>Ga0209434_1000397_pt1 | contig 21453 bp, 17 predicted proteins | sample ETNvirnome_2_300_FD_184068 | JGI IMG/M metagenome (GOLD analysis project Ga0209434, IMG submission 184068) | Marine viral communities from the Pacific Ocean - ETNP_2_300 (SPAdes) (version 2) | ecosystem: Environmental > Aquatic > Marine > Oceanic | place: Pacific Ocean | collected 2013-06-22
AACCATCTTACCCTCGACGGGGCAGTACATTGACCTTCTCTTGTACTTTTTGAGGTTACACTTCTTCTTTCCTACGAGCTGTAGGGTCTTCTTTTTTGCTTTTGCTGCCATTACTTAATTCTCTTTCTTAGGATAAACTTGAATCCCATGCTGTTTAATTTCTGTCATACACAGTGTCGCGCTCAGCCGCGGGTCGGCCCTATGTTTAGGGTCATGATATGTTTTGTGAAGCTTCTTGGTTAGAACTTCGAGAACACAGTCGGATGAGAGTTCCCAGATCTCTGCGATTTCAGACCCGTCAAACCGTGCGACATAGTGAAAGGGATAACACCCAATCTTTTCGTTCTTCAAATACGTCAGCTGTTCGGCCCAGGTTGCCTTGTTGGAGAGGCCCGAGTATAGCGCGGCTATCCTCTTCTGGATTGTCGTTTTATATTCCGCCTCTATGCCGTCTGGCCTCGTTGCGTCTGCGCCGGCTAGCTTAGGAGCCAACGTGTGGCCCAGAGTCAGTGCCATCAGGGCTTCCCTGCTCCGGGCATAACTGAAAATGTCGCCCAGTTTTAGCACCCCAGCAAAGTCCCCAAAGGTTTTAAACAAAAGGACAAAGGCGTCCGCTCTTTGTTGGGGTGTCATGTTCTCAACATATCCGGGCTCAGTCACGAGCTGTGAAACAAACCGTATTGAATTAATCATATTCTTATATTATCACTTTCTTCTGTGGCTGTCAACCTAATAATCTCAAATTTCTTCGAATGGATCGCGTCGAAAATCCCCACGCAGGGTCATAGTCCAGGCGTCCCATGTAGGGGTGGTTCAAATGAATTCTATCCTTGCCCTCTACTATACCCCAGCATCTAAACTTTGTCAACATCGAATTTGAATCTATTACAGACACAATCCAATAAACTTTCCCGTGTTTCGTTTTCTTTTTAATAACCTCGCGCGGGATAAACCACACAAGCTGCAGCTGGGGATCATAATCAGAAATGGGAGGCACATAGTAGGCCTCCAATCTATTTCGGACAGCCTCTGTCATCACCAAGTGCATCGGAAAGATGCCAGTGAGAGTGGTAAGATTATCAATCTCTTCCTCGTTGGTGAACTCCCCTTCATCCCGGTAGGTTTCGATGTTCTCTAAAAACTTCTTCTTGCTATACACACGGTCAACAGCGACTGCTGACCAGTAGTGCTTACGGCCGCTGAAACGTTCGTCCATCAGGCTATTCATAGCCCCCGAACGCACCAGCACATCCAGTGCTTTCTTATTTAGTTTGCTGTATACAATGTCGTCGTGGAAAAGGAATTCCTCAATGTCATTAAATGGACGGTTGGCTACAATTTGTTCAATGGCTGCGTCCCCAAGACCCTTGAGTCCAGCGAGCGGCTGCACCAAACGCTTGTCGTTGTTGGGATCAATCTCCCACACAAACGACGAAGTATTCACATCGGCTTCGACGATCTCAAAACCGTTCGACTTCGCGATGTTGATTGCCTTCTCCTTGCGCTTCTCTGGTTCCTTATCTAGGAACGATGCCATCCACTCCACCGGGTAGTAGTTGTATAGCCACGCGCACTGGAACGAGATTGCCGAGTATGAAACTGCATGCGACTTGTTGAAACCATAACCTGAGAAGTATTCAAAGCGCTCCCACATATCTTCTGCTTCGCTGTGGCGGATGCCTTTCTCTACGCAACCGTCGATGAACTTAGTGCGGAGGTCTCTCTTAACTCTAGCTTCCTTCCCCGTTCCCTTCTTTGTGAGTACCTTCCTTAGTAGGTTTCCCTCATCTAGGGTTAGTTCCTTCCCTAACTTGTGAGCAAGGAGGGCAATCTGTTCCTGGAAGATGAGGAAGCCATAGGTTTCCTTTGTAACTTCCTTCACGTGCTCATTAAGATAGTCGATGTCTCCCGGATTCTCTTTGGCTTGGATGTATTGCTCGTGCACATTGGCCGAGAGTGGCCCTGGTCGATAGATCGAAGTGATGGCAGAGATATCAATCAAGGACTTCGGCTTTGCGTTCGCGCAGAATTCCTGTGCCCGCTGTTCAGTGAATTGAAAAATTCCCGCGAAGTTTGCTCGCTGAAAAATGTTTCTATACACGGCTTGATCATCAAAATCAATAGTATCCGGATGGAGATTCTTATCATAAAACTCCTTCACATCCTCGAACGTCGGATTCATATTATTGTGGTGGCGCTTCAAGATATGTCGAATCGCTCCCTCGATCATGCGAAGTGTGGAGAGCCCCAACAAATCAAACTTAATAAACCCAAGTGGCTCAAGGTGCCGAACGTTCTGCCCCTCGGACCAGGGCGACTGTCGCACCCCGCCCGAACTAATGATAGGCATATGCTCATTCAAATCGTCGGCAATCAAAACGCCGCCGGCGTGACGGGAGCAAGAACGAACCTGTCCGACCAGGGCCTCAACGTGTGTCTTGATGTGTGGATACTTTATTAGGTAGCCACGCAAGGAGGGAGAGAGTTCCATAACTTCCTCCCAGGTGGGAGCATACACTCCGGCCTTAATGCCGTGCTTCATCTTGGCGGCAGGAGTTGCCTCCGCAATCATCGTCGATGTTACCTTATTAACTTCTCCGAACTCCACACCATAGAACTTTGAAATATCCTTAATCAAAGACTTTAACTGTAGAGTGTTCCAGTTTGAAATTGGGATGACTGAGTTCTTGCCCCAGTCTTCCATCAGCATTTCCTTGAGTTCCATCGGCTCCGCAACATCATAGTCGATGTCGGGGTAGTCCGTCGCATCCTTGCGCAGGAACCTCTCGAAGAGGAGCCCATACTTGATGGGGTCAATCTGTGTGATGCCCAGAACGTAGGCTGCTAGCGAACCAGCAGCAGAACCTCGGCCCGGGCCGGTCAACTGAACTTCATTAGCCTTGTCGGCAATTGCCTTCATAGTCAGGAAGTACTTGCTGAATCCGCGGTCCTCAATAACATCAAGTTCTTGCTGCAGTCGAGTAGTATATTCCTCGTTCTCGTGGAGGCCGCGCTGACGTAGTCCCTCCAGAGCGTAGTTCACGAGAGCTTCTGCATCGGTGAATCCTGCTGGCACCACAAAGTCTGGAAGCTTAACTGTGGTGTCTGGCGTGAAGTCTTCAATTCTATTGAACGCAATGTTATGCGTTTCCGTAATAGAATCCATAACAAGGTTATCATCATACTCAAAGCCCCCTGTCTTAGAATAGTATTTATAAGCATCCCACATCTGGTTGCCATTCTTGGGATACAGCTCGTAGCCAATCTCTTCTACACCAGCCGGAAGCTCTGTATTATCTTCGGCCCACGCTGGAGATCCCTTGCCGAGCCAGCCGAGACGCTTGTATAGTTCTCGGTCCTTCCACGCGTCAGCGTTAGGATAGTGACTATCCGCTGTCGAGATCAAAGTGATATCAAACTCTTTACATACCTCAATAATGTACTGATTGAGTTCATGCTGCTCTGCAATGTTGTTCCATTGAAGCTCACCATACCACCGGTCCCCAAAGATCTCTACAAAGCGGCGACTGGTTTCCCTCATCGCTTCCTTCACTGCCTCGGGCCCTTCCTCTCGGTTAGCCCAGTAGTTGCCTGCGTAGGGACCACCCAAGCAAGCAGACGAAGCGATGACGCCCTCAGAGTATTTGTCGAGGAGCTTGTAGTCTACGCGCGGGTATCTATAGAAGTTCTCTTCCCGGTAAGATTCCGAGATCAACTTGAATAGATTGTTTAGTCCAGTCTGATTCTGTGCCAGTAGAACCAAATGTCGTCGTCGATTGATAACAGACTTGATGGCCTTCTTCGACGCCTCTTCATCCTCAACTGTTGCGCCAGAGGTATCTCCCTCTTTTGCTAATGATTTCGCGAGCTTGGCATCCTCCTTGATGCGATTGTAGTCCTCGCGCCACTCGTCAATTGATGGTAGGAAGTAGGCTTCCACTCCAAAGATAGGTTTGAATTCTTTTCCCTCGGACTTCATCTTTTGCCAGTGTAAGAACTGATGCGAGAATCCATTCATGTTCCCGTGGTCTGTCAGGGCAAGTGCTTCGCCCCCGTTCTCATAACAGAAATCCATATGCTCGTCTGGATACCCGATGGCATCAAAAATAGAACCCGCTACGCTGTGTGCATGTAGGCCAACGAAAGGAATCTTTTTCTCGTTCATTTATTTCTCCCTCTATACATAGTGTTAGTGTTCGGACGTTTGGTTCTCTTACCAAGTTCCGATGATATAAATTTACCATATCCTTCCCAGGTTGTCAAGTCATAAAACTCTTTTAACTCTTGGATGGTGCCCCCGAGGCCATCGCCAAAAACATCTGCCAACGAAAATCGCAAAGACTTACGTCGTTCATCGGAAGGCAACAGTTCGCTGGGCATCTCGCCGGGTGGCGGGGCTTTATAGAGCGCAGCATTCGATGTGATCAGTCTTTTGGCTCGGCGCCACTCCTCAGCTTCCAACACGAAACTCAATGGAAGGCCGTCTTTAACAGTCTTCCCTGCGTATGCAAAATAAAAAGGAACATTCTTTTTTAGCACAGACTTATAACGATATATCTCTTTCGGATCCAGCATCCCCAACGCAAAAGAAATATAATATTGGCGGGGAATTGCCCACCGAGAAAACATACTTGTTACCCAATAGGCCACGTTCACTCCATGGATAATGGACCACGCATATGAGTCAACCTTGTCGCGGTGTTTGGGATGAATAGGAACATAATAAATGGGGACTTCTTTATGGTTATCTCCTCCGTAGCGTTGGTATGTCCCTCTCTCTATGCTCTCAACGTCGGTGGCAAATTCCCCTAATCGATATCGGAGGAGAGGGGCGATGTCGTCATTAGCTACAATCCAGATCGAAGTACACCCCACGTGTAAGCACTCGTAAACTGACGCCTCTAGGGCAGTATAGTTGGGGGCTACAGGTATTAAGGAGGCCTCCCACTCCATTCCAAACTCCGCGGTAGCGCCGGCGACAGGAATAATGGCAGGCATATTAAGCTTCTTAGCCATGCAGAACGATCCGAGGGTCGAGTTCTCCTACCACATCAAAATGAAAATTATTCTTGGTAATGTGTCTATAAGAATGACGCACCTTGAGGGTGGTTCCTTCTTCGGTTTGAATCTGATGTTCTTTAAGTTTTCTTTCCAGGACTATGCGCACCACTGTCTCGGAAAAATCAAAGCTCTTGAGGTCGGCGTCCGGAATAATACTCCGAACAATAATGTCTTTAAAGTTACCGCTGGTGTTTCGATCGATGCGATTAGACTTAACAAATTTAATACTACGAACAAGGGGGCCGGTCGACAATAAAGTAAAGTCCTCTCCCAGACGTGAGCCCTGCACCACGTCAAACATATCATAAACGACGTGATCTTCAATGAGTTCTCTTGCCTCCAATTGCGTAAAGTTATCCATATCAAAAAGATGTAGAGTTTTAAATTGAATCATTACTTTGGTATTGCCGGCGGTTACTACCTTCAAACGACCTTCTTCAATAGCAATAGCCTGTACGTCGAACGGCACCGGGAGAAGCCCCTTCATTCCTAGGTGGTACACCCCGTCGAACCAACGACTTTTTACATCCTCGCGCCCCACTAAGTAACAAAAGGGGCGCTGATCGCTATTAACAATTAGGGGATAGTTGTGCTCCCGCGCAAACGAAACCGCCTCCTCTCGCCAACCCAGGACGATGTTGTCTATGGTATATTGAAGAGGGGGCAATTCCATCATAGTGCTAGTATAGCACCGATGATTGGTTAGGTCAAGAGGTTTCCGATAAAATACCGATTACGTGGTTTTCCTTGATGACCGTGAAGGTCTCGCCGTTGTGCTGAATATCTCGAAGCATGTGTGCTTCCACAACTAGATGTAATCCAGTGCCCCACAGTGTTCCGGATTCGCCGGAGCAGTTGACTACTTCAACCACTGCGAATGGGTTCTCTACTGCGCGGTAATCCTGGGGCAGCAGGATGCCGCTCTCTTCTGTGTCTGTCTCCTCTAGCGCGCGCACATAAAGGTAGTTATTAACTGGTGTAAATGTCATTTATTCTCCTATCCACACTTGGCAAAGCCGCAATTCTTACAGGTCACGCAGCCCTCAACATATATGAGGCCTTCGGTTCCACACTCGCTACAAGTATGTTCAGTTGCCTCTTGACCATCTGGGATGTAGTTCTTTAAAATTCGTGCAATACACTTAGCAAAGCTAAACATATCTGAGTCGCGATCCTTCTGGAGTTGTTCTACTACATATTGAATGTTCGCTCCATGGCGCATCCCAAGTGAAATCATACGAGTGAATGCGGAGTGGTTGGGATTATCGAAAGCCTTAACCAGGTCCTTGATAATTACGGTGTCGCCGTTCTTCCCAACTTGCAAATCATAAACAGAGTTCATGGTCTTCCTAGGGTGTTTCACTAGAGTGCCTTCGACTTTATCTTTTGGAATCTCAATTAGGTTTGAGAGTCCCCCCATAACTTCATATGGCTTTTGGTCCATTAGGCCTACCACTATTAACCAGCGTTCTCCCTTAATCGTAGTGTGGTGGATGTTGCACGCTAGCTCAATAGGACGTTTGGGTGCCTTGTGCTGTGGGAAAAGGTCATCTTGCGTCAGCAAAACTCCAGACCGACTACCGTCCACATACACAGTGAGTCCTTTTAATCCTTGGCGCCAACCTTCCATATAAAGTCTGCCTACCAATTCAGGAGCCGTATTCTTTGGAAGATTAATCGTCGAACTGATGCTGTGATCAATGCTTTGTTGAATGGCTGCTTGTACAGCAATACGAGCTTCCCAATCAATGCTGTTTGATTCTACAAAAAATGCAGGAATGGGAGCCGAGTCTTGAAGTGTCTGTGTTTCCATCCACGTCTTGATGTTATGGTGGAACACCTCATACTCTACCCAGCGGTCGCCTAGGGCGTCCACGTGATCAGCGTCTAGGTGCTGCTCATCATGAGAAAGTTTGCGGCGGCGAATATAAGAATTCCTAAATACGGGTTCTAATCCCGAGGAAGTCTGTGACATTATTGATACAGATCCCGTGGGCGCGTTAGTCAAAATAGAAATGTTTCTCCGACCGTGCTTGGCGATCATTCTCTGTAGATCTTCCGGAAGTCGTTGAATAAAGTCGTTAGTTTCTTCGACGCTCCAGTCGAAGGCGGGAAATGCGCCTCGTTCTTGGGCAAGGTAAACGCTCTCTTCATAGGCGGCGTCTCGTAGTGTGGCATAGATTTTCTCTATAATTACAAGAGCTTTTGCACTATCATAGGCTAAATTTAAGCACGCCAACGCATCGGCCAAGCCATGGGTGCCTAAACCCGTGCGGCGGCCATTGTAAGCGGCTCGAAACAACTTCGTCCAGAGTTCTTTTTCGTCATCGCTATCGGCCACCTGGCGGATGTTCTCAAGTTTCTCTAATTCCAACTCTACCAGGTCATCGGAGAGACGCATCCCCACGGCGGCTACTTGACGTAATTTCCCAAAGTCAAAGTCTGCATTTTTTTCAAAAGAATTTTTTACGAGACTTTTTAAATTTAAAGACAAAAGCCTACAGCTATCATAGGCTGAGAGGGGGATCTCTCCACACGGATTGGTGGTCTTGGTTTCAAAGCCGGGGTACGCATGCGCCGGGAGGTTCTTGGTGATGTTGTCCCACATCAGCAGCCCGGGCTCCGCTGTCTTGGTGGCTGATTCTACGATGGTGTCCCACAAGGTAGACGCATCTATCTCAGCCGTGTACTCAGGATGTTCAGAGTCAACTGGGAACTGGAGAGTAAACGATTCATTCTTCTCCACCGCTCTCATAAAGCTATCGCTTATCTTGACCGACACGTTGGCCCCTGTGACCTTGGAAAGATTGTGTTTCATTGTTATAAACTTTTCAATGTCGGGGTGGCGCACATCCATAGAAATCATCAGGGCGCCGCGACGCCCATTCTGGCCGATCATCCGGCAGACGTAAGAGTAGAAGTCAGCAAAACTCCAGGCCCCGGTAGTGGTGCGAGCAGAGTTATTGACAACGCCGCCAGCAGGACGTAGCTCACTAATGTCGAGGCCAACACCACAACGTCGTTTAAAAAGGTTAGCAAGGTCTCTGCCCGCATCCATAATGGACGAAATATTATCCTTCGGATTGTCTACAACCACACAGTTAGACAGTGATACATTAACATAGTCGTTTCCGATTCCCATCATTGGAGAACCTTGGGGTACAACATATTTAAAGTCCTTAAAAAAAGAATAGATTTCGTCTTCCGTTAAATGGTTGGACTTGCGTGTAATAAATTTATCTTCAATGCGCGCGAACTCTTTAGCTAGGCGCCGATGCATATCGTCGGGGGTCTTCTCTACAAAATTTCCCTTGTTGTCTCGCAAACAATACTTTGTCATAAAAACATTTGTGGCTAGCTCATCATCATCAAAATATTCAAGAGTGGCCTCTCGGACCTCGCTTTCCTCAAACATCGTTTACCCTCCATTGCTCTTTTTAAATTTCTTGTACTTCTCAACTAAATTTTCTTTTTGTTTCTTAGCACTTACTTCTACCAATGCATCTTCTTCTCGCGGTTCCAACACTTTAATACATACACTAGAGGTATCCATAAAGAGGGGGAGCACAATCCCATCTGGGCCATTACGATTCTTCGCTATAAACATGCGGCCGCCGTTGGCTGCCTTATCTTCAATCGTGCGTGAAATACTAAAAATAAAATCTGCAACAAAGCATTTATTAAAGGCCTCGGAGATCGACTCCATTGTAATGACTTCTGCGTTTAGACCGGATCTGTTGGTTTGGGATGCTGTCCACACTGGGCACTTGTATTCTGCTGCGATGGCTCGAAGCTCTTCATAAATAGATTCTAGTTCGTTTCGCTTCTCTTTTAAATACCGAACCGGTCGTAATAAATCTCCGTAATCAATAATGATCAGATCTATATCAATATCTCGCATACGCAATTTCTCTAAATGATTGCGAACAGTTTGTGTGCTGGCGGTCTTGGTGGGATACTCTTTTATAATAAGCTTCCCGGTAATGTCTTGAACCTCTTCGTAGATCTTCTCTTTAAAGGCTCCTAGATGTTCTAAAGGAATCTGAGTAAAACAAGAGTCATAGCGCGAGGCGACCACGGTATCTTGTAGTTCTAACGTATAATGAACCACGGTTTGACCCTCTCTCAATGCTTGAGTGCCCAAGTGCACCAAGGCCATAGATTTGCCTGCGCCCGTTGGAGCTATTACCACGCCGAGTTCCTTTTGCCCGAGGCCTCCCTTGCAAAGGTCATCAATCAGTTGCCAGCCGGTCGATGCAGGGTTACGAAACCGCGGCTTGAACCGCTCTTCAAAATCTTTTTTATAATCATACCCCTCATCATTGTCCATCCCAAGTTTTAAAGAATCATTGATAACCTGAGAGATTTCGTCGAATGAAGAGTTCTGTAGAAGAGCTATCGACTTTACCATCGCAGATTTTAGATTCTGCTTTTTGCAAAAATCGAGGGAAGTATCTTTAATGTACTCCACATCTGTAAGGGCAGTGACTTGACTGCGCACATAGAATTCGCGTACTTGCTTGGCCGTAAGTTCGTTCTCATTATCAAGCTCCGAACGAAGAATGGTCTTCATAATATCTCGGGACGGATGTACCCCATACTTTTTGCGGTAATTAAAAATCTTATTTAAAAATAACTTGAGGTAATTTAATTCTAAAAAGTTTACATCTAAGACTTCTTCTATCTGATCAGCGAACGATCGATCATCCAAAATGAGCATACATAACTTTTCTTGAAAAGACTTTCCGTATTTTGAAAAGCTGACAGCCTCACCGTTTAATTTCATAGCTTCCCTCATGACTGATAATACTATTTTCTGAGTGCTTTGTCAACACAAATCCTATTCATTGCGGCATGCAAATCATCCCAATTAAATACCCCAAAACCATCCTGATTCATCATTCGAATAACCTCGGTTTTATTATAATCATATTCAAAATTTTCCAGAGTATAATGTACCTTATCACGACACTGCAAGGATAGTGCTGGGGCGTATAGCTGCATCAATTTATAGTTCTCTATAATTATATCTCTGTGCTCCAAAACGTTTGTGAAAAATTTAGCTTTGGAGTCGCTCTTCAGACAGAAATCAAAAATCTCCTGTAGTGTCGCATCTTTATCTTCCCTAAGAAATTTTAAGTTTTTTGAAATACTTTTTAGGCCTGCGCGAGGGACGCCCTTTAAGTTGTCGGATGGATCGCCGGCGATCGCTCGTGCCATAGCAAAGTTGCGAGGGTGGATATCATAATCCTCGACGATGTTCAGCTTGTTGTGAACCTTTTTTTGAATCGGACGAAACAAGACTGTTTCGTCGTCACAAAGTTGTAGAAAATCTTTGTCGCTAGAGACGATAACTTTTTGCCATCCCTTAAATTGTTCGACTTGCGTAGCATAAGCTATAACATCGTCGGCTTCAACCTCATCGAATCGAAGCTGAACGACAGGTAGCTCATTAAGATACTCCATCAAACGTAGCTGCTGCCACGCCATGTTGGCGCGTTGCTGCTCGTCGGTCAAATCTGTCTGCCGATTGACCCGGATAGGCTTCCGGCCGGCCTTATAATTCTTGTTTTGCTCTCGCCTCTTCCGGCTTCCGCCCGGGCCATCCCAGATGATCATCACGGTGTCTGGCTTGATGTCCCGGCAGAGCTTCTGCAAGATGCCTAGGAAGCCCTTGAGGCCCCCGATGGGGTGTCCGTGGACCGAGAGGCTAGGGTTGACGATAAAGGCTCGGAAATAAGCGTTCAGGGCGTCGATAATCATGACGCGTTTCATAGTCTCATTCTCTCAATCTTGCCATGCTCATTGGTATAGTAGACGCGTCGCACACCCACATGGCGCATGGCTGCTTCGCACATAGGACAAGGCTTACTGATGCGAGCCTCTCCCTCTTTGTTAATGCGGGCCACATAAACTGTGGAGCCCTGTGTGGTGGAGCGGTCCATTCCTAGAATGGCTCCCAACTCTGCGTGGAGGGTGGCATCACCGTGACCCTCTCTACGAAATCTTGCACCGAAACTACAATGCCGATGCTTGTTGCAGGAAATGCTACGCACGGAACTGCCCTTAACGAGGACGGCGCCGTGCCTAAACTTTCCGTATTGTGATTGTTCCGCCACTCTCTTGGCGAACTCTATATATCTCTTGTTCTTCAACTGTATCCCCTAACGTATGAAGCTCCTATGAGTATACCTCACAGGAGCTTCGGTGTCAAGGGTTGTTTTCTATTCTTTATCTACGTCGTAGAAATCCTCGGCGCTTCCCTCGCGGGTATCGAACTTACGAATGATCTGTTCATCCATAATCTCAAGCACTCGGGTTTTGAACTTCTTGTCTTGAAGCTTATCAATCCAATGTGCGGTCTGGAATTTCTCTTCCTTACCATCCTTATGGACCAGCGAGAACCATGCGCCGGCTTGCTTCAGATTGTCGGAGCCCTTGATTGCTTCCAGCCAACTCTCTTGGTCCTGGATGCCAACCTTGTCGGTGCCCCATAGAATCTTGAACGCACAGTTGCGTCCCTGCGTTCCGAAGCGAGACTTCTCAAGCTTGACCTTGACCTCGGAGCCGATGCGGAAGCCGCTCTCGTCCTCGATGAAGGCAGACTTCGCCTTGCGCCCCGTCAGCCAGACGCGCAGAGAATATACATAATGCATGGCCTTTCCGCCTGGGGTTATAAATGGAGTTGTCATCGCGACGATTCGGGCGTTCGGTCCCTGTGGAATGTTTGTCTTCAACTGGTTAAGAACCAGAAAGGCAGACCTAGTGTTCGCAATTGGGATGGTCAACTTGGACATTCCCTTTGACAGGATGCGTGCCTTCATGGCCATCGTTGATTGAGGATTAAAGTCCCCCTCCACATCTGTAATGGTCGGGGTCATTGCCAGGGAGTCCCAAATGAACAAGGTTCTCTCTGCGCCGGACTTCAAAACGTTTTCAATGGTTTCTAAAACATGTTCAACGGATTGTGCCTGAACATATATAAGTTCACTTATATCGCAGCCGGCTCGTTCAAGGAACCCCGGGTCAATTGCTGACTCAGAATCCATATAGATAACAGTCATCCCCATCTTCTGAGCATTGCCGGCAATCTGCGCAGCCATAAATGATTTGCCGGTAGATTCCAGCCCGGCAATCTCAGTGAACTTCCCCACCGGAATGCCAGCTAGTTGCCCCCTACAAACAATAGAGTCCAACCAGCGTGAGCCGGTTGGAATCCATTCTTTTACCTCTGTTGGGTTAGCTTCGTTTAAGTTGTGGGCTACTTCGAGCCCTGATGTTTTATTGATAAGCGTTCGAAGCCCATCAATAGAAATTTTGCCAGCCTTTGATTTACTCTTTGCCATTGTCTTAAGTTACCGTAAGCAGCCCGTGTTGGGTCTGAACCACCACATCAAATCCAGCGACGAAGGTCGGAGCTAGCGTCCCCAGCTTAAAAAGCTCACCCGCCCGGACCTTAAGGTTCGCAGCAACTTCACACGTTCCGCGCTTATGGTCATGACGTTCAGTAGAGATGGTTAAAAGATCATATTCATAAGCTTCTTGTTGAATCTTTCCAGTTAGATATTCTTCAAACTCTCCATCCCTTTCGTAATCTTCTAGCAACCCTTCGTCTCGCATAATTTCAAGAATATCCTCCTCGTAACGAGAGAGTACTACAATATTCGGAGTGGCAAGAAGACGAGCTAGGATGCTCGCGGTATTTGTTTCAGTTAGGGCGCTCTGTATGTAGTCATCAGAAATGTGCCATACCTCAGTGCTGTCTTCATAGTTGAGGTAGACATAGTCGCCATCCTTAATGTGGAGTTCGCGCAGAGTTTGTATAATATTTCCCACTTTAATACCTTTCATTTAAAAAGTGTGAGACATCTATCACCCATGCCTCCCTGTGGTATGTCAAGTTTATTCCTCGCTCTTAGCCTCTTGAACCTCAACACGAAGTTCTTGTGCGAGTGCTTTAACTTCTTGCATCGCCTTACGAACACGCGTCCCGGCGGCATTGTTGCCGCGCTCAAAAAACTTATCGTGGTCGTCGCGAGTTTCCTCAAGGAGCGTAATTAGCTCTTCAAGAAGATTTGTTCCAGTAGTCATATAACTCTTCCTTTCTATATGTGAGACACCTGATAACCCTGTGCCTCCCTGTGGGGGGGATTTAAATAGACCCTAGATCAGCAAAGGCAGCATCAACAGCGTTAGCTTCACTGTCCGTGGACTTACCATACTTCTCGGTTTCGCTACTAACCGTCTCGGGATCATCAACCTGTGCGTTGACGAAAGTGTCGAGGATGGTCTGCACATCCGCCGCAGTCTTTCTCTCAAACAAGCCAGTAAAATCTGGAATGCTGTCCAGCAACTCGGCGCACTTGTCGGGGGTCAGATCCTCACAAAGTGGGGACGACCGGCGACGAGGCACAAGCTTTGTCTGGGGGAAGGAAGCGCCCGGGGGCTTTCCATAGGTCATGGTGAGATCGGTACCCGTCTCAGTGTCGGTGATATCACCGTACTCCGGATTAAGCACGAGCGTCAGTAAATTCTCGTAAGCCGTCTTACCGAAGCCCCATACACGGACACCCTTCTCTTCCTCACCGCGAACCATCACGGGAGAGAAAAAGCGCTGCCTCACGAATAGAGACTTTGCGGTCTTCTTACAATGATCATCATTGTTGTCGACCCCCTCGCGCCATAGTTGCGACGCGAACTCACAGACGGGGCATCCCTCGTCATAGTTGCGCTTGGGGCAGAGGAAACCGCCCTTTTCCACATTGTAGTGGAACCACATCTCCTTGAAGGGATCTCCATCCGGCGTCGGAACGATTCGAATCGTCTGGTCGCCGTCTTCTGGTCGCCAGAAAACTGAATCGGCGTTGCCCTCGCCGCGAAGGGATGAAAGCTTTTCTCTCATCTTGTCTAAATTAATACCCATAATTTTTCTCCTTATTGTTGGGTTAGAGTACGATCAGCTAATCTCCTGATCGTCTATTTGTTCTATAAATGATTGTACCATAGATGAATACTTAATGCAATAACAATATTTTTGATCGCTGTCCCAGGTGGTCTTAAAGATACCATACGATATGTTAACTGTGTCCTCCACCTGTGCCTTAACATAGTCGGTTATTTTGCGAAACAAAGTGCCATCCTCCTTAAGGTCTTCTTCATTGATACCATAGTAGTATACCACATCCCGAGCGTGTGTCAAGTCGTAAAACCATTTTTCTTTTTCTTCTTCGACATCCAAAACGCCCACGGTTGCTATGCGACTCAGCTTAGAGGGTCGTATAAAGTTGCCCACAATGGGTTCACTATTTTTAAACACATTAATCATATGAATGGTGTTAACAATGGCTTGATTTAAAACATCGGTGTATCCTAAAATTGGAACTTCACCGATTCCCTTCTCAACTAATAAATTATCTATTAGATATACCATCTCTAAGAGCCCAGAGCGGCCGTACTCTTGCAAGACATTCCTCACAATGCGTTCTTGCATTTGTTGCGTCTCGCTTAGGAGAGCCAAATCGGGCTGTATATAAATCACAGAAATCTTATTATTTTGAAGCTGATCGAGGAGGCGAAGAGCGCCCCCAGAGATTGCGCCACTGCCTCCGATAATCACTAGAATCTCTTCATTGGAAAACTTCAATTTCTTTTTCAAGGAGGGAAAGTGCTTTTCGTAAGCTTCATGAGTATCTCTTTTCCTTATGGTGATGTCGGCCTCTTTAGTGACATCTATCCCATAAGTTTCATAGGGAGGAAATTTTCCAAAGATGCGAGCTACGTTGCAGCCGGCTTTTCCCAGGCCTATAACTATCATTCGTCCTCAACCCATTCCAAAATAAAGCCCATTTCAAAGCCGCCGCGGCTTACGTGTTTCGCAGTGCACTCAGCCAAGATCGTATGATCGTGGATGCCAAGTCGATGGCAAATAAAATTCATTATTTCCATAATGTCAGCAGCTTCTTCCGCGCACGGATTCTCTACGAACTCCTGCACCTCCTCTTGAAGCTTCCTCATTGCATAGCTTTCCAGGCGCTCGCCGCGCATTTGCGATACCGAAAACTTCTTTCCGGTCTCTTCGATGATTTCAGGAATACGATCACGAACCAGTTTATAATATAATTTTTTCTTCACAGCTTCAATCGTTTCATCTGTCCCAAATTTTTACCAGCAGATACATTCACCTTAAACCTACCATAGCGCGTTTTGCCAAACGTGTCAAGTAAATTTAAAATTTCATATCGATCTTCGTCAGCAAGATCGATGTACACTGCGTCGTGAATTAAAAACGAGATGTAGCTTTTTCTCCCCTTCAAAAGCTCGTAAACCCTGCAGGCCTGTTCATGCACGGTATCAATTGTGGTACTTTGCACGATGTAGTTCAAGGCGTGGTGATCGTCTACGTTCTCTAGTATCCTACCATAGTCTGTCTTGACTTTATAGCCATCCCAGTATTTACTTTTCACTAATTTCTTATCGTAGGAGCCGCTGGACACATCATCGGTCGACTGAGGATTATACATCCAGGCAAAAATTCTCTTTTTGGCATCCTCCCGTGTTCCGGTGCCCCCATAGATATTCTTTAAGTTCCAGGCGTGAATATCATTGGATGGCTGGGAGGCGCCCCCGAGTGCCAGCAGCACCCGAAGCTCTGCAGCATTAAAGTCAAGCTCCAAAAACCAATCGTTATGCGGTTGGACGCAAGAGCGGAACTCTTTGTTCATTGTCAAAATGGGAAAGCTATGAGGGTTGGTCGCGAGGCGTCCAGTAACGGTACCCCACGCATTATAATCACATACAGGCTTGATAGTCTGCAGAGTGCGTAAAAAATTTTTCCCACGCACTGAACTAAGAAGGTGTTGAATTGGTGCCGTATCAATAGCCAGGGATCGACTTCGGATAGAGGCAAGTAGTTGCACTAAATTATACATAGAGTCGTAGTTAGCCGGTCGCGAGTAAGTATCTAACACATGGCGTGTTATCCTATTCTTCATAGTGAGATAGAGAAAAAGAAAATACTCTGGCACCACATCATAAAAACAATTTTGGTCTAACGAAAGATGTGCTTTTCTAAACGCCTTAATGCACGCGCGCAGCCTGCTCTTAATTGTTTCCCATTCTTCTTTTAGATCGTCCGGACAAACATCAGTGAGAGTGGCGCCATTACTATAGATGCGCCCCAGATCGTAGTGCTCACCGGGAAGATGAATAGAATACTCCCACGTCTGGCCCTCCCAAGGTAGGACGGCATTAGCGTTAATCATATTGTCGGTAAAATATCCTACACAATCAGCTTTCGTATCAAGAACCTGAAAGAGGGGGGCCTTAGTCATAAGATGATATTACTACTATTGAAAGCAAAAGTCAACATCTTTTTACATAGCAGATCTCGGAATACCCGTGAGGCGCGAGAGGCTTGCAGGATAAATATACTTTCTATATTGGTGGTTGATATTCAAGGCCGTCCGTTGAAAGGCCGTGAGTGCTGTGGGCGCACGAAGCTTATATAACTGATAGGATCGCAGCTTTAGGGCACCCACTTGATTGGGAGTGAGTGAATATGCACTTTCGGCCTGCCGTAAATCAATATACAAATCAATCAATAGTTTAGGATCGAGTTGGGCCCTTAACCCAGCTTCTTCATATACTTCGCGTGGGTAGCTTTTATACTGGAACGTTCCGTTGGGACATATATTCTCCTTTTGGCAAAGGGGGGCGCCCATCACCAAATAGCGATAAGCTGAGAGCAATATCCTCTGCAGATCTTCAATGTCTCTTAGATACGTTCTATCATAGTAGACTTCAAAGAAGTTGCGGGGACTTACTTGCTCATAGGTGAGAGGGTTGGCGTAAAATTCAAGACGATCAATAAGTGCCTTTGTAAAAAGGTCGGCAGTCAGAACCCATGGCTTATTCTTATCCACCAGAAAGCCAAACTTCTTGGCCACATTTGTATAGAAGGCAAAATTGGTATCTAGGATGAAGTCTGTGTATTTGATTTTATCCTCGGCTGGGTCGCCGTCGTAGATACTAACCGAAAGTCCCGTGCAAAAAGGATTCATCATATAAGATAAAACAAAATTTGTTTTGGTGACAGGGACTGATGCGGATACATTTTTCAAGAAAGGAATATAGTATTTTAGAAATGTTCTAAAGTTCTCAATAGGATTGTCTCGGGGTGGTTTAAAATTGACAATAAAAGCCTCAGCCAACGCCTGGTGCATTTGATAAAATTGTTGAGTGGGGTCCGCATAGCCCCCCACAGCTTTAGGAGCCAAAATAGCCTTGTGCCCCGTCTTGATCACCGCCCCAGCAATATACGCCTCGCCCATATGGTTTACAAATCTAGCGAAAGCATCTGCCACAAAATCCAAAGCAAATACGGGCTGTGCAGCCTCAGTTATCTGTTTCAAGTTTTTGGTTTTAGGGATGATTGTATTCTGTTTTCTATCAACGCGCCCAAAAAGGCCGCGCTTGTACCAGGTATCCAAAGGAGTGGGGATCCCTGCGTCCACGGGGGGATACATGTGGTCCTTAAATAAAGTACGCTGAAACATCGCAGCAAAAGCCGCAAGGCCATTGGAGCCTTGTGGTAGCGCGAGATCATCGGTGGTAAAAATATATTTACCTTCTGCATTTAGGAGCTTAACTGGCATGTGTAAACCTCATTTACTCGCCGCGGAAGCGCTTATGGGCGGCGGCGGCTTCTGCCGGGGTGGCGCCCTGTGCAATTGCATCCTTCTCAAATTGCGAAAGCTCTCCCTGGTTGGTGGTAGTCTGGCTTGTACTTGTGGTTGTCGTCCCTTCTTGAGGGGGCGCCGCGCCTTCGCCCTCTTTCTGTTCGGGATCCGAATCTCGTGGCAAGCTTGACTGGGCTTCTTCTTCTTTTTGTTCGTGTGTTTTCTCCGGTACATAGGGCTCTGCGGCAGCATCCCCGAGGACCTTGTCCGAGCCGGCGCCGGTGATGTCTTCTGTCGGCAAGCTTGACTGGGCTTCTTCTTCTTTTTCCTTGTGCTTTTGTTTGTTCTCCCAATCTTCTCCTTCCTCCTCAAGCGTTTTCTCTCCTTCGCCGGGGGTATAGGACTTAAGCGCTGTAATCTTTTCATCGGCGGCAATATCAAAAGCAGACATTTCCTGCATCGCATCAACACTAGTATTAAACCCAGTGTCACTCACGTCATGTTTTACGCCAGTTACCAGGAAGTAGCCCCCCAAGCCGATAAGGCGCGCGATATTGGGGATGCCGCCGATGGCGCGTGACGATCCGGCACCAATCGCAATCGGATCAATATACACATACGTGCCATTTTTATGTAAATTATTACCAATCATACTCATGTTAACAGTATACAATTCTTTAAGTTGTTGAGCGCCAAGTGAACCATCTTTACTAATTCTAGCTTCGCGATAGTATGGCATGTCCTGTCTATTAAAATTTATCTCTTTAGTTAATCCACAGCGACCCCCCAGGAAGTAGTGGTATATTCCTTCAGACATATCAGATGCACGATCGCCGGCACGAGGACGAGAGTCCACGCTGTAAAGCAAGACTGTGGGGATAGAAGACCCCTGCTTCGAGAACTGGGTTAGACGCATTTTATCAAGTTTTTTGGCTTTTCTAGCTGAGCGTGCTAGATCGTCCACGGTGAGTCCGACTTTCCCCTGGAAGGTGGGGGGAGCCATCCTAAACGTGGCCGTGTCAAAGCGTACGTTAAACTTAAAAACATCTTTAAAACACAACTCAGCATACGCACTTCCAACTAAATCGGCACAGATATCTTTAATAAAGTTTAAAAGAAAATAAGAATCTTTTTTAGTACGTATAACCGTATTTAAAAACCACTCATTAAATTTATCTATAGAAATGGGAATGCTTCCAATGTTCATGAATGTACTAATCCCTGTTATCTTTTTAAAGCGAAGAGGATCTAACTCTGAGACTCTTTTAACAATGGACGCCTGGCCCGACTTAGCATTGGGGCACTGTATGGACACATTGGTTACTTGAAAAGCTGCGAGGGGGTCAATAAGTTCCACAGTACCCAACACAAACTGGAGCGGCGTTCCATTGTTTTTCCCCGACTTCGCAACCAGGTGTTCAAGACGCGTTTCAAAGAGCACATCAATTAAATCCCCCAAATAGAAATAGGGAACAAGCACATTCTCCTGGTTGCCGGTAGCAAAAATTCCCACATTATCCGCTGCGCGCTTCAGCTCTTTATTTTGGGTGGCATCCTTCGGTTTCGTTGCGCCGCTCTTTACAACTGTGTTGGCTTCCGCTCCCGCTTTGTCAGCGGCCTTCTGAACCTCAGGTCCCATCAGTGCCGTAATGTCCTGTGATTCCCTGACCTTTGCGGCCTTCATACGAGCTTCGGGGTGCATCTCTCGAAGAGGATGTAATAAATCTTTAGACGGAACTCTGACCCCGTACACTTTGCTCTTTGCCTGCAGCTGTTTAAGAAATACACTATACTTATGCATTCTATTCTTACGCATAAGTGCGATTTCCTTCTCCAAATTCTCCTTAACAGCTTTTGCTTGGGTTTCTTTCTCCTCCTTCGACGCGTTTTTGAGTTCCTCTGCATTATCCCATTCCAATTCCTCCGCCTCTTTTTCGAGAGCCTTGAGTTCTTCTGAATGGATCTCTTTTGCAATAAAAATGTCAGCATCAGGGGACCTCATGATGCCGGATAGGGAGGCCTGGTAATCTATGTCCAACTCCAGGGTACCATCTTGCTGGAAGTTGATGGCGTGGCTAACAATTTGCAGATAGAGTGCAGTTCTGGATGCCGTGATGGCTTTGGCAATACTTTTCAAGGCTGTCTGTGTATACCCGGGTATCTTTAGGTCTGCAAAGTTAGGGGGTGTCGCCCACCCTACCACTGCTTTAATCCTAAAACTGGCTCCCTTATAGCCTTCGTTAAACTCAGCACAAATGTCGGCCTGTTGCCCCTCCTTAGCTTCCGGCTTGGGATTCTTGCCGTCGCTGACGGTGGTGCCAGAACCAATAATTAAGTCAAGGTACCCGGCGTGGTCGGGATTGCCCGCTGCATATTCATCACTTGTGGACTCGCTGGGGTCTACTTTGTTATAACGAAACAAATCATAAACACTTTGAAAATGCATGACGAGCTTCGCGGTAATCATATTATCGACTTCTGCGGGCTGGACGCCGTCTAGGCTCCAGCTAAAGGATTTAATGCCGGCGCCCCCGATGCGGCCATAACTCCCTGCGGTGATCTCCCTGATATCTGTCTTATCTACAAAATTTTTAAATGGAATGCGCTTCTCGTCTATGGGAATCAGATTTCCCGGATTTTCTCTATCATAGTCCACGCGATATAATTCGATATGAGGAGTCATCAGGCCCCATATATCGGGACACATATTTTGTAACCAATAGGCTTCACTATCGGGCCCTCCATCTTCAGGAGGCCACACAGGGGATGTTGAGTCTGACTTAGTTTCGGTTTCGGATGGTGCGCCATGATAAATTTTGGTGACGATATTCCCTGGCATCGCGTTGCTGAGCTTTCCGAGATGCTTATAATTTAATTTTTCTCGGGTGGCGGCCAACTGTTTAATATTTTCAAGAAGATAACACTGAAGATTGATGGCGTGAACCTCGCCTTTGGCCAGTGGCCGCTTGTCCACATTCGTTTCCAGCGGGTCAGGGCCTCCGCCGCTAATGCCCGCGGGCGTGTTCTCCACCAACGGAGGGGGCGTCGGGTCCTGCATCCCATACAAGACTTTATAAAGGATAGTATCGTAATGACTAAGCTTCTCAGGCACACCCGAAAGTTGGTTTCGAGCCTTAAACTTGGAGCGACCAACGGCCAATACCATTTTTTGAAAATGATAGAAAAGAGTGTAAGGGTCCGTATAGGCAACTCCGCCCCCCTGAGCGGCCAACGTGGCCGAGTCCTGCAGTGTCTTCCAGCCCGTCATCTTGCTGCCCGGCTTGAGGTATACTTGCTTCTCGAATGTGCTTTTTCCCGGCGTCTTCAAAAGATTCTTTGCACCATTCCACGGCGCCGGTGAGGGCGTCCACAGCTGATTATAGCGTTCGAGCGATTTTGGGATTATCCGCGGTGAGGTCGGTGCGATGGCGATGGACGGCTTGCTCGTGGCCACGACGCCCTTAGTAACCAGCAGCCACTGGTAGGTATCAGTTTTGGCCTTGACTTGATCTGTTGGGACTTTGGGGATATCGCTAGAATCAACCTCGCGATATTCGATTGCTTCTTCTTCGGGCGTCTGTCCGGTAGCGTTGCTAAACGGCCTACAAAACTTCACCCAAGTATTGGGGTGTTTCGAATATGACTTAAAAAAATTAACAAACACCCTCATGAGCTGTCCTTGTCCGGAGGCCGGCTTCTGGGAGTACTCGTAGTT
>Ga0209434_1000398_pt1 | contig 21416 bp, 20 predicted proteins | sample ETNvirnome_2_300_FD_184068 | JGI IMG/M metagenome (GOLD analysis project Ga0209434, IMG submission 184068) | Marine viral communities from the Pacific Ocean - ETNP_2_300 (SPAdes) (version 2) | ecosystem: Environmental > Aquatic > Marine > Oceanic | place: Pacific Ocean | collected 2013-06-22
ACTCTCTCTTCTTTTGTCATAATTGCTCTTTTTTTTTGGTGCGCCCGGCTGGACTTGAACCAGAGACCTCCACCTTATAAGAGTGGCGTTCTAACCTACTGAACTACAGGCGCAGAATACTAGCTGTAATAATACTTTATATTGTAATCATACACCTTTTTAATTTTTCTAATAATTGCTCTTGCGATAAGCTTTCTAGAAGCTTCTGAGGAAATATTCGTTGAAAATTTATTAAACTCTTCGAGTGTTTCAATAATAAGCTCCTCCATTTTTTTATCATTTTTGTTAGTCATACTGTTATAATAACTTATTCTTTATCTTTTGTCAAGATCATTCTTTCCATGGACTTGTCATAATATTCCTTGTCCATCTCGCATCCAATAAATTTTCTCCCCGTATTGCGAGCAGCTAATGCTGTCGTACCGGATCCGAGAAAGCAATCTAAAATAATATCATCTTCATTTGAATGTTTATTGATCAAATTTTCAAACAGTAGTAGGCTTTTCTGTGTGGGATGAAATCTATCCTTTCCGCCATAAATTGGGTACTCGTAGATTCCTTTGTCGTATTTACTATTAAATGTGGGTTTACTCTTCTTGATTCCAAGCAGTGCAATCTCCCTACAATTAGTAAGATAATTAACACTACTATTGACTGGCTGTGGGTTGGTCTTAATCCATTCGATATATCTTATTTGCTTAAATTTAGCATTTTCAAGCTGTTCTTTAAGGTAAGAAATTTTCCAAAGATCGAAGAATATTATACATGTACCCCCGTCCTTGAGAACACGATGGAAATGGTCGACAAACAATTCAAGCCTCTCCATAGTAAATTCAGAGTCCCATTTTCCGTAGTCGGTTCTAACTGCATATTTCTTCCCATAAATACTACCGTATTTAAGATAATTCTTTTTTAAGTCTTTTAACTTTTTATCTCTTTTCGCTTCGGGAATGTCGCCTTTATCAAACCAGCCGTTCCATTGTTCTTTGGTTTTATATTGGCCCCAATCCTCTTCGGTCATAACGTCAAGAGAGTCAGCACTATCTTGCTTGGCAACATGATCGACCCACTTGTCCATACCAGTTTCTCTGGATGTTATATAAGGAGGATCAGTTAGAATAAGATCTATAGAATTGTCTGGAAGCTCAGAAAGAAATTCTAAGCCTTCTTTGTTGAAAATCTTAATGTCTTTCATTTACTTTTCTACAAAATTCTTACTTCTAGCGTATTCTCCTTTTAGAATGAGTTTTTGTTCACTTTCCCTCTGAGGAACAAAGCAAATTTTATGAACTGAGGGAGTATTATTTCCATTTTTATCAAATAAAATTTTATTCCAACTCTTGAAGCTCTCGATTATGGTATCTCTAATGCTTTCAATTCCTTGATCGTTAGACCAATTAATCGCAGCGACAACCACAACCTTGTCGGCCTTGTTGGAAGAACATTTTTCATGGGTAGAACTTTTCCACGTTCCGCCTGTCGTCTCGCCTTTGCCGTTCAAAAACCAAACGCAAACTTTGCCATGATTTTTAGTGTCAAAAATTTCTCCGGATTCAAACACCTCCTTGATGTCTTTTCCACTTTTGCCTTGAGACTCTTGCTTTTTCTTCCATTGGTCTCGCGTAATTTCATAAGAATTGTGTGAGAAAAAATATTCACACTGCTCATTTTTGTCCCAGGTTCTAAACTTCTTTTGAATATCCGGAATACTTTTTCGAAGCTTACCCCAGAGGCCTCTAAATTTTCGACCTCCCCAGGAAGGTATTTCCTTTTTAACGAATTCTTTTATTTTCTCTTTTTGATCTTCATCGTTTAGATCCTTGAATTCTTTATCTTTTTCGTCAAATGCCTTGGCAGAAATTAACTTTTTGATATTAAAGACAACATCTTCCGGGGTCGCTGGTGATTGAGGTCTCTTATTCGCGTTCTCCTTGAGTCCGAGCACTATTTTTTGAACTTCGTTGCCTCTAAATACTCTAACCCAAATGTGATCATCTTTAATATGGGGGATCGATTCATTGTTATCAAATACTTGACTCGAAGCTCTAAATCTCGTATGTCCAAAAATTATTTCTCCGGACGGAGTAACACATATTGGATAAAGCTGTCCTACTGCAGCCAAATCGTCTGCCATTTCGGTAACTTTATTTGCATCGCAATCTTTTACCCTTGCTTGGTTGGCAATCAAACGAATCAACACATCCAAAGGAAGTTGATAGCATTTATGCGAAACACCATCAACTTCGCAGTGCATATTCTTTGTGCCATAACCTCCGAAATGAAAATCGATTTTCCCTTCTGTGTTCTTTTTGAGAATTTTCAAATTAGTTTTATTCATATTAGTTTTACTCCATATTTTTTAATTTCTTTTTCAGTCAGACTCACTCCAAAACGAGGATCTGCGGGAATTTTTCCATTTTCCAACTTTTCTTGTAATCCATAAAATTGTCTTTTGACCTTTGGAATTAAAATATCTAAAACTTTTGTTGCAGGCATTACCCATAATTCGACTGGGAAACCTTTTTCCACGCGTGCAAGATAGTGCATATGGTATTTGCCAATTTTTTCCTCTCTAAGATATTTTTCCTGCTCAGGCCAAGTATCCTTGTTGGATATTCCATTATAAGTGGCCTGAAGTTTGGGTTGAATTGTCGATTTAAACTCAACACCTCTGTCTTCAGTGTCAAAACCATCGGCGCCACTCTTGGTGGGCGCAATAGTAAACCCTAAGATGTTAGCTATGATAATTTCTCCTCCTCTATTATAATTTGTAGGATCCCCCCAATTGTTATCATCGCATCTGTTAGCAGCTGCGCTCCACTCAAAGGCAAACCTATCTTCTTCCGTATCAAAGTGACATTCCATGAACTCATTGTACTTTTTCAACGTTTCTTCATCAATTATCAAAATTTTCTTGTTATGCTGCACCAACAACCTCTCATTTATATTATGAACACCATTGTACATCACTTTTCCTTCGTTGTCAAGCAAATTCTTTTCATTGTTGCAAACATTTCTGACCAATCGTATGCACCAATGCCATCTTCAATCATCAATCCAATGCACTGAGTCTTATTCAGTTCTGGTGTCATCTCTTTGATCGCGTATTTGACCTTTTGACTTGCTTGCACTGAAACCAGTGGCGTGTACAGCTGCATCATCTTATAATTTCTTATTATTTTCTTCTCGCCACTCAAAATATTATGATGAACTTTTAGAGGGTTTTCGACGTCTTCGCATGCTTTCAAGAGCGTCCCTATCTCGTGCGTATTTGCCTCTGAGAGGAACGGAAACCGCTTAGCAACGGTCTTTAAGCCGGCTCCCCCTACACCGTCTAGATTGTCGCTCTTATCGCCGCAAATGGCCCTTGCAAGGGCGAAGTTGTTAGGGTGTATACCAAACGTCTCAACTAGTCTTTTGACGTTTATGAACTCAATTTGGACCGGCCTATAAACTACTGTTTTATCATTACAGAGTTGATAGAAGTCTTTATCACTTGAAATTATAACCTTCTGAGCGTCCTTGAAGTGCTGCATTTGTGCGACATAACTAATGATGTCATCTGCTTCTATTTGCTCAATCATGATCTGAGAAACTGGCAAACAATTGAGATAAGTTATCAGTCTCTGCTGTTGCCATACTTTATTTCTAAATTCTTCTTCCTCGGACATGGTTCGCACATTCCTATTGAGACGAACAGGTTTTCTGCCGTCTTTATAGCCTTTGTGCATTATCTTTCTTTTTCTGCTTCCATCAGGTCCATCCCAACAGATCACAATATGATCAGGCTTCATCTCTCTACAATATTTTTGGAGAGATTTCAGAAAACCAAATGCGCCGCCGATGGGCTCACCATTCAAAGCAATCGAAGGATTTGATATGTAAGCTCTCAAATAAATGTTGAGGGCATCAATTATTAATACTCTTTTCAAAACCACCTTTTTTTTGGATAAAGTTTGTTGATCTCGTCCATGCAATCGCCCAACAAACGTTGATAAAATATTTCATCTGTAATGTCTGATATTGGAGGAGTCCAAGATAATTTAAGTTTCCTTCTTCCTGCTTTAAGAGTTTGTCTTTCGTTGCAACCAAAAAGCGGACCAGGAAGCTCTACGTTGATGAGTCTAAATTTCATTTTTGGGAAACATCCCGCGAGATCCTCTAAAAACCTATCTTCCATACTGTAATTAGAATCACAATTTATAACATTCAAGCTTGCCGTCATCTGTAGTATAATATATCCTTTTTATTCCAACATGTTTTAAAGCTGTTTCGCACATAGAGCAAGGTTTACTCATTTTAAATTCACCTGCTCGATTAACTCTAACAACGTAAATATCTGTTCCTTGTGTTATAGATCTGTCTAAATTAAGTACCGCTGCCAATTCAGCATGCAGTGTTGATATTCCCTTGTCTCTTTCCCGAAATCTTTTTCCAAAAGAAGAGTAAGACCATTTATTATGAGCGGCATTAATGATGTTGCCGCCTTTAACCAAAACTGCGCCATGGCACGTTCGAGCTTCATCACTCTGTTGCGCCATCCGTTTGGCCAACGACAGATAACTTTGTATCTTCTTCGATATTTTCGTTTTCGATATCATAAAAATCTGCTGCTTCGCCTTGCCGCTTGTCAAATTTGAGGATGATCTCTTCCTCCATTATTTCTAATACTCTATCACGAAATTTCTGATTTGTCAACATATTTTTCCATTTTGATGGTTGAAATTTCTCTTCTGTACCATCTTTGTATTGGAGAGAATACCATGCTCCACTTTGCTTAAGATACTCAGAACCTTTGATGGCCTCAAACCAACTTTCTTCATCTTGGATGCCAATATCATCGCCCCAAAGAATTTTAAAACTGGCTTGTCTACCTTGAGTCCCAAAACGACTTTTTTTGAGAGTAGCTTTGATCTCTGATCCGACTCTAAACCCTCTTTCGTCAAGTACAAAACTTGCTTTTGCTTTACGTCCTGTAAGCCAAATACGAAGAGAATAGGAATAGATCATGGCTTTTCCTCCAGGCGTCATATAAGGTTCAACCATCGCTTCAGAAGGGCTTCTGGTGATGTTTGTCTTAAGTTGATTAAGAACTAGAAATGTAGATTGACTATTCGCAATTGGAACAGTTAATTTGGACATTCCTTTGGCAAGAATACGAGCTTTAACAGCCATTGAGGATAGCGGATTAAAGTCGCCTTCGACATCACTAACGGATGGAGTCAGAGCAAGACTATCCCAGATAAAGAGCATACGATTATCATTATTAGCAAGAAGATCTTCAATTGTTTCAAGAACGAACTCCACGCTCTGTGCCTGAATATAAAGCAGCTCTTCTAAATCGCAACCAGTTCGTTCTAAAAACGTTGGATCGATTGCTGATTCAGAATCAAAATAGATTACATCGATGCCCATTTTTTGAGCATTGGCAGCAACCTGAGCAGCCATGTAAGACTTTCCAGTTGATTCTAATCCGGCAATTTCAACAACCTTTCCTACTGGTACACCTGTTAGGCGGCCGCGACAAATAATTGAATCCAACCACCGTGATCCGGTTGGAATCCAATCCTTTACCTCTGTTGGGTTAGCATCGTTTAAATTGTGTGCAACAGACATGCCAGCCTTTTTATTGATAAGACTTCGCATGTCTGACATAGAAAGTTTGCCTGCTTTAGTTTTTGTTTTTCTTGCCATTTTATTTCTATTTTTATTCGACATTCAAAAGTTCAATTTCAAAATTCAAATTTTTGCCGGCAAGAGGATGATTAAAATCCAAAATAACAGTATCCTCGTTGACTTTGTCAATCCTCGCAATCACTGACTGGCCCTCGGCATCTTGTCCACGCACCATATTGTCAACCTCGAATTCAAAACCATTTGGGAAATTCGTTTGCGGTACAGTTTGAAAATTTTCAGGATTAATTTCCCCATATGCTTCTTTCGGCTCTACTTTAACTTTTTTAACTTCACCAATTTTCATCCCAGACAAAGCTGCGTCAAAACCAGAAATCAGTTCGCCGGAGCCCACCTCGAAAGATACGGCTTCTTCACGAACTCTGGAACTGTCAAATTCAGTACCATCATCAAATGTGCCAACGTAGTGTACACTTACCGTCTGCCCACTCTTAACCTTTTTACTTTTTGTTTTTTTACTTTTTGTTTTTTTACTTTTTGTACTCATTATAATATCATCCTTTTATTATTTTAATTTGAGACACCTGTAACCCCGTGCCTCCCTGCGGGTGAGAGAGAATTTTACGAAAGAAGCTCACTGAAAGCTTTATCTACCGAATCTCCCGATTCGGTGTTATACTTCTCCACATCAGAAGAATTATCGTCAACATTGCCCGATAAATATTCATCGAGAATGGTTTCAACGTCTCCCGGTGTTTTCCGCTCAAAGAGCGAGTCAAGATCCGGAATTGTATCCAGCCATTCAGCACATTGTGATTCTTCCTCACAAAGTGGCGAAGGGCGCCGGCGAGGAGTAATCTCCGTTTGAGGGAAGGATGCTCCTGCAGGCTTTCCATAGCGAATCACCAGATCAGTTCCAGTTTCATGATCTGTAATATCGCCATATTCAGGATTGAGGACAAGATTAAGTAGCTTCTCATAAGCCATCTTGCCAAACCCCCAAATACGCACACCTTTATCTTCTTCACCGCGTACTACCACAGGAGCGAAGAAGCGCTGACGTGCTGACAAAGACTTTGCCATCTTAATACTCTCTTCCGTTCCCTCCTTATAGAGTTTGCGAACAAAATTATCGAGTGCATCGTCTTCTCCAAAGTTCTTTTTCGGACTCAAGAACCCGGGGGCGTTTCCTACGTTGTAGTGAAACCAATAATCCTTGAAAGGATCCCCATCGGGAGTAGGAACGATGCGAATCGTTGTCTCCCCATCTTGAGGGCGCCAGAAGTTCTCCCGTCCGCCACCGTTTTTATTATCTAGTTCGCTGCGTCGTGAACGCATTTTTTCCATATCAATACTCATTAATTTCTCCTTTTGTTGAGTAAAGTCAGAATGACCAATTTCTCATTCTGCTATATTCATAGTAACACAATGAATTCTGTTTGTCAAGTGTTTTTTTCACTTTTTTGTCGTTGAATTTCTGATGAATGAGCGATTACGTATGAATAATCTTCTGCATATTTTGTTGCGAATATTCCGTAACCAGTCTTAACATCATTTTTAACTTGCTCTTTAATTTTTTTAAACAAATCACCGTCTTCTTCTAATTTTTTTTTGTTTATGGCATAATAGTAGCACAATTCTTTTATTTCGTCAAGGGAATAAAAGAATTTTTTTTCTCCGGTCTCAAAGTTAATAAATCCGATAGTAGAAATCCTATTAATTTTGTCAGGTTCTGAAAATGTAGAAACTTCTGGCTCATTATGATTATAAACGTTTATCATATGAAACGTTGAGACAATCATTTCGTTTAATCGATCATAATAGCCAATAACTGGAACTTCACCCAAATGCTTTTCAATTTCAGAGTTATTCACAAGATAAATCCTTTTAAAAACTCCAGATCTAGCATATTCTTGTAAAACGTTAAAAACAACCCACTCATGTTTAATTTTATCCGGTGAAAGAGATTCTAATTCCGGCTTAATATATAAAATACTTATATCACAATCTTTTATTTGTTGTAATATGGCTAATGTGGCAGCAGAAACAGAATCAGATCCACTAACAACAAAAAGTACTTCACCTTTTATGTTTCTAAAGAAATGACCCAAATTTGGACAATTTTTTTCATATTGTTCCGGGCTGTCTTGCTTTCTAAACCTGTAAACACCGTCCTTCTCATATCCGCTATTTTCATCAACATCATAAGAAGCCCATGACCAATCGGTCTGGTCTAGATCATTGTCTACATTAATTTTATAAACTTTATACTGACTATAATTTAAAAACCCATCAGCAATATTGCAGCCTATCTCCCCTATACCAACAACACTATCCATTATGAGAATAACTCCTTTAACTCTCCAAAATTTTTACCAGTTTTAATATTACTTTTAAACTTGCCAAATCTCGTATTGGTAAATTCATCTACAATATCTTTCATAAGATGTTTATCATCTTTGTGTAAATCAATAACTATGCTGTCATGTATACAAAAAGAAATATTAGACTTTCTATCTTTTAGTATATCATAAATTTTAATCATTTTTTGCAAAATAAGATCAGCACATGTACTCTGAATGATATAATTTAATGCATGATGCTTATCTGCTGGAATTTCTCTGTTAAAACAAGTCCTTACCATTTTTCCATCCCAATATTCATTTAAAACTTTATCTTTGTCATACATCTTTCTTAACATTTTCTCATTCGAATGTTCTTTTGAATTATAAAGCCAAGCAAAAATAGAATTTTTAACTTCCTGTCGTGACAAAACTTTATTCTCAAACAAAAATCTTCTATTCCATTCGTGAATATCAATTGCCGGCTGATTCTTGTCTGACAGAGCTAACAAAGTTCTTAGTTCTGCTCCATTATAATCTAGCTCGACAAATAAATCATTATTTGGCTTGATAATAGAGCGGTACCTTTTCGGAAAAGTAAGAATTGGAAAACTATATTTTTTTGTTGTTAATCTTCCTGTTTTTGTGCCAAAGATATCGTATCTCACGTATGGCGAAATATTCTGAACTTTCTTTCTCCATTTTCTTGCTTCATGTTGAGTTAAAAAGGGTTTAAACTCGTCTATATCAATATTGAGTTTTTGTTGATTTATATCTTCAACCACTTTCGTTAACAAAGTTAAAAATCTCAAATTTCTGGGCGGCAAAAAATTTTCAAAAACGTGTTTTGTAATTCGATTCTTAATTTCACAGTATTCCAAAAGAAATTTTTCCGGAACCAAGTCATAGAAGCAATTATCGTCTAATGAAACCTTTGCTAAGTGAATCGATCTCATAAAAGCTTTTAGCTTATTATTAATCTTATCCCAGTCATCTTTTATACCGGAGGGGCAAACACTGTCAAGAGATTCGCCACCACATTGCAAATGGCCGTATCTAATTTCTCTATTCCTGAGAGAAGATGAGTAAGACCATGTTTTACTAATTCCTTCAGGAAGTTTGTCATCAAAGTAAAGATTTCCGTCATAATATACTCCTGCACATTTATATTTATTATCCAATGTTTGAAATAACATTAATTAACCTTGTTAATATCCTCCGCCAGCCGTGCCCATGCCTCCAGGGGAGGCGCCTTCGCCAGTAATTTCTCGGGAGCGTTGTAGCGTTTCTTCAACTGCTGTTTCATATTCTTCCGAACCAATTCTAGCGCCGGCTAATTCTTCTTCAGACAGGCCAAGATATTTTGGCAGTTGTCTTGAAGGTACTTGTGGTACTCTTTTTGGGAAACCTTGCACTGCTTCATTAATATACATTATTGCGCTATCTTTGTCAAGTCTTTCTAAAACAGAATAAGCGCTATTCAGCAAACGTGTAAATTTTGAATTCGACCAGTGGCCAGTGCCATCCTCAAGTACTCTAATACGAAAATATATTTTAAGCCAATATCTAATGTCATATTTATCATCGACCTCTTTGGATTTAATTTTTTCTCTGACCATAACCTGTAAACGTTTCTTATTCATCTTAAAACCGTATGCGCACTTTTTCACATCTACTACTTTAACGCGAGGTTTTTTTTCAACAAATTTATTATAGTATAAAATCAAATTATTTTTTAATTCATCAATATCGCCCATACACGCTCTCACAAAATATGTTTTAAAAAGCCCCCTCACTGTTATTGGCAACAAATATTTTTCAAAAGTCTGTTTCACCTCCTCTGGAACAGTAGTCGTAATAATTTCACCCGTCTCATCATCGATTTCGACTGTTACTCCATATGGTAAGCTAGCCATACTTTTAATCTTCTCGACAACTTTCACAGGAGCACATCCTGGTCCGAGAATCTCTTCAATATTCTCAATTGGATCCTTTTTGACTGCCGGCTTGAGAAGACGCTGGTGCCACCAATATTTTTGCATCATGGGCGACGCCAAATTAGCAATTAGGCGCCATGGCGCATGTTCATCATGTCGAAATCCAAATTTTCTGGCTGTTCTGACATAAAATTCAAAATTAGGATCTTTAATCCATCTTGCGCGCGCGTCATCATCATTAAAATCCTCTGAAGACAATTCTATTATTAAACCACTTACCAACGGAGTACAAGAACTGGCTTTTAGAAAAGGAGTTCTAGTAATTGACATGGTGGAGCCATATTCCTCAATAAAATTTAAAAACATTTTAAAATAACTATCAAAATCTAATACTTGTCTAGCTCTTTCGGGGCGATTTAAATAAACATCTGAAAAAATAGAGAATATCCCTTCTACATGTGTTTCATACAATATATCCGGATCCACGAGGCCGGCCACTGGTTTTATATTTGGTATTAAACCATTTCTATTCAAACGACCGAATGCCATGGCGCGCCTGATGTTTTCCTGAAATCCAGAGAATGCCGTAGCAACGAAATCCAACACAGGAATATAATTAGATGATTGCGCATCAGATTTTATAAATTTGAGGCGACGTCTTTTTGTCTCTTCACTAACCTGTACTACATTATATTGTTGATCGACTCGTCCAAACAGAACTTTTGGCCCGTACCACATATCGATGGGGAACGGTATATCAAAACCGTCCATCGGATACAAACCGACTCTTTCATCATAATACCTCTTGTTGAAAAGCTCTCTAGTTGTTTTTGCCATAATTATTAATCTCCTGCGGCCTAATCTGACTCTGGCTTCGACGCGAGCGCGGCCAGAGGGTTATCCATTTCTTCCTTGGTTAGGCCGCCGCCGGCGGCCGTCTCAAAGACGTCTTTTTCAGGAGCCTTACTCGCATAAACTTCCGTCGCCTTCTGGGCTTCGGATGCGGCTTTCGCTTCTTCTCGGCGAAGTTTTCTGATAGAGGCCGCTTCCGCGTCACTAACTCCCCGGTGAGACACCTCGTTAACCCAGACGAATGCGGCGTCTAGACCGTATTCCTTTTCGTAGGCAATGCGTTGGGCTTCCGTCGCTGCGGCGTTGGCTTGTTTTTCCGCGAGAACGTCCATGCGGGCTCTCCCCACCTCCAACGACGCTGGTTCTCCGGCCGGTACCGACTCGGCGAGGGCTTCAAGATCGGCGAAGCGTTCAGTTCTTGCGCCCAACGTGTCGTTCACCAGTGGAGCGGAGCTATCCGGTGTCTCCACGGCGAGTTCGTGTGTGGGCTTTTCCGGCTCTATTTTCGGAGTATACATTGGACTTGGCATCTTGTTTTCGTTACCAAAGGATTCCCACAAACACTCGAGTTGAGTTGTCCATTCTAATCTAGACTCTGATGCTTTCATTTCATTTTTGGTTTTGAGAATAAAAAAATAACCACCCAAACCTAATCTTCGTGCCGCAGAATTTTTATTATAAGGTTTCCCAAAATGACTGTGAGGAAAAGAAATATGTAGATGTTTGCCAGGAAGTATAATACTATTTCCATACATTGTGATAGAACAATTATAAGGTTCACTAAAATGTACCGTATCATCTAGCACAGCGCCTTGTTCTGCTTTCGTCTCTAAATAATATGGTTGATTAGCTTTGTTAAAGCTTGCTGCTATAATTGGACTATTTTCAGCTCCGAGAACTATATGATGAACACCCCTACCAAAATCTTGCTTTTTCTTTTGTGGGTCAAACCACCTGGAAGAACTACTTGGCGCATGAAGATATATTAATTCTGTTCCTACAGCTTCTTTCTCGTTATCTGATGGTTTTTTTAGATCTTCAATTATGGGTTCCGTAGTCAAAGAATGGTAATATGCTTTATCGGCGGCTGGGCCTTTTTTTTGTGCAAACTCCAGTTTTGTGTTGCTCCTTAATGATTCATAATGTATCCCCGTTCTCACAACAAGTTGTGGCGACCCTATACGTTTACATTTATTTGTCAAAGCTGCAACAATTAATTCTGATAGCGTATCATGCAGAAATGATCTTAAAAGGTACTCTGTCTTAAGGGGGGAGACTACTTTATCAAGCCAGAAACGTTGCCATGTATCCAACGTTATCGGTATCCTCGCTAGATTTTCTTTTATTCTCTCACCTGTTTTAGGATGAGGAAGTTCTATTTCTCCTAATAATATTTTTACATTACCATTTGTGTTTGTTGCAGACCAAAAGTTTAAATCTAAGAATTTTTTCATCTCAGACATCACTTCTAAAACTGTGTCCAACAAGTCTCCATAATAAAAATAATATATATCACGATTAACTATAGGTGTTGGTGTAGCTTTCTTGGCCTCAGAATCAACATCACTTGGTTCCTCGTCTGAGTCTTCAGCCTTTTTCTTCGCCTCTGCTTCCTCTTTCTTTTTCTCAGTCTCTGCTTTTACGGCATCGATACTTTTACTAGCGGCCTCGCCTGTGGATACAGAGGTGGTTATATTTTCAGTCGCTCTTTTAGATATGTCGGCGTACATCCTATCTTGTGAACTTTTATCTTTCATTAACAACTCTAATTCGTCTCTTTTTTTGATCAACCGTTGTTTCTCTTCATTCGTGTCCGCTTCATCAATTTTATCACTTAGTTCTTGTAATTTTCTTTCGTTAGTTGATATGTCGTCTTTTTTAGATTTGTCAAAAAATAAAAACCAATTTTCAAAATCTGCATTTCTAAGTGTTGATACATATAATCTGGATTTATCGTTTAGTCTTGTTACAATTCTACTGTATATGTCAGCTAACTTGACAGCCGGTCCAGTTTTTCCTTTATACGACGCATGCTTATCTCGCCATTCCAAGTAACTAGTTACCTTATCTATGTGGTTGGGCAGAAGTTTTGAGCCCATCCTTTCAGTGAGAACGTTGGCGGCTACATCTTTGATATTATCAGCGCTCGATGCTCTGGTGCGGGCAGCCATTTCTTTCTCTCCACCGCCGGCGCGTTTGGCGCCTGGATCAATGGCATCCCAGCCCAACCACTCGCTCTCGTATGCCATGGCCCAAGAAAGCGCGCGGAAAGTTGCTCTGGTCGCCGCCCCATCCACATTTTCAGCAAGAATGGCCTCTGCCTCCTCGGAAAATTCTTTATTATATTCCTTTTCAACTTCTTCACTGAAATCTCCCCTTCCGGCAATTGCTTCAATTTTAGCCCTAGTTGCAGAGCCGATACCACCAAAAGCCTCCTGCCTTTTTTTGGCTAACGTTAATTCCCAGGCGCGCATTTCGGCCGCCTTTTTGGCATCGGTTGGATGAGCTAAAATATCTGCACTTTTAGAACGAAATGTAGTTTCAAGTGAACCCACATATGTTATATCTAATTCATAGCCGCCATCAGGAGAATCAAATCTTGGCGTAACGGTATGCTTTAACAACGTTAAGAATAACTCAAATTTACTATTCCTTAGAGCAGTGATTAACGCTTCTGCTTTACCCTTCGGATCACTAACCCTTGATAATCTGTAGGCTTCTGTCAAGCGCTGAACAGAAGGAGGAACATAGCCAATAACCATTTTAATTCTAAAATACTTATCATCGTATTCAAGATGATCGTGCGATATAGCGTTGGAGGCAATAAAAGGTCTTGCAATTAAATCTGAAAAAGCAACGGCTCTAGGCGGGGTTCCATATCTATGCATTAAAGCCTCCGGAGACTCGAAATATAATCTTAAATTACACATTACATATGCATCAACTTCAATGGGTCTTTTCCCTTCAAAATCAAAAGAAAAGGATCTAAATGCCACTCCTAATTTTTTATTACGGCCGCTGGCGGTTATTTGCGTGGGGTCGAAACTAAGATTATTAAACGGAAGATCAACAGTCATGTCTTTAAAAGAATTGGACTCTCCTACTTTAAATGGTATTACTTTATATAATTTAATATAAGGTTGCATATCAGCAGCGATGCTTTTCGGTAAATTTTCAAAGAATCTTTGCCCTTCTTCGCCTAAGCCACGTATTTTATTGAGGAAAATAATTGAATCACTCTCGGTTGGATTTACAAGACCAATATGTGAGTAGTCTTGTGTAAGAGTGGTTCCTTTTTTTAAAGTAAACCTGTCAAGATTTTCTACAAGAAAACACTGTTCAGCATGAGCAGGTATTCTTTTACTTGATTCTGTTGTTATGTCCGCCATATATCATATTCTCACAAATTAAAATAAGTCAACGCTTCTTCCAAGGGCTGCGGCACAAGAACAGTATCGCCAAGTGCGAAGTCAGACTCCAAAGCCTTTTGATTGAACCATGGTATAACCCACCACACTCTCGGATCCCCATAATAGTGATTCGACAATTTAAAAAACCTATCTCCAGTTGACCACACGTGTGTTATAATAGCAAATGCTCCCACTTCTTCCGGAGTTGGATATCTAATAACTGATGATCTAAACTGTCTTATGCGGCTAATCTTTCTATTAAGGAATTGTTCTTTATACATCCTATTGTTGTTAATACTAATTGTCCTGTTATCATATCTAGAAGTCATTTTATATCATCCTCTTTGATGTTGTTTTAACAAAGTTTGTCTTCGGCTCTCTTGAACATTCGAAGGCATACTGGATAGGTCTGTTAACGCAGAGGGCCTACTTGAATATCCCCTTTTTTCCCTATCAGCATTTTCATATGCGATAACTCCTTCCGGATAAGGATATCCTTTGTATCCTTCCATCCCTCCTTCGATCCACGCTGGACTTTTTTCATGAACAGGATAATAAGTAAATGTTGTCTTAATGTTTTTTGGCAAAGATCTACCACCTCCAAATAAAAAGAAGCCGGCCTCCTGATCAAATTCCCAACTAAACCCATCTATATATCCTAAAAGGCCGCTTTTGCTTGCTGCAGAATAGCTACCAACTGCAACTCTATCGTTTGCTGGATTTCTAACAAAGTTCATTAACCTCATTTTAAATATAGGGCTGCCACCAACTTTAGGGATATAAAGTTCCCCTTGCTTAACTTGTTCAGGATAAAGCATGTTTGCCAACATTGAAACCTTGCCTAAGTTTTCTTCTGCTTCCACAATGGAAGCAGCAGGGTTATCCCAACCAATGTTGATTTGTCTCATTGTGCTCTTTAGTTTTCGTATTGGTTCTTGATTCATCACAAAGTGTTGAACATCATACGACGTATTTATTGCTTCAGAATAATTTGTTAGAAATGCTTTAAATTTTACTCCTTTGTTGCTGTTGATGTGGTGTATGTCAATAAAAAGTTGATGACTATTAGCAAGAGCATCAGCGGCGACAATACTATGATTTTTTTCTGCCATTTTAATTTTATCCTTATGCTAGTCTAAGCCCAATTGCATCTTCCAACAGCTCTGTAGAAATTTCACCAAGCAATCTTTTCACTCCCTTATAATCTATAACGAGTTGGACAGGTTGTTGTGATTGGGTTTGAGTTCTTGTGGGAGTTAAAGCAGTCGTCTCTCGTTTTGCTGTATCATGTTTCGCGCCGGCACCGAAATCAGGGCCCGACATAACGGCAGTTCGGCGCTCATGGAATGATAATTGGTCCTGTGCCACTTTCTCCATACGAGGAATTACTTTGACTTTAACTCCTTTTGCGACACCTTTAGAAAGCAGATCAGGTATAGCTTCACCTGATTTTTCTAAACCTACCAATGGCCCAAATTTTACAGGAGAGCTTGGAAGCATATCCGCGATATCTTGAAAAGTGTCTGCAACAGCGTCGATGACGTTATCGAAGGAGAGGTACCCTATAAAGGTGTCCCACCCTTCTTTAACCCAGGCCCATCCGGCGGTGAAGGATGCCTTAATTTCATCCCAGAAATACCATATTGCTGCTCCGGCAAGAACAACAACCGCAATTAATCCCCAAACAGGAGCAGATATACCGGCGAGAAAAGCCATGGCGGAGCTGGCGAAGAGTTTCAGTTTGATCAGGGCCCCGATCGCTGCATTGCCGGCGAAGACCGCGGCGTATTTCAATAAATTCCAGGCCTTGGTGAGTAACTTCAGGGCGCCCGAGGCTAATTTCGCGCCGAAGGCGGCGGATTTACCTGCGGTGCCGGCCGCGGCGCCGAATATTCTAGCTTTTATCGTCATGGCGATGTACCATCCAATAATCTTAAGCGCCACGCCGGCAAAAATTATTCCAAAGAAAGTCTGCTTTTTCTCCAACTCACTCAGACCCTTGACCCAGTTAGAGAAACTTTCAACAAGATCGACTACCATCTCCAAAGCAGGGCCAAATGCAATGACAAGGCCGTTCATGGCATGTTGAAATTTTTCCGTAATCTTTGTGGCTTTCAGGGCAGTTTCCTCAAATTTCTTTTGTTGTTCAGCTGCAGCTTTAGCCTTTGCCTCTGCTTTTTCATATTCTTCTGTTGATGTGCCAAATAATCTATTAGCTTCTTCCAAATCTTTGACGCCGGCGGCGGTCATAACTGCCATTTTTTCAAACTTGCTCATACTAGACCATTGTTTTCCAGACATTGTGATAGAATTACGCATAGCTTCAATTCTTTTTTCTTCTGACATATATACCATTTCAATACTGTTCAAATATGGGCCGCCCAATATACCATTTAATCCCGCAACAGCTTTAGCTGATCCTTCAAATGTATCAAATTGGCCAACAATGCCAAGTAAACTATCCATTGAGACACCGGTCGCATATGCTTGTGATTGAAGGCCAATAAACACCTTTTCCATCTTGGGGCCATTATATGCTAATTTCTTTGAGGCCGCGACGAATGATTTCGAAAAATCTTCCATAGACATGTCTAGAGACTCTGCTATGCTGCCAAATTTGGCCAAACTTTTTGTCGCAGAAGGGACGTCGCGACCCAAAACCTTAGTTAAAACATCAAAAGCTTTGACAGATGTTTCACCTGAAACGCCGGCCTGCTGTAAGACACCTACAGTTACTACCATCGATTCTTGCATATCTTTATTAGCGTGTTTGAATGCAGTGGAATTCTTGCGAAGATCCTGCGCGGCCTTGCCAGCTAATTCAAAATTAAGGCCCATGTGTTGTAATTTTTCTGATGCTCCCACCATAACAGCGCCCATTTCTTCACTGGCTTGTGTATTTTTATAAAATTCTGAGCGCATCTCATCCGCTTTTGTGACCACGTTTTCAAATCGTTTAATCATTCCTCCTGCGAGAGTATCACCAAATTGACTAAACCTGGAGGCGGCTCTCTGGATCATTACCATCTTTGCGGCCGCCGAACCGATCTGCTTCTCGAGTTTCTTAAAGTTATCCCTGGCCTTGAGAATAGCGAACCCAGCATTGATCCAACCTCCTGTCATGGTTGAGCTGAGTTTTGCACTCATTTTCATGGTGTTAGACATCATGCCAGTATATGATTTAAAATCTGAGGCATATTCTGCCATGAGGTCAGCTTCTCTCTCGAGAAGCTTTATTTTATTTATTCGGAGTTTGTTTTCTTTTGAGAAAGTCTCCAGCGCTTCTCTCCCGGAATCGAGCTGAAGATCAATTATATTCTGTAGTATTTGTTTTTCTTGTTCGTACTGTTCAAGCTTCATAGCGCCTGATTTGTGTGCGCGTTCTAAGGCAGAGTTTTTTTTCTCCACGGCTTCGGCGCCGCGAAGTACAGTTTCGGCCATGGCCCTTTCTAGTTCAAGTCTTTCTAAGGTTTTATTAATATCTTCGTCAGTGGCCATTAGAAATTTCCCCTATAAAGGTCATACTAAACCTTTCCACAATAAATAGTCTTACGAAAGTAAAATTATTGATCAATTAACGACCAGATCTAGACTTTTCTGCTTGCTGTTGTTCGTTCTCAAGCTGGGTAATTAACCTTTTAATAAACCAATTTCGAATTTTAACTGGTAAATTATAGGCCTCGATGAAACTCCAGCCACCATGATATTTTAAAAAGAAAAACGTTTCATATACATGCTCTATATAATCATCACTTAGGCCAAAAAAACTGTACCGTAAAGGGTACATCAACCTCCGTGGTATTGCCACATTCTAAGCATGAAAAATACTCTTGCATTTCAATATTTGGTGTGATGTTTGTGTATATGTTTCTTAAGTACCTTGAATCATAAGCCGGCATATTATCGATGAAAGAAGAAACAGCTTTTTCTTGATCGTTGCCATTTACTGACACAATAAAAGATTTAAACTGATCGGTTAACACGGCTTCTAATAATTTATGTTTTTTTCGTTGTTCGCTTTTGACCATTAAGTGTCTCTCATCTCTTCCGTTTAATAATCGAACCTCAACGTTAACTTTAGATTTTGGTAACGTAATAATAAATGTGTTATTGCCCGTTTTATCGATATTGAACTCTGTTAATATATTATCATCCACATAATTTGTTCTCAACTCAGATAAATTAACTGTATGTGGATTAGATACATTACAAACTGGGCATGTAATATTGATATCATATTCTTCTCCATATCCAGTAATTCTGGCTGCTACAATTAGAGCATTCTTATCGCCAACAAGAAGTTCATCAATTCTAATACTTTTATCAACAATTATATTCTGTAATAATCGTTCAATCGCAATACCTTTTTTCAAAAGAGTTTGCGAAGTTAAAATATCTTCATCTTTTGCCGTCATATAACGTATTTCTACTGATTCGGCGTCATTCAAAGGATGTCCTTCCGGATAAAATTTACCTTTAGATGGTAAGTCCACAAATTCAGTGGGGGTAACAAAGGAAAAGCTATCGCTTTCACTTAGTTTCTCAATAGGAGCGTCCGCATCCGGATTTTTAATTCCCAGACGTTCCTCATTATTTCTAGCTGACATTATTTACCTCATTTAAAGTGTTGCGTAGTCATATTGAATTGTCATGGTGACTTCTACCATATCGTCACTAGTATAATCTAAGTCTCCAAACTTAACTGACGTAATCCATGGATTCCACAGCTTGAAAGTTTCGATGGGGTCATTATCAGGACCTAATTGTTCCAACTTAATTTGACCGTTTAAAACTTTCGTAGCTTTAAATTTGGATGTCGTAAAAGCAGCGCCGCCTTCAGTAACATCTGGAGTTTCGTAACCGCTTCTTTGCAAAGCTTTCATAAGATTCTTGGAAACGTTAGGATCAACTGGATCAACTAAAGTTATATCAATTGGATCCCAAGTGACATTACCAGGATAGTAAAATTTATGACCAAAAAATTGGTGCTCTGCAGGATTAATTGTAAATCCAGGTTTCTTAACCGTCTTAATAACAAAAACGGGAATATCCGTATTTCCCAAGTACAGAAGCCATCTATGTTTTCTTTTTGGTTCTAGCGCGCTATTTGCCCAAAATTTTTCTGCCATTTGTTTACTTTCTCCTCAGTATATTATTAAATAGTAAATAATTTAAAATTTGTTTCTTTTTTATTAATCAGCGAAGGACGCTCCACTATCAGTTATGACAAAATCAAGAGCAATAAATTCAATCGCTCTAGCCGGCTTCAGGAAAACTTTGGCATACATGATATTTCTATCAATCATTTCGGGAGTTGTAGTCGTTTCATCAAGTACAACCTTGAAGTCCATCAACCCAAATCCAGCTTTAATATCGTTAAGGAAAGTTTCAACTTGAGAGCTGAAAGCATTCCAAGTGGAACGAACATTCTGTTCAAACAACGTTGTTGCTGCGATTCTTGATACTTCCTTTTTCGTAAAGATGAGTAGTCTACGAACATTAATTCTATCAAGAGCAGAAGGCGTTACTTGAAGTGTCTTTTGTCCAAAAACCACAATTCCTTCAGCTGGGAATGACGCGATTGGATTGACATTAGCTGCGTAAAGTCTATCTCTGTCTTGTGAAGTAAGATGCTGGCGGACGCCTACAACGTTAAGTCCAGAAGAACCCATCGTCAGTCCACCTCTCGTGAAACCAGCTGGAGCGAACCAAAGCGCTCTTTGTGTTTCACTGAAAGACATCGTGCCCAAGGCAACAACAGACGGCGGCATCCAAACGATAGCGTTGGTGAATGAATCTCTAACCTGTACCCACGGATAGTAAGCACATCCGTAGCTGCTATTGATATTTCTGTTTCTCAAAGAATTTACAGCCGACTCGACAGAACCACGTCTAGCTGATTCAGACGAAAGATTTTCAGTACTTGGTACATAATCATTTTCCAGGTCGATAATTGCTAGAGCGTCGCCTCGATCCTCACATGTGTGAATCAAATGTTCAGTAAGAGCTGTGTTTGTCAAGCCGGGCATCGTAGCCAGATTATACTCAACTACTTCAGCGTCATGAAGGGCATCAATTGCTCTATGAACCGAATGATAAGCATAGTTGTTATCTTCTGTTCCAGCAAGGCCAGAATTTCTGAACGGTTCCTTCTCCGTAATATCAACACCATCAAATCCATGAGCGAAGAATGTCGTAAACTTATTAAGTCTCTGAGTTTCCAGAAGAGTATTAAGATCGTTTACGGCGGTAATCGAAGTCCCAGCTCGGCGGCTACCAGATAGGTAATGTGCGCCATGGCCGGTGTCGCTTCCACTCAAATCTTCAAGAGTGAAGATCCACGCATCTTCAGTATAAGTTGAATCTTCTGAAGAAGGTCCAACACCCGTAGAAAATGCTCCTAAAGCTTCTGGAAGGGCGCGAAGAGGTTCACGAACACTAGGATCAAACTTTGTGGTGCCACTTTGATATGTAGTCGGACCCCAATAAGCCCTTCTTGGTGAAGTCAATTTTCCCTGAAGGCCGGACTCTCTAAAAGCAACAGTTGGCCAATAGAAGGAAGCTGTGAAGTTTGCTCCGCCGCCGGTGGAGGCGCCGGCGGTGCCAGTTACATGAGCCATATACCAGCCACCGTCTCCGGGAGATAACAGTATGTCATCTTCACCACCCTTTAAGAAAGCATTTGCCCCTACAGAGGCGATGTTAGAGGTGCCTGCATCCGTGTGGCTCGTCTCGGCTATTCCGATATGTCCTGCGGCAGCCACCACGCCCGTTTTGTTGCTCCCCTTGAGGCTCTTAACTGATTTCGGTCTTTTATGACCATAAACGCCAACAGGAATATATCTTGGATCTGTTACGCCGGCGTCTACGTCCTCATTCATTTCAACATACATAAATCTTGAAATATTTGTATATTTTCCAAACTCTTTATAAGCTTTAATGTCCTCGTCCCAAGTTCTAAATTTGTCTCCAATCTTCCTTGCGACATAATTTGTTGAATTTGGGTTCATAGTGCAATTTGAGAATACTTCAACGAACTTAGGCGCATTATCAGTATCATTCATTTTACGAAGAACAACAGTAAACGATCCGTAGGGATCGCTATCATTGGTAGACGGTATGACATCTTGAATTGAAACTTTAAGATTATTCTGTGCCCATTCGCCGCCGTCTAGAGTTCTGAGTCTGAACAATTTTTGCATGTTCTCAGGACTATAAGCGCCGGCGTTGCCAAGATCTTG
>Ga0209434_1000402_pt1 | contig 21269 bp, 34 predicted proteins | sample ETNvirnome_2_300_FD_184068 | JGI IMG/M metagenome (GOLD analysis project Ga0209434, IMG submission 184068) | Marine viral communities from the Pacific Ocean - ETNP_2_300 (SPAdes) (version 2) | ecosystem: Environmental > Aquatic > Marine > Oceanic | place: Pacific Ocean | collected 2013-06-22
ACCACCAGTTAGCGTATAGTCGGAGGCTTTGCCGGAGATGGCTGTAGCAAAGGAGGCGTTAACGTGCAGAGCACTTCCGGGAGCCGATGTGCCGACACCGACATTATCGCTGCTCCCATCCACAAATAACATATGCGTGTGATTGTTTGACTCAACCCTGAAGTCTACTAACGAGTTAGACCCCTCGTTAACCACAACTTCTGCAACATTCCCATTGAGTCTCAGTCCTTCGCGAGATATGGCCCCATCTTTAATATTAAAGATGATGTCTTTGTCGGCCGTCTCATTTGTCATGACTAAGTGACCGCCAGACCCATGCTTAATATAAGATTTTAAAGTGCCACCCTGGCCGAACCTAAGAAAAGCGTCTGTGTTGTCAGCACCATCAATAAGCATTACAGCAGAAGTAGCACTAGCTAAATGCAGATTGTAGTCTGGGTCTGTGGTTCCTATTCCCATTAGACCATGCTGAGTAATGACCACACGCTGAACGCCTGCGGTATCAAAGCGAATTTTGTCTTCATCTCCGGATTCTTCACAGTGAACTGTGGTATCACCATCGGCGTCAGTAATAAATGGAAGTACCAACGTACTTTCATCTATATCATCGCCGGTTAGAGAGTCATCTTTTATCTGCTGACCTCGAATCCCACCTGGCATCTAAACCTCCATACAATAATTAGGCCGGCTTGATGACAAATATCGTGCTTAAGCCCAAAAAACCTGGATGCCCAAAATCGCGCAGGACAGCCCAATACAAAGGATCGTCTTTGCGGTGAACATCGACTCCCCAAGAAATACCCAGGTCAATACTGGAAACACAAGATAAGAAACGCCAAATCCCACGAAGCGTGCTGACCACGCACTATCTTCAAGGGATTCATATACCAGCCGGCTCGCGTTGAATGCCAGGAGCGTTATGGGTATCGCCAGCATAAGAGATAACACTAAAGCTCTGGCGCGGGAAAAACCTTCGATAAATTGAGCATTGGTCCCCCACCACACTGCAATGTGCATCAAGACAAATAACGAAACACCAAGGAGCAGCTTCACGATTGTTCTTCCAAAGATTGATGGAGCTCGTCTAAAAGCGTTTGCTGATGCTCGTCTAAATACACGGGAAAGATGATCTTCAATTTAAGATGATGATTTCCCTGGCGGCCTTCGGCTTTAACCCCATGACCTTTCAATAAAATTATATCGGACGATCCGGCGCCCATGGGCAATATCACATTTTCGTCACCATGAACTGTTTTAATTGTAATCTCACCTCCCATGGCAGCCAACGTAAATGGAATTGTTGTCTCTGACAAAATGTCAATACCATCTCGCACAAATAATTCATTATGCATCGCTGGATTTAAGTGAACAACAACGTCGCCCGGTGGACTATTTTTGTATATGTGATGACCTTGTTTATCAATACGCATCATACCGCCAGGCATGATACCTCCAGGAATATTGACGTTGAATTTTGCCTCCTTTCTATGAGTTCCTCGGCCTTGACAATCTTTACATGGAATTAATTCACGGCCATGACCCTGACAATTGTTGCAAGTCATTACCACTTTCATCCCGCCGTGATTAGCCACCGTTTTTCCTGCACCTCCGCATGCACGGCACATATCTCCGGTAGATGCCGCCATACCATCACATGTACCGCAGCAAACCTCTCGTAGAAAGCGCACCAGCTTTTTGCAGCCATGTACGCCTTCCGTGAATGTGAGTGGTACCTGAAGTTTAATTAATGGATTTGACCTCGTAGGCTGGCTAAAACGCGAGGTAAAATCCGTAAAACCAGCAAAAAAAGATTCAAAATCAAATCCAAAATCGAATCCGCTTGCAGATCGACGTTGGGTTGGTGTCCAGTTGAGTGCGTCATCATATGCTTTCGAAATTTTCTTAAATTTTTCTTCGGCATTTGGCGATTTATTACGGTCGGGATGATATTTCTTGGCCAATTTTCTATATGCCAACTTAATTTCATCCTTGCTTGCACCTGGTTGAAGTCCTAAAATCTTAAAAGGATCGTGCATCTCTATATTCTCTCCAAATATTCACATCCAATTTTTTCCCACACATCTCCACTTGGCGTCAACAAATCAACCACCTGTGATAATTGCGAATAATTGTTCTTTGTAAAAATACCTTCATAAGGTCCCTTCAAAATTACAAACGCACCACTTGTGTCGGGCCCGGCTTTAGCAAAGACTGTGGTTTGAGCATCTTTTTTAATTTTGACCAATTGTCCTTTCGTCATTGAGCCTTAGCGTCTCCCATGTTCCATTCCAGTTTGTATATTTTACCTGAACGATGCCGGCATTAATCATATGATTTAAGCAGAATGAACATGGTTTCGCCATTGTACGAGCATGATCGTCCTTTTTAAATCGCAATACTTCAATTTTGTCACCCGGCTGTGCAAAACGCAGGACATTCATCTCAGCGTGCATATGCGCAGCCCAGCTCCCGTCGGGGTACTCACGCAAAAATCGAGGGTGTGTTTTGCTGGTGTTCTCACCAATTTTCACAACCTTCCTATTGCGCCGCAAAATTGCGACGAGATGGTAACATCGCCCATTGTTGAGAGCCAATTCCCTAGCTTGATAATACACTTGGCATACATAACCTCCATCTTAATAATAAACGGAGGTTGAGGTATATTCAACTCAATGATAGAAAAAGTGTAATTGCCGCGAGCGCCAGCGCAAATAACGCTATTCCAAATGCTCGAGTAGCCAATCGATGTGTGTGACCGACCTCTTCGCGCACGGCACTCAATTCACCCTTAATCGCATTTCTATCATTTGGGTGCATGATTAATCCCTGCAGGATATGTTACAAGTGGAATCTTTACAAAGTTAGCCTTTGACAATATTTTTTGCGGAGGCGACACGATCTCCACATCTGTACCAGGCACCTGCATCATTAACATCACAAACGCACCGAGGATTAATCCTCCACCGGTGCTATATACTAAGAATTTCATTTTACACCAATCTAATTTAACGAGGCGGCCGCAAATAGGGCGGCAAAACAGCCATCAATTATATCTTAATCCTATCAATTACAGGAGTATAACTATACGCCAGCTCACGATAAAGCTTTCTTAATACCAGCTTCGTCACGTCAGCCATGGCATTTTTTAGCTTGTCACCCTTCATTTCCTTCTTGAGCTGTTCCTTTGCAATTTCCTGTATTGCCCTGTTGATCTTGGCCGGGCCACCCATCAGGTCTTTCCCAAGCACCTTCTTGAGCTCTGTCTCAAATTGCTTCTGGGTCTGCTTCTTCTGTTCACTTCTGTCTGCGTGAATCTGCTTGGCAATCATTCGTTCAATAGCTTTCTTGTCGGAACGAGTAAGCTCTTCCACCAATAATTCCACACGGAGATCCAGTAACCGTTCATTAATCATCATCCCTCCCGGGCGATAACCTGCGGTTTGTGTCTCTCGGGCCTTGAGTGCATCGATTGCAGCGGTAATTTCATCACCTCTATTAATCTTAGAAGGAGATAATGGTTTCCCGTCTGGACCTGGTGGGAATACAACACCGGACCAGTCAGGATCCTGTTGCAACCAATAAGCCACCAAATCCTGTACCTGCTTTTTAACAGAAGCAGCCGACGGACCAAGACGAGGATCGAGATGATCGTAACGAGTTTGGGCCGGATTATTGGCCACAGCATCCCAGGCTTTTTGAAATCTGTTGGTTCGCTCTGCCGCCGCAGCACTAGATGCCGCAACACGTTTCCAAAATCGACCAGTATCTTCGCCAGGCCCTAAACCATAATTGGCAACACCAATACGGCCACCCTTTTGTACCACCCCAAACCAGACTTCGTCAGGTCGACGAAACACAAATTGAGTCGGGGTTGCAAAAATTACACCGGAAGCCCCACCGGTTCCGGCCATCGCTTGCATCGCCGAATCCATTGCGTCGGCAACTTTCTCTTGTTGCGCAAGATCGGTTATTCCCACTGCCGTTTCTAACACGCCTGGCAACGTACGAGCTGAGATACCTCCTTTCCGAACCTCTTCTACCAGCGTTCTCGTTTGTTCGTCGGACAGCGCATTGTCACCAGCCTTCACCTCTGCTTGGAGGGTATCGAAAAAGCGTTTCTTTGCGTCGGCACTTTCTCCCCACGGCGTAGAACTTCGAACCTTATCCGGAGCCACATATTTAACGTGCCATCCACCAGGTTGGGGACCTCCACTCAGTGTAAGATCGACCTCTTCACCAGTACCACCACCTGGCTTAACGCCGTACAACAGGGCCGCAAGAAGTTCTCCTTTTCCAACCGCACCAGCCTTAGGCGCGTGGTTTAAGTCGCGAATAGTTTCTACTGCAGGATGATTGGGGTATGTTGTACCCGTGTATGAAAATAAAGGAAATTTCTTCTCTTGATCGACACGAGCACTTCCATCATCAGGGGCAGGTTCGTCCACACCACCTGAACCTTCCCGGGCAGAATCGGCGTTTAAAATTGTCTTGACGGCTTGTGCGCCTATATCCCCTGAATTTTGGTACATTTGTTGTATAGATTCCAAGGCATTAGACTCTTCGCCAGTTGTCTCATCAACTTCTGTCGACAAGCCAGGGTATTCCTCATCACCAGTCATTCTTGTGATCCCACCGGCGCGAGTATACTCACCCCCGCCATACTTCTCGTCACCCTCGTCTTCGGGAGCGTAACCTGGCTCCTGACGAAGAGCAAACAGGCGTTGTTCTCGCGCAGAAAATTCTGGCGGTACCTCACCAGTACGAAACATATTGTGAATTTGAGAAAGAACTGCGTCCGGAACGTCGTAGTCCTTCCCGTCGAAATTTACAACCTTCTCCACAAGAAGCGCAACACGCAGCTCCAACAACTTGTCACTATAGCTCATATCTCAACCTCTTAATCCATGCAATTAATTATTATCCACCGCGGTGTAGTGAACGGTGAATCCTCATTAACTTATTCTAACTGGTTGGAGAGGTCTTGTTTATTGCTGAGTGGCAGGCTTATACGTTCCCAACATGATATCAAACACCGGGAGGCGCACCCCATAATTTAGGTGCTGGTCCCTCTCCATGTGATGCCCATAAAGCCACGCTAAAAAAATTTGCCAGAACACCTTACTCCCTTTCTGGAAATGACACCCTCGTATGCACCGCTCTATTGTGGGCAATTTCAGCACGGGAGAGAATATCCAGCGCAACCGGATATGATACCCCCTCAGCTAAAAATGCACTAATTCCATAGTCCAGCAACTCATCAGCCACGTCTACTGGAATTCGCAGCGCAGAAAGTGAAACCTCAATTAAATCAGTTAACTTCATTTTAAATCCTATCCTCTATATCGATGACCTCAAAATACGCCATAGCTCTTGCTTCAGACCACCCATTCTCAGTAATTAAGTCTTCCAATAATTCGTCAAATACCTCTGGTGGCATTTGTGTAGACTCAATTATTTTAGACTTCAGCCGCAGGCGTGCGGAGGCCAACCCAACAGGACCTAACACATCGTAACGGCGAAACGCATAGCGAAATGCGCGCTCTCTCTCGCCCTCTGTCATGATGACCTCCGAGATTAAATATCATCCACGAGACCTAAGACGTCGCTTTTTTCTAATTTTAAGCTCTTTCTTTCCAACCTCAGAATTCTTCTTTTTCCTTTGCTTTGACACCTGTTGCCTGAAAACAGCACGCAGAGTCCTCGCTTTCTTTTGAGCCTTTCGCTTAATTCGATCGCGCTTAATACGATGAAGCTTATCAATTAGCAATATTCCATCAAGATGTTCGATTTCATGTTGGACGACGTGGGCGGCGAGACCTGTTACCGTAATTTCGCAAGAACTGCCGGACAGATCTTGATATGCACATTTTATAGATACAAATCGATCAATCTGCTCAAAAACATTTGGGAATGATAGACACCCTTCCTTAACAGAACAGGGACCATCCCACTCAAGAATCTTTGGATTTATCATTGGTTCTGTAAAATCCGGAGTCGCTACCCAGATTACTCTCTGAGCAACACCAAGCTGTGGGGCTGCGAGCCCAACTCCTCCTACAACGTTAATTGTATCCTGCAAATCAGTTACAAGCGCAGCCAGTTTTTCATCAAAAACGGTAACGTCAGAAGACACCGTTCTCAAAAAATCATTAGGAAACTCCAAAACAGGTCGATATGCCATTATTCATCCACGTCTAATTTCTTTTTCATATTATATCCCACTCCGCAGAATAGGATATTAACTAATCCCAAAATCGCAAGCGATGAATCTTGTAAAAATATGCCCACAAAAATGGTAAAAAAATTAACGCCGCAGAGAATAAGCCAAAATTCAATAGGAATTTTACTCATTCGATTTGCACGACCACCAGTTAATGAGATCACCATCGACAAGAACAGTCTGAAAATCTTTTTTCTCGCGCAAAGTTTCATGCCGGGTAACAATCAATCCTTGCGTTGGCTTAGTAATTTCCTTAAACGCACTGCCATTCGATCCGGCACGGACATATCTGCCAGGAGGTATTTCGATGAGTTGATTTTTGTTAATTGAGGTCACCATCTGAGGGTTCCTCATAAAGGACCGAAATATCAACGTGACCACACGCCGAACAATGCTGCGATTGTTCGATCAGGTTAGCTTGCAAAACTATGTTAATATCATCAATCATTTCACAAAAAGTATTCCATTCCTCAAGTGTAAAAACTAAGTTTACATTTCCCAACGAAAACGTGATTCTATTATCCTCTGGATTAATAAACGCTTCATGTGGCAATTCAACTGTCTGACTTTGCTGCATCTTTAGAACCTGTGGTTTTCTTGCTAGAAGAAACCTTACGTCGAGTTCTGGCAGAAATAGTTTTCTTCCTGGTCGTTTTCTTTGGCGCGGGTGGTGCTGATTCATCGGTCAATTCTTTTGACACAACAGGCGAGGCAATTACTTTCTTTTTTGCACTTGGCTGTAGTTCTTTTACTGTTTTCGTAAAATAACTGGCAACTTCAACTTCAGGGGGCGGGTCAATATTTCGACTAACCAATACCCCGACAAAATCTTTATATGTCGCACAATTATTTAGACGAATAAAATCATCTATCTTCAGACCAAGCCGCCGCCGAAAAAAATTCCAACTAATTTGTCCCATAATATTCTCCTGCAATTAAATATTAGAGAATTTCTAAATATTAGAGAATTTCAGAAGCCAATTCTTGAATTGCTTCTTGGAACCTGGGATCCTCGGCCATTTGAACGGGATCGCCGTCATCGTGAACTGCCGCAATACTATTCGCAATCTTATTCATTGCCCGAAGAAAAATATTTCGAGCCGTGCTGTGATTAATTTTGTCACCGTTAGCAGTCATTTGTTCCGCAATTTCTCTATAAGTTAAACAGCCATCCTGTGATGAAACAGTGGCGTAACCAAACTTACTCTGGTATCCTTTAGGCATCGGCATTCGTACGTCCCTCCAGAGCATTCAGCTCTTCAGTTGTAATTGGAAAATTTTTATAATCAGCAGAAGATTCACCAATCCCGAAACGCAGACGAAGTACTTTTTCTTCGCGCGGTGAAAGACTTTGCAGAGCCGCCTTCACTGTCTTGACTAGATCATCTTGGGCGATGACATCTTCAATTGACTTCCGAGTGTCCGGAATAACCTCGTACAGCCGCCGGCCATCACCATCGCGCCCAACCTTCTTATCCAGGGAAATGGGCGTGCTGGCGCTTTGTTGAAGCGCTCGAAGAGTTTGTGCTCGAACGCCAAGCATAGACGCAATTTCTTCGACAGTTGGTTCGGTACCAAACGACTCCGTGTATTCTTTACGGAGTTGTGAAGCCTGCCACAACATTCCTCTAGCGTGATTTGGGAGCTTAATTGACGCAGAATGAGAGGCAACATGACGCCGAACTGCCTGACGAATCCACCAACATGCATACGTGGAGAACTTAAATCCCCGGCGCCAATCAAATCTATCAACGGCCTGCATCAATCCCAACGTTGATTCTTGAATGAGATCTTCAAGAGAACAGCCACTCTTATTATATTGCTTTGCAATACTGATAGCTAGACGAAGATTACTCTGAATCATTCGATCGCGAGCAAGCTTATCACCTGCCTCGATCCGTTGAGACAGCATCACTTCCTCATCCTTTGTAAGAAGGGGATGTTTGCCAACCTCTTTAAAAAACATTTCCAAATTCAATTTCGACTCCTTTTTTGAGCATTTTTAGCACGCATTTTTTGATACGATTCCAGAATGTTAAGATCGCGCTGGAACCAACAATATTTCATTTCCAGTGCAATTCGTTTTTCAGGCGAAAATTTATCACTTTTGATAAGACGCATTAACTTGTGCATTTGCTCTTGCAAATACTCTTGCGAATCCCGTCTTCTATTGGGTGATCTGTATGTTCTGCCTACCACGAACGTGTCCTCCTAACCTTCATATATATTATACCACATTTTAAGGCGCCATTCACAATTATTCATTAAAAAAACCATTCTTTTCAATAGTCATTGCACACCCAATTGATAGTAAATTCAAAGCGGCTGACGTGGCGTGTTCTAGTGCTGCCATAACTACAGGAAGAGGATCAATAATTCCATTCTCGAGTAAATTACAATATTTTTCAGATCTCGCATCAAATCCATAATAGGGTTTCATTGTCGATATCTTTGCAAGCACAACGTCAGGCACCAACCCAGCATTTTTTACAATTTGCCTTAAAGGCATCTCAAGCGACGATAATAGCAAATTCCATCCAGCCAATTCATCCGCATCTTTTGGCAAATTTTTAGATTTTTTCATTAATTTAATTGTTTGTAAAAATGCAGTACCGCCTCCGGCGACGATGCCACCTTTTACCGCTGCGCGGGTGGCATGAACGGCGTCATCAATCCGGTCTTTTCTTTCACGAAGCTCTAGTTCGGTGGCGCCGCCCACTCGAATAACTGCAATGCCGCCACTCAAACGTGCAACACGTCGATGAAAATAATTCACTATCTGATCGTCAAGACCTGGATGTTCCAGCGATTCCTTAACAAGCGCTAATCTATTTTCAACTTCATCCTCACCCTGTTCTAACATGCCGACAAAAATTGAAGATTTACGACTTGCTTCAAATTTTTCGCACGTGCCGAGCTCAGAGACATCGGCCGGGAGCTGTTCACCTGCAGTATAAAGTGTTGTGCCGAATAAAGCGGCCAAATCTTGCATCGCTTCAACACGAGTCTCGCCAAATTCAGGTGCACGAAGAATACATACCTTGACGATTCCTTTGAGCGCATTGAGCACGCACATTTTCAACGCCTCGCCATCAACATCGTCAGCAATGATTAATAACGCTTCCGAGCTTCGGCGTGTAGATTCAAGCAAAGGCAAAATTTCTTGCATAGATGAAAGTCTCTTATTGACCAGTAAAATTCTGGGATTATTGAATTTCACAATTCCTCGGCCTTGATTCGTTACAAAATAAGGGGAGATAAAACCTCGATCTAATTCAAATCCATTTACAATATCGAGCGTTGTGGTGAAACCTCTAGCCTCGTCTACCGTTATTACTCCTCCGCGGCCCACGTGCCTCATCGCATCAGCCAAAAATTCGCCTATTTGACGATCTCCATTTGCGCTGATTGCACCAATATTAACAATATCTTCATCGCTTGTCACCTCAATTCCCAAGGTGCTCAAAACTTCGCGGGCTTCGGTTGCGGCGGTGCGGATCCCTTTGCACAGTTTAACCGGATTATGACCTGCTGCAATTAATTTCTGTCCACCTTTTACAAGAACTTGAGTCAAAACCGTGGCGGTTGTCGTTCCATCGCCTGCCGTCTCTGCGGTTTTAGCGGCTGCTTCTTTTACAATTTGAACACCCATGTTTTCAAATTGGGCAGATAAGTTAACTGCCTTTGCAACTGTCACACCGTCTTTAGTTAGAACTGGTGGGCCGTTTTCCTGTTCAATAATAACGTTCTCGCCACCGGGACCCATAGTCACCCGGACTGCGTCAGCCAAAACGTCAACTCCGGCCATCAGACGGCGTTGCGCTTCAGCCCTATAGACAATTTGGCGTGCAGAATCACTCATCCTTTCAAGATTCTCTTTTGGTTTTCTCCCAAAATTTTGCTTATCTTGCCAAGAACGCGTCGAGCATCTGTCGTTACGTCAATTGCAATCACCAAATCTCCTGCCGAATATGCAACTTCATTTTCCTGCATTTGACATGATTCCCTTAACATTACCTGTGTATCAGGTTTCAGTGGTTCCATAATTTTCTCCAAACGAACTAACAAATTTTGTCCAGCTGTTCTCTTTCACTATTGATGTGAATCCCTTAAAAGAAAAAACGTCTCTTATGTGAGCCCAGTTACTGTTAGATGAACTAAATGTAATCCCGTCTCGCTCTTTGGAAACATTATGAAACGAAATTAATTCAAAATTTTTCTCAAACAATTCACGATTTTGAGCCTCTGAGAGAAAAGAATCCAAAATGTCGGCATCCTGCACTAGTTTCAAGGCACGCTTGTCACCAATTCCCTTAAATCCTGCAATGTTATCACTTGAATCGCCACGCAGAGATTTCCACGCCACATAATCAAAGTCGGGAAGATCCTTATATTTCTTCCTAATGGGATCATATTGCTTGAAATTTGAATGAACATTGGCAAGCTGGAGAAAATCTGTGTCGGTACTTGCAACAACACATTCGTCAGCATCAGAAAATTGTCCAACCAGATAAGCAATAATATCATCGCACTCAAAATCAGGATGGCGGGCGACTTTTACTGGAAAACTACTCGTCACCAATTCAATAATCTCATCTTTCTGTCTTGCAAAGCCATCGTCAGGTCCTTTTACACGAGTACCTTTGTATTCAGGGTGTAAAAGCAGGCGCCGGCGGGGAACACCTTCGGTAACAAAAAACGCGTGATCGGGTGCGAGATGTCGATATAACGCCGCAAAAGATCGAAAAAACGTAAATATAATTCCATCCGGCGAATCTTTAAGATAGGCAGGTGTCGAATGACGAGCTCTATGAATCAAATTATAAGCATCGAAAAAAACGACCCTCATCTTAGCTCCGGCGGGATAACGACATTGGCTTTAACTCCATCCTCCAAAATTACGGTAAGCTGATCATGATCACCTAAGCCATTTTCGGGTTCGTCCTCCATCGCCAATGGCGCTGTTACATTTGTCTTTTTGCGCCGTCGGGCCCTTTTCTTCTTAGGCAACTCTGGAGGTGGACACCATTCCACTACTTTCATTTCTGCCTCATTAAGCTGTTGCTCAACAGCGGCGGTAGCATTCGTCATCATAAACTTACGCAAATCATTTTTTGCCTTGAAAATCTCAACATTAAGATCTTCCAGCTTTACCTCTTGTCCGGGGGCGTCGGCAAATTCCAAAGTATGAGAAATTATTTCTCCTTCCAACGTTTTGGTAATGGTTACCGCCGTGATTCGTGATGGTACAATTTTAGCAGTCTTGAGCGCCACCAAATAAAGAACCTGGCCAACCTCATACATTAAATTGTCTCCAAATTAAAAGAAATTCGTGACCTATTGCGCCAATATTCAAGCCGTTCCTTTGCTGTCCCGCGACTAAACCGAGAGCTTGCTGGATTTTCCAAAACCTCTATTGCAGCGGCAGTATATTTCAATGACTTGTCCTCCATATTACCAACGATCACAGTACTTTTGTGTATGGCTTTTGAAAAATTTATGCGTGATTTTCCCTTACTCCCCGGGGCTGGTGGACGAAAGTCGTCGATCGTCAATCCCTCAAAGAAAAGCACGGCAAACTCGTTGAAGTCATCACTCGCTAGCGCATACAAATGATCCACGGCACCTTTTCGACGGAGAGTATTATAGTCGCTTTGCAAAGCCCAAGATCCAGAACGGTTGCGGCTCGTAAGTTTGCATTCTAATTCTCTATTTAAGCCTGCCACTATAATGTCTGGCTCGCCAGTTTTTCCATTGGCAACCGTACCAGGAAACGCTTGGCTTATTCCTTCGGCGAAATATTTTTCTTGTAATGAAGACATTAAAATATTTCGACGGCCAATATCTGCCTTGATATTTAACTCATTTCGAACATATAACGCTTCCAACTCTTGATAAAAAATGCGCATCTTTTGAAGGGCAAAAATTGCCGCATCTCTCGTAACATAACAAGGCATAGATATCCTCCTGATTTAGTATAGTATAACACTTACCAATGTTATTTTCAAGATTTCTCTACTGCATTTTTGATATTTTTTGTAAGCTCAATGCCTTTGGGAGCCGCGGCAGAAACAGGCTCCAATCCCAGTACTTCTCGTATAATATCGTAATCTCCGGGAGAAAGTTTTCTTTTGAGGACATTCATATTAGCATATTGGTAGAGTTCCATTTCGACTATAGGAAGCGGATCTCCATCTAATCCTGGTTCATGTTCTCCTGTCTCCCGACTTTCAAACATAAATAAAATTCCGGGCATTTCTTCGTCTTTGGGGACTGGAACAAAGGGAATTTTAGAATCCTCCTCGTACATAATCTCCGGATACCAATTCTTTTGTTGATCATTCACAGCGGCAATGCCTCCATTTATATTGATAATTTTAAACCACGCTCTTCAAAGTTAAGGTTTACGAACGCAATTCTACTCCGAGAATTCTTTCGGCAATCCTCACAGACTTTTTAAAACCTGGTACCACATTGTCCAAAGCGCTGGTCACGTCATCAGTGAGTGCTTCTTTAGGAAATATATCGGTAAATGTAGTAAGCAAAAGTTCTTGATTTTGTTGGATCAATTTCATAAATTCGCTATATTGCGTATCGAAAACTTCACCTGTGACAGCAGTTAAGGCTTGTTGCAAAATAAACTCTGGAGAGAGCTCCTCATCTTCTTCCGCGTGCTTCTTTTTTAATTGGGTTCTAAATTTCTCATCGGCACTAAGATCTCGAGCCTCTGCCTGAATTGAATCTAGAATCTTGTTGAGTTCTTCGGCTGCTTCTGGGTTAGCTTGACTCAATCCGTCAATTGCTCCTCGCATATGAACCAAATTTTCCAACATTTCAGGACTCCCAATACCTGCAAGAAATGCATTTTGGGCACCTACGGACTCGATCAATTCAATTAATTCTTTCATTGTTGTTGCCAGTGCCTTCCGGCTGGCACGGATTCCAGCGCCTAAAGGGCCGGCCATCACATCGTTACTAATATCCTGTTCGACCGTAGGATCTATAGCTTCTAAAAGAACACCATCTGTTGGCGCATAGCCAGCAAAAAGAAAAACTTGTTCTAATGCACCCAAAGCTTTTGCAATTGGTCCTCTATCTTCTCGTCGGCGAGCAAGCGCAGCTTCTTCTGACTCTTCGCCGGCCAGGGTGGCTATAGATTTATCACCTACGCCGGTCTCTTTAGCAAATTTAGCCGTTCCCTTCGCACCTGAGGCGGCGGCTTTGACAAGACGACTCGCCACAAATACACCAGGATTAGCTAAAAATAGTAAAAAATTTGCATCATTTAACGCCTTGTCTCCACCAAGCGCTTGAAATACCTCATCACTCTCTTTTTGAAATGCCCTCATCCGATCCTTGTAACGAGCCTTCATTTCTGCTGCTTTTTTCTGATTAAATGTTAGAAGCATACGAACTGACAGGACTACTCCCGCGGCTATTTTCTTAGCCTCAATTTTTACACCCTTTAAAAAATTTGCCCATGGTTCTACAAAAATTTTCTTCCAATCACTCGGCATCATGCGCAGAGCATAATTCTGCTCAAGCAAAACTTCCTGAGATTCTAAAAGGAATTGTTCTCTCGCGTATTTACGAATAGAAGTACGTATCATCTCTTCGGTTAGTTGTTGACTCATGCAAACTCCTACACATAATTAGGTCTACACAAGCCCGAACCACTCAACCAAATTAAAATTTTCTACTTTTTGTGGTGTAGGTGTAATAGTTCCACGGCCATAACGATCCACACCGAGTGCCTGATTAAGAGTGGAAAAAAGACCTGTCAATTTCGTCTTTTTCTCGTTCCACATAAACGTAACACCCTCAATCGGTGCAGGGTGACCGCCCAAAGTAGTATACTCGTTCATAAATTTTTCAAACAATGCTTGTCGTGGGGCCGCATCTCGATCATCAGATTCATCGATTCGAGACCGAGTATTATCAATCTCAACTTTCAATCGATTAATTTCAGCCTGGCCATCTCGAATAAGTACAGATCGAACCGTTGCCAAGCGGGCGCTTCCAAAAGCAGAAACCGTATTAATAAGAGGCTGCATAGCTTCGCGGTGGACTTTATCTCTATTTTTAGCCTGTCCAAGCTCACTGACACTCGCCGCCAGGCCAGATGGAAGTTCTTTCTTAATATCAATAAGGCGAGGAGCATCAAACCCGGCAATGCGATTGGCCAGGTTCCGCTGTCGTTCTTCCCCAATTTGAAGACTTGATAGTGGACCTCGCAGTAATGATTCTCGCAGGAAATCACGCAAAGTATTTTCCGGTGACAACCCGCAACTCTGCATGCACGCCCCTAGACGGTTCTGGGCCTCAACCAAAAAACCTTCACCGTTCTGTGGGCGGAGATAAATGTCTTGAGGTGGCAAGACCGCCCACTCGAATCCAGTGGTAGTAACCACAGGCGAGTCAGAGCAAACCTTCTCAAGACCCTCCTGTAATTCCGGATCCACCATCTTTCCCCCTGCCGGTAGAAAAGTGACCACTTCATGTAATACAATCGCACTTTGATCATATTGCAAAAGCTGTGGACGATGAACATATACAATTTCGGCATTCACCCAATTGCGACCCGAAAATCCAAAAGGCCACCAGACAGTAGAAAAATGTTCGTCAATTGTACGCACACCCTCAATAATCGTTTCCTTAGCAGGATGAGACGCATAGTTATCGAGCATCTTCGAAAAATCAATGCCTCCTTTTTTTCTGTCGGTGTCGTTCCTGCTGAACCGTACAATCCCGGCGGCATCGACGCGGAAATGCATATTAATCCCGTCAAATTTTTCAGTGACACTTGTGCTGCCAGACGTTAAATCTTCCAGCAAGGTAGAAACATCTGCAAAGGTATGATCAAGATGTTCCCAGACATGAGGCATGTGCTTGGCATTTCCGCCCATAGAGTTCTCCTACTTATATGTTTATTATATCACATATAGGTTAAAACTTCACACTTTTTAGCGCTTTTATTGGCCGCCCACCACAATGGGAGTATCACTTGATTTCGGGCTCGATGGATCTTCAGATGCATGCCGAGGTGGGCGAGAATCTTGTCTTGGTTCTGATGCCATCTGCACGTTATAAGGAGGATCACTGGGATCAAGACTTCTCTCTCCCTCCCCACCAATTAGAGTTTCTGCCAACCCATTGATATATGCCAAGAGTGCCACTTTTTCGGCCGGTTCCAAACCATCCCAGTATTGCTCCAGATCAGCAAACACGGCGGGATCCTTTAGTGATCGCGCAGATCGCAGAGAATCTATCCCTTGAACGATCATGTCTACCGTAAGAGTGGAAGGTAATTCGTCAGGAATTTTGACCTTTCGGCGAGACATATCTCCTCCGGCGTCACCGGTGCCCTTATCGGCGGTGGCGTCATCATCTTCATCTTCCGCCTCCTCAAGCTCGTCAACACTAGCGCTGGCTCGGAGAGGACGTTTGTCTTTTTTAATTTTATCAGCAGTCTTTAACTGTAAACCTCGCTCATCGGCCTCCTCCCGGAGCGCCGATGAAACAGCACCTTCCAGGATTTCTTCAATTTGGTCCAGGAGATCAATCATTTCCCTTCCAGGTCTTCAAGTGTTGAACGTGTTCTCTGTATCTACGAAGCAGTTCTCTTTTGGGATCATGAGTTGCTTCAGCATTTAATTTTTCGTGCCTCAGCTTATTTTTGGCCTCGCGACGAAGTTGATCTTCAATGAATTTATCAAAATAATTTTTTGCCATCACACACCTCAATCATTAAGTATTTCTTTGGGTTGCGTATTGTTGACGAGTTCAAAAATTAACTCGACCTTTGTCTCACCCGGTAAGCTGAGCTCGCTCATCACAATACCCCATTGTTGGCATTTTAAATTTTCAAACTTAACACCTCGATATTCTATTTGCATAATTTCATCATGCGATAAATTTTGAAATTTTTGCAGAACAACAGAAGGGCGAGGTGCCGAACAAACGGTTTCAATTATTGTTGAATTCTTCTGAAACGAACAGACGCTGTGTGACGATAAAATACATTCATCACCCTGATATACATGGAATTCAGCGTTATCCGAAGGTCGCATCGTCTTTTGCAACGATTCACTCATCAAAACAGAGCCACTCTCCCCCAAGGCTTGTTGATATTCTTTGTTCACGGGCTTCTCACATCAATAAAGAGAGAATCGGCATATTGGGCATATTCCATATCGAGCTCAGTAATATCATTAACATCATGAGTATAGACTTCGGTTCGCACATTCGTATAATCAATAATTATTTTTGCATTGTGTCCAACAGCATCCTCAAAGCGCATTAATCCAGTGACAAATCGAAATGCCATATTCCGATCATTGAACGCATAATCTTTCACAAGTCGACGAGGAGAATCTACTTCTTCCCACTCGTCAAAGCGCCGTTCGTCACTTTCCTTTGTTGCCAAAGGCAAGAATCCCGGCAGAGAATCGGGATTTTCAAAGAAGAAATCATTCATTAATTCCTGTAACAACATTACCTATCCGGGAATAAATCCTTTAATACCTCGGCCTGTTCCGGGTCTTCATCTGCAACAGTGGCCGCCAGGTTCGCAAAAGCCTGCTTCTCCGAATGAGTTTCGGCAATTGCCTTTTGTGCTAAATTCTTGAGCCATTTCTCGGAACGACCCTTGAAATTTGAAACCACCACCGTAAGGAAATTATTTAAATCAGCCTCACTCATTTTAGGAACCACCTTTTTAATATACATTCCCGAAAATGCCTTATCGGCTTCCTGAGGGAGATCAGCTTCATCTTCCGTTAACACCGCAAATTGAAGACGTAAATATTCGACGGCGTCTTCGAGTTGCTCTGATGGTACCTGTAAAAGAGGTCTAACAATGTTCTGAAGGAGCCGGCCGCTTGCAGTCACCACGGTAGACTCACCGGAACCTTTGTGCTTAGAAGGATCTTTCCCTGGGCGGTCTCTCCAGTATTGGGCAATATGTTTTCCTTTCAATTCGTCTGGTGGAATTTCGTGTGGCTCTGCAACCGGTTGATCTTCAAGCTTGTATTGTCTTCCAAACTTGATTTGAGACCAGTCACTCATGCCGGCTTCTAAAATCTGCTTAAGCAATCGGCGAGTTCTAACCTCCAAGACTCCATCGTCTTCGCGCTCAACTTCAGTCTCCGCCTCCTGAGCCTCTTCGGCTTCGGGTACCGCCGGAGTAGAATCTGCGTACAGTTCAACTGAAAGAACTGCGGTGCGAACCTGTCTATACAGGTTTTCTACTTGTTCGTCAGGAACCTTTTGTGCCAACACCGCAAAAGCAACTGCAAGCTCCTTATTATTGCTGGGGATGTATGTATCATCATCTACAGGCGGTGCAGAATCAGTGAGCTGCATCGACGCCATTGGAGAAGGAACGACGGGAAGCTCATCAGGAATCGTGGTTTCCGGAGTTTGGGGGGCTTGAGCATATGGGTGCGACATATACGCCGATCCATCTTTAACCCACGAATCTTCAAATAAAATGCGTTCAATTTTCTCTGTTAATTTAAGCGACATAATGCCTCCATTTCTAAATATTCATCTAATTATGCTCTTACATAGCTGGAGTCAAAGCATACACCAACCCAGTGACGACAATAGCACCAAGGGCTGTGCCCCCCACAAACCACCAAACTTCATGAGGTTTTTTATATCGCTCCATTTCATCAAGTAAAAATTCGTTCTGATTCTGCAAGAGTTCCAGACGTGATGTACTTAAAAATTCGCATGTATCTAATTTTGCAGCAAAAATATCGACCTCGCGCTGGTGTTCGGCTCGAGCAAGATTAACTTCCGTCTCCACTCGCAGATTACATCTGAGGGTGGCAGCTTCACTCTCGGCCAAAATTCGAGCAGCGGCTTCAGGATTGAGGAGCGTTCCCGTAAATGGAGCTGGGTCACCTTCATGAAGGGTGGTAATAACCTCATCAGCTCGAGCTGACGACGAAATTAAAAACAGGCACAATGATGCAAAAATAATTCGCTTCACGGCAAACCACCTTCGATCACCCTGAGTTTAAATTTTTCAGCAAGCATGCGAGTGAGAACATCGGCGTCGTCACCAGATTCATAAAGAATCTCCTGAATTCTCTCCCGCTCATGATCGTTCAACGCATTTAATTGTTCGTGGTAATGTTCCTCAATTTTTCGCACCGACTCAACATATTTTTTATCTGCCAATCGGATCTTTTTTAATTCTTCTTCGCGGGCTGTTTCAATCAAATCTAATTCCCGACGGTGATCGGCTTGAATTCGTTCTAAAATAACACTCAAATCAATTTTCTTTCGAAAAACAACCACCAGTACGAGAGGAATTGCCATGCCCAAAAAAAGTTTCCAATTTTTCTTTGCCCATGCCCAAAATTTCTTACAGGCAATAGAAAATTTCAACCATGTAATACTAATCCCCATGTCTCCACATCTTCGCGGTATCAACCGCAGCCTGGCCACCAATGTAGGTGACCGCGATTAAACCCCACGTCTCCGAATCAAGTCCGGCCCATGCCAACAAACTGGTGGCAGTTAAAAATACCAGAAATTTTCTAGAAATTAATTTTTCAACCAGCCGATCTAAAACTGCGCGTGCCATAATTTACCCCCTCTTATTAATTATACCGCGGGTTTAATTTGGCAAATCATCATCACCATCCGGAACAATTGCAAACATCAAACTCGACAAACTTTTCTTTGAACTACTTGAAGAGGGCGTCATCATGAGCTCTTCCACCATTTGTTGCTGAACTGTTAATACTATGTTGCTAACTACATTAAGCTCTTCAACAGCCTGCTGTAATTTCTGAACTTGCTCTGCAATCACAAAAATTTTCTCAATTTCGTACTCAAAAATTTTGGTCTGTTTTTCAAGAATTTCAACTCGAGACACTAGAGAACTTAATACCTCAGCCTCGGGAGCGTTACCGCTCAAACGGGCTAGAGTCTGCGATAGCTTCAAAAACAGATTCTGCATCAGCCTGGGTCACCTTTTTAGTTTGAACCTTGTGTTTCTTATTATATTCAAGTTCATTGAGAATTTTATTTAAGTGTTGATTTCCACACACAATCTCGCCTGCAAGATGTTCAAAAACTTCCTGCATTGACAAGCCGCGCTCAAATAAAGAAATACGAAATTGGGCATGCACACCTTTCGACATACTAACGTGTACAGACTTGCTATTTTGAAAGCGGCTCACCTATACCCCGCCACCACCTTCTGCTGCGCCTGCACCCAACGCTAATGGGGCTTCGGCGGCAACGGGGTCTTCTCTAATATCGTCAAAATCAAACTGATATCTTGATTGCATAATATCCCTAAACGCAGCCGCAAGGGCTTCATCATAATTTCGTTCCAACAGCGCAATAGCTCTATAATAAATTGCAGATTCAATATCCAAAAGTGTTTCATAATTTTGAATTAGGCGAGCAACATCAGCTGCAAAGAGCTCAACATCAAGTTCGGCAGCATCATCAACCTCAACCAAAAGAGTGGTAAGTGGTTGGCGCCACCAGGATTCTTCCACAGTCTCCTCATCTACGTTAATCACGGAACTCTTGAGCGCTGCCATCTCAAAATCAGCCAGCATATTATCTACTTGTGCTTCAAGAGGTTTTCTTAATTCAACCTCGTCGCCAGGATCAATGTCTACCTCTTCCTCGGCTTCTGTTTCGGTGTCACCAGCATCGTCAGCTGCCTCAGTGTCTGCGTCGGCCTCTACATCTCCTGGTGTCTCTGGAGATTCCTCTTCAGCCCCAAAGAGATCTTCACCTTCACCTTCTTCCTCTTCCTGCTCAAGCAAAAAACGCAATGATAAACGACGCGAACTTCGACTCATGTTAACACCTTTCCAATTTTTTCTGCTCTGTCCACACGACGTTCGATCAGCTCCCAGTTGAGCTCTTTCATCATTGCAAAGACATATGCTTTTCGATCATCCAAATAATCTCTATAATAGGCATGTTCCCACACATCAAGAACGATAATAGGATAAGCGTTCAACGGAACCTGAGATGATTGCAAATCAACAACCACGTTAATATAGCGCTTCAAAAATGCATTATAGACTAATATCGCCCAACCACTTCGAGCCGACATGGCCGCAGCAATAAAATCGCGCTGCCATTCGTCAAAGGAACCGAAATCTCTTTCGATTCGCATGAATGTCAATGTATCTGCAGTGATATTAGAATTCAACTTTCCAATGTTGTCAAAATACATGCCATGTAAAAAACATGCGTTCAAATTATACGATTCATCAATTTTAAGTGATCTGTAAGTCGAATGACCAGAATTTGCAACTGATCGATCAACTGTGTCCAGCTGTGCCGACACTTCATTAAGCGTGTCGACATAACCTGACAATAAATCTTCATGAGCAGCAATCGTCTTTCCACTCAACGCATCGGTCTTAATGTCGAATGTCTTCTGACCCACGACATATGCCTCATTGACACTTTCAATGTCACCAAGGCCCGCCCTAATTGCGTTAACAATATCGGCATCCGTTAACTTCATTGTACTTCGTACTCCTTTTCAAATGCTTCTTCGTCGACAATATAGATTTCGCCTTCTTCAGGAGGAAACCCAATATCATCGGGGTGATCACCTGTTCGATCTCGCTGGCGAGGATCTGGCAAAGATGTCATCAAAATTCCTTCTGCACCCGGAGGATCAATCCGAGGATCTTCAGGAGCTCGAAGAGCAAACGTCACATTCCCATCAGGATCCGTAATCACATCATCAACAGTATATTCATAACCGCTTGGTTTGTGAATAACTTTTAGATCTTTCGATATCAGGATATTTCCTTCCTTATCGGTGACATCCACTTCTGCAAGAGCTTCAAGAAGTCGGCGAGTATAAACGCGAAGCATTTGTTCGGTAAGAAATTTATTCATTTTTAACTCCGGCCAACACTCCCCAACGTGAAGTAGTTGCATTTTTTTGTAGTTGTGACTCTAACCCTTTCTTAACTATGACATTTGTGCCGCCACGACTATAAAATTCTGAAATTATCTGGTGATGTGAAAGCCCCGACACGTAGCG
>Ga0209434_1000403_pt1 | contig 21240 bp, 40 predicted proteins | sample ETNvirnome_2_300_FD_184068 | JGI IMG/M metagenome (GOLD analysis project Ga0209434, IMG submission 184068) | Marine viral communities from the Pacific Ocean - ETNP_2_300 (SPAdes) (version 2) | ecosystem: Environmental > Aquatic > Marine > Oceanic | place: Pacific Ocean | collected 2013-06-22
CACCGGGCTTGTCATGGGCTTGCAATCCAAGCTCAACGAACAAAAGCGCGAAGCAACCGTGGTGAATACCGAGGCGACTGCCCTGGTGCTGCAAGATCGCTACAAAGTGGCTGATGAGTACATGCGATCAAAGAACGGGAGAGTGGGAACGTGGACCAGTAGTGTGGGCGGCTCGAACCAGGGCTACCGCGACGGTCAAAAAATCTCTCTCAACGCGGGACTCAACGGGTCACGCTCTCCCCGACAAATTGGAGGTGGACAATGACAACAACAATCACAACCAGCAGAGACTATTACGCCTCGGTTGAATCAGCGGCGAGATCGCTCATCCAAGACTATGGGGTGATGCCGAATGATAGCGACATCTACGATGCCATCCACCAAAGGGCAGACAGCGCGGTGATTTATTGTTCCGACTGTGATGACATTCTTCGATTTTCCAACAATGACAATGCAGCCTTTGAAGAGATGGGGTCAGAGTGCATCGAAGGGAAGACAAGTGTAAGTGAAGTAAATACGGTTCTGGCATACAACGCTTATGCCAGGGATCTCCGAAATGCCCTATCAGAGATGGACGAAGACGAAGCCCATGCGCTTCTGAGCCATGTGCAATGTGACGATTGTGGAGAGTGGCATGACGAGGCAAGTGAAGCCCTCGAATGTTGCGAAGAAGATGAAGATGAATCCTATGCCGACGAGGTGAAAGCATGAAAATCGCGATAGCTGTATTGAAGACGGACGGAACCGCCGAAGAGAAAGAAATTGAAGGTGGAGCGAGACTGCTCGAAAACCTCCAAAAAGAAGTGGGCGGGTTCATCGAACCTGTGCGCTACATCGAGGGGTTGCCGCCTGGAAAATTGGTGCTGGTGAATGAGGATGGGATCGCTTTGAAGTTGCCGCCGAACCCTTTCATCACTGGACCCACGCCCCTCCTAGGGAACATCATTCTCATGGAAGATGCGGATTTGACCTGACCTGGATCGACTGACTGAAAAAGAAATTGAATAAAAATCAATGTCAGTCGTTTGACAGACACACAAGACGAATTAAGAGTTTTATACCAACCCAAACTGAGAGGTGATCTATGGATGAGCAATTTTTGGAAGCCTGGAAAAGCGAAGCCTTGTCCTACGGGGACGAGGCTATGGCGCGGATCATCAATGCTGCCATGTGGCACAAGAATGAGGTAGCCATCGAAGGACTGCGAGAGCATCACGCTGAATTGGAGGGCGAAGCAGAGCATGATCCTGGGGGACCGCCCCCTTTGTTCAGCTTTGATATGGCTGACATCGCCCAATACGATGCCGAGTGCTTGTACTGTGGCACTGAGCCAGAAAAGCGTACCTGCGAGGGCTGTGGGCTGTCCCTGGACATTCTGGACTGTGGGCATGACCACGTACAGCCCAAGGACATTGACTACTGCGACGATGGGCGCACCATGGCTTGTCAAGATTGCTACGAAAAGCGTCAGAAAGCGCGAGAATACGACGAGCGATTTGATGGCTTGGTCAACCTGGATCGACTGACCTGGGAGGAATATGCGATCATGGACGAGCTTGTAGCTCGACTCGACACCACGCCTGATTTTGCCGCGTGTCATACGCCAAAGCAGAGAAAAGAAAGGCTCCATTGGGACGAGTTTTTGCTGAACATGCAAATACACCGAAAGGACGGAGAAGAAATTGGAGGATGGCGATCCATCCTGGCTCAATACGGAGAGGACCAATGAAAATCGAGACTTACCCCGCCCTATTTGATGCCGAGGCGCTGAAACCGACTCCCGAAAAATGGGAAGAAAATGAGAACAGGGGAGCCAGAAATGCCGATGATAATTGCTATCTCTGCAATCGTGCCATCGTCTCCAAAGGCGCGTGGCATGTGCATCCAGAATCTTCGTTCGACCGCCTTATTCGCAGCGACATAGGCACCCCCCAGGATGCTGGACCCATCGTCATCGAAGGGGAGACACACTACGAGCAGGGGTGGTTTCCAGTGGGTTCTACATGCGCCAAGAGAATACCCCTGGCCTATCGCCAAAAGGAAAGCCAATGACATTTGAGCCAGCCACACAATTTGTGGGCGTTGTGATCGCCCTGATCCTCTTCGGCCTGGGTTATTGCCTGGGGTCATTCGATGTAGGGAACTTGAATGAGGAAGAAGATTGAAACTTTTTTGAATGTTTTTCCGTGTCAGACGTTTGACAGACATAGACCAACTGAATAAGACTTTTATACCAACCCCAAATCAAATCTTTTTGCACAACCGAGAGGTGAAAATATGAAACGCAAACCCACAACCGTCTTCCGAATCCATACTGGCTACACCAGTAGCAGCCGCAATTACATGGAGACAACCATCCGAATTCAACCATTCAATCGAATTCGACTGAGTGAGCAAATCGCCAAGTGCCTGGAAAATCCAGACTATTACGGGAAGCCCGAAAAATGGCAAGCCTTGGAAAAGGCTGGCTACAAATTCTACTACGAGGCAGGATTTTCGGCTCACGATTTTACCCTGTCCTACCTGCACACCGACCATGATGGCAACGCTGCGTATTGCTCCCACAAGATTTCATCCCTTGACGGTGATTTGCGGGGTCTTCAATGGACAACCAAGCTGCTCATCAAGGCCAGCCGTGAGATAGCCAAATCCCAAGATCGGTACTACGGTCCTGGGGAGAATTATTCTTCCTATCTCAACAAGCCAGCCGAGGTTGTTGCAGCCCTCAAAAAGATGAAGGCGGTGGAAATAGAATTCGTCTCTCCATCGGGCAACCCCCTTTCTTTTGACTCCGAAGCGGTTGAAAAAACTTCTGCTCCACACCAATTTTTCGGCGGCGAGGTGACAGCATGAGAAACGAGATCAAGCCTACGGCCAGCCTCGCCCAAGAACTCCAAGTGATGCGCGATCATGGATACGCGGAGATTGCCAGCCGTGTCTGTGCCATCGTAGCCAACCTGTATTCCGAGCAGATGGCTCTGACCGAAGAAAACAAAAACCTTAAAGAGAAGTTGCAGAACCGAGACTTGAACATCAAGCATCTCACAGCGATGCTTGATCAAATCGAAGCCGTGGTGAGGTGTCAGCATGAAAAATAAATTATTGGGACAAATAAGATCCCACCCCCCATCGCTGGGGACACTGGAAGACATCATCACCAACAGAGTAATCGTGGCTCATGCGGGATATGAGCTTGCACCCAAGCTCTCATCCCTGACACCTACGCAGATCCAAGAGGTGAGAAAGAAGCTCATCTTTTGGCGCAGCGGAGGAAACGGGGATCTCCCATGGGCCTGGATAGATTGGGTGCAGGATCACCCAGAGTGGGACGTCAAATTGGATGAAGCTATCGCAGCTTGCGCTATCGCAGCTTGCAAGGTGACAACATGAGAGAAGAGAGCAAGCCTACGGGCAAGCCGGTGAAGACCGTCCCTTCTGACCGCCCCACAGCCCACTATGAGCTATTTTCCAATGGAGAGTTGTGGCTGGTGTTTGAAGAGGATGGAGAGGCGGGAGAGTACCGTTGTGGGTACGTCATGGACCCAGAAAACATCGAGATCGCTATTGATGAGCATGAGCAAGAAATGAGAATACTCATGGCAGAAGCCATGGCCGAATTTGGAGGTGCAATATGAGCCAGATAGATTTTTCCGTGTACGGACCATTTGACAAGTCTCAGGTGAGCGATGCGCTCATCCGAGAATTGGAGACATTTTCCCAAGAAGAATTGAATAATGGTGTCACGATAGCTGTCACCCTTCAATTCAATGGTTGTGGCCTGATCACCTACGCGGTGAATTCGTGGGACCATGGAGACTTGGATGAGCTTATGGATGAGATCGAACTGAGTGTGGAGACGCTCGCACAGCCGTGTCAATCTGATGCAGATGAGTTGTTGCAGTCGGTGACCACGTTGGAGCAGCTAATTGAAGTGTTGACCCAGCACGAAATTCTTGGCCTGGATCTGATCGATTGGACCGAGTTGCCGACATTTGGGGGCGATGATCCAGCCGACACCCAAGGGGTGTGGTCCTGGGACAAAGAGCGCATCCTGGTGGGTACTTGCCGAGATGATCTGGACATTCAAGACAGAGAGGTGAACCAATGACAATGAAAAGATACACACCACCGGAATTGTGCGCCGTAGGAGGCATGAAGGTGATCGATGATGGTGGCTACCAAGTCTATATCCGAGACACGTATCCTGAGAGGGTGTTTGAAGTCTTCAACACCACTGGAGAAGAAGTCAAGCCCACCATGACCCATAACGGCGACCCTGTGGAGCTTGTGGACTTGGCTCCTGTGGACCTGAGCAAATATGGGGGGGCCAGTGGCACCCTACAGACCAAGGCGAGATGGACAGCCGAGGTGAAATATGGAAAATGGAATGTGGAAGGAATGAAATTCACCCTTGTACCGGACAACCGCCAATGAGTTGGAAATACAAGCCGTTCCTCCGCGAAATGGACGGTGCGATCACTCGCCTGGATGATGCAGAATTGAGCGAGTTGTGGAACGTCACCAAGGCCGATGTGCTGGCCTTTTCTGCTGCGATAGCCATGGAGGGGCAAGTACCGATAGAGCGTATTTACCCCGCTGCATGGTCCAGGTGGGAGGATTTGTTCACCGATCCAGAAGATTATGACCCCATCGAAACAACGCTGTTGATGTCCATCTCTGAATTCAAGGAGGGGTGTCCTGATGACCTGTGGGCGGTGGTGCATTTTGCCTTGGAGGTAGGCTTCGCCAGGGGCAGGGGCTTTACCCGCAAAGAAGCCATCGAACAGCAAGAAGAGTTTATCGAGAGCCAAGGGGGGTTTGAGGCGTTCTACCATCCGAGGAATGATGGCTCAGTCTTCACAGTGATCGAAGGAGGCAAGGCATGAGAAAGTGTTCTCAATGTGGCCAACCGGGTCACAACAAAGCGACCTGCATCAAACCAAAGAAGGCAAAGTCAGCCCAAGAGATCCATCCTGGCAAGATAGGCCCGACTGTTGGGCGTTTCCGAAGCTCCAAAAGAAGGGGCTATGCGCTGCCCACCAAGCCTCAAAAGCGCACCAGGATCACAAGACCGGTATCTATCGCCCAACGACTTGAACGGATCGAAAAGCTCTTGGTGCAGATTGAAAAAAATGGAAGGAGGTAAGCAATGAAACCAGTAAAACTGTTTTGTGGATATGAATGGAGTTTGACGCGCTTTCCTGGCACCACAGAAGCCCTGGAAGCAGAATCTATCTTCAATGCCAGGGTGAAGGCCCAAGGCTTGACCGCGACCTGGAGCGTAGGCCAAGCCGAAGTGTGCGGTGACCCGATAGAGAGAACGCGGAGAGAAGTCCTTGAAAAGTGGCGAGAGGGGGCTATCGTAGAAGCCAGGGAGCGAAGAGAATGATGACTTTACCGCCGATTGACCAACTTTCTCACAGCCAAGCCAAGTGGCTCCAAGGAGAATGGGGCGGGGTTGTGGTGCAAAATCCAGACGATGAAATGTATTGGTGCTGGATCGAAGACCCCCAAAATGACCTCCACATTATCCGTCCTGATCTTGCCGCTGTACCCGTATCGGTGTGGATGATGGTGGGTTTCGATGAAAGGAGACTCCGAGAGCTTGGCGGTGACGCATAAAAATTTCCTTGACACCGTATCGGGGCAGCAGTTACACTTGGGGTGAATGAGAGCATTAATATGCTCGTTGCAGCCAGTTTTTGGTATGCTTGTGTTTTTATACCTTGTTGTACGGCCCGCCCATCGTTGGCGGGTCGTTTTACTTTGGGCGTTCAAGCGGATCCATGTCCAGGTAGTGATAGAGCGCGGTTCGCACCAATGCAGAAAAGGAGGTTTTCATCTCCCTGGTTTTTGCCTTGAAGAGTTTGTGTTCTTCCCGAGAAATCGAGAAAGTCACAGTGTGGGTTCGAGCTTTCACTTTGGAGCTTTTTGACCGTTGTGTTCTTCGTCTTTTGGAGGGGGGATCAAGGCGTGATTTGGGCGGCTCTACGATAGGGTCAGAAGGAGGTTCTATCGGATCAGGAGGGGGAGGGGCCGGGGTTCGATAAAAAGCTGTGGGTGCCGATTTGGACTCCGTGATGGGGGATCTTAGGGGCTTCTTCCATATGCTTTTTCGCTTAGACACGATATGCTCCACTTTTATGTGTTTGGTGCTGTTGACAGGTTTACTGACAATGTTACTAACAATGTTATCAATTTCCATCGAATTTTTTGAATTTCTGGACAAAAATTTGGAGGCGATTATGAAGACTTTGACCCTCACTTGGAGCACCTAATGGCACGTCGAAAAAAGGCACCCCAAAATCCTGAATTAGAATTGCCCCAACCACCAGAAATGAGTGAAGAGATGATGAGGGAAGAAGATCCAGACGAGGATTTTTCTGCCTTGGGAGCAGCCCAACAATCCCAGGATGAATTGGAAGGGGCAGACGTTGACGATCTGTTCGCCACGTTCAACCCCGACGAGGAAGAAGATGGGATGGAGGATTGGAACGATCCCACCATCACCCATCTGGATCCAGCCCCAGCCTTGGGGGGTCGAGCGAGAGAAACAGAGCTATTTGGTGAGACTGCCAGTGGACCCATGGGGAGATCCACCAGCCCCCGATTGTACGCCCAAGCCTCACAATTCCCCACATGCTCTCAACTTCGGATCTGGCGGTGGGAGAATGGAATTCCTGTGGGTCTTGGGGTGATAGATGCCCAAGCATCAGAGGAAGACTTGATCAGGGAATTTGCCACCGCGATGCCCCAGCAGGGGGACGGGAAAACCCAATTCAAATTACGGCCTATCGACATCACCGGGCAAGAGATGGGGCAAGAGATCAACTTGATGATCTCAGAGCATCATGCAGCCCTCCAACGCCGCAGACGCATGGGGTACGACGATGACGATAGTGAAGACGGGGCGATAACCGCTGCGAGTGAAATGACGCGCATGTTTGATCGCATGATGATGACATCAGAAGAGAAAACGCGAGCCTTAGAAGAAGCGTTGGAGGACGAGCGGGAACGGTTGCGGATTCAGGATGCAGCCAGGGCAGAAGAGAGAGTCAACTTGGCGAACGAGTCGGCAAAAGGCGTACAGGTGCTTACCGAGCGCATCATGCAAGATGAAGCGCGGAGAAACGAGTCTGCGATGCAAATGCAGCAAGAGCAAAATCAAACGATGGTAACGACCTTGACTTCTATCTTCGCCCAGCAGCAAACCATGATGCAAGGCTCGATGGAAGCCGCCAGGAGAAATGACGAGTATCGCCTTGAACAAGAACGTCAACGCGCCATCAGAGAGCGCGATGATGAGGTGGCGCGGCGAGAAAGAGAGCGCCGGGAAGCTGATGAGAGGTTACGTCGAGAAAAAGAAGAAAGCGAAGCCAAGATGCGCCAAGAGCGCGAATATATGGAACGGAGGATGCAGAAAGAGCACAAGGAAATGGAATTCCGATTGCAACGAGAACGCGAAGAAGCCGCCAGGAGGCACCAGCGAGAGCGCGAAGAAAGAGAGGCGAGAGATCGGTGGTTAGCCGAAGAAAGGGGTAGACGGGACGCGGTAGAGCGCGAAGCATCCAGAGAGCGAGAAACAGAGAGGCAACGCCGACACGAACGGATGATCGCTGATGCTGCTTCGGGAGCGCAAAGGGATCGAGAACATGCCGAACGCATGATGACCCTATCGAAGATCGAGATGAGCAACCAAGCATTTGGTGGCTTGGGAGAGTTGTTGCCCAAGGCAAAAGGATTCCTCAAAGAAATGGGAATGGAGCCAGCCGATGTGATGCAGCGTGTGTTGGGTCAATCGGACGAGGGATCAGGCACCACAGAACTGATCACCAGCCTCCTGGGGGTTGCGGGGGAGGTAGCAAAAACCGCTATCGCCACCAAAAATGCTCCTGGGATGGCGATGGGACCGCCGCCAATGCTCACCCACAACCACCCCCCACCAGAAGGGGGCGCACCGCCACCGTATGCCCAAGCCGCTTACGCTATGCCGGGATCACAAGGACAAGCACCAGAAGTCCAGACTACCCCCGCTACGGGTGCTGGGTTGTCGCTCCAGGATCAAAAGAAAGCAAGGCTCACACTTCGCAAATTGATTCAAATCTTGGAGAAAAAACCAAGGGAAACGTGGGACGAATTGATCATGCAGACTTTCGCTGCCGAGCCAGCGATCTACGGGTACATTCGCGCTGTGACAGTTCGATCAGCCCTCTATGAATGTGGTGCATCAGACTACCAAGTCATCGAAATAATGAAAGGTTTGCGGGAGTCTCCTTTGGTTCCTGGTGACTTGGCCTACGGAGATTGAAATGAAAATCACGATTGAATTGACCGATGCCGACATTGAAAACGGAAAATTTGTTGAGCTTTACGAAATGTTTGCGGGGCAACCTGCTTTGCAGCCCTCACCCCAGAAAGGGCGATTTGTCAAGGCTCCTGATCCCATTGTGGTGCCGGTGCACGATCCTGAAAAAAGTGTGGGTGCTTATGCCGATCCCACGGCCAAAAACCCACAGGAAAACGATTTACTCATATCGTTGGGCGAAGGCATGATGAAAGAAATTGTGGACCTGTGGGAAACAGAAAATGACCTGGATCGAGCCGAAGAAATACGAACGGTGGGATCAAGGGTCCATAGTGCAAAGTCGATGTTGGCTTTCATCGAACACATGAAGACCCTTTCCCACGCCATCCATCATGTGCGAGTGAGAGAGGGGAAAGACGATAGCGATTGGCAGCGTAGTGAAGAAATTGCGCTCAATATGACTCAAATTGCAAGTCTTGTTTTTCCCGATCTTGCCAAACTTTACCAGGAATTGTTTTCTTGGGAGCGCGGCGATCCCCATTATACTGCTTACCGGAGAGCACTCGAAAATGTATGACCATCCTTTTATTTGCAGCCTATCGGGTGTTACTGCCCCCGAAACCGACATTGAAGAAGCCCAAGGATTTGGTGATGGAACTCCAGATGGATGGGTGAAAATTACCATCCAACGCCATTTTATCAATCCCAAGTGGGGGGCAATTCAGCAGGTTAAAGCTGGGCTGTTCAACCAATTGCTCGAACAGATACCCGAAGAAGATCGGGAAGTAGCAGCAATCAATGTTGCCCTTCAAATCGAAGCGCAGTATGCCTCTCTTGAAGACCAGACTGATAAGTTTATTACCGAAGAAGAAGATATTTTTATTGCGCCCCCTGAGTCCGATAGCGCCATTTTCACCGAATACAACAAGCTCCGCGCCTTGATGGGTCTTGAAGCCGAAGAAATGCCTTCGGAGGGTGTTGACAATGCTCCTATTCCATTCTCTATCTCCAAGGAAGGAACCACCGATGCGTAAGAAAATGAATTTTCAGACCTTGAATCCCTGGCTTGTCAAAAAGACCAAAAAGCTCATGGAAAAAGCAGAGGTTCTTTTTGCCGAACCCAACACCGGGAGCCAGAAAAAAGAGTGGGTGACGGACTGTTTGAACCAGGCGTTAGATAAAGTGGACGTTGCGAAAATACCGAATTGGATCGAAGATCCGCTGAAAGACTTGCTGGTCGATTTTCTCATCGAAATCGTATGGCACCTGTTGTATTCCAAGGAGGACGAAGACGATGAGTGATGAATTTGGAGAATGGGCTTTGTACGCTTACAGCACAACCAAGGAAGAAGACCCCGACTTTGCGAATTCTGAGCTTATTGTCAGGAAGGCGGGAAAAGGGAAGAAAAATTTCCAGAACGCCATCCAGAAAATATGGGAAGACCCCAAGGTGAAGCGGCTTACACTTTCACGCTATTTGAAGGAAGTGGAGATGTGGTTTGGGATGGGCATTATGCACCGTCAGCCCGATAAGAGCATTTCTCCCGCCCATTGAAACTGGTCTTTTGGCTCGAAACGATGTATGATTACTCCATCTATTGGAGGTAGCATGGTATACCGAGGACCGTCTTTCAAGACATTTCATAATTACACCCTGAACCGTGGCTATGGCAACGTCCAACTTGACGTAGAATACCGTGGAAAGGATTACTCCACTATTTTGGAGGCAGGTACAAGAGATGCCATTGATGTCTTTCAGGTCGTTGGAGAGCCACGTACCTATTTGGTTCTTACTACCAATACTGGTCTTTCTTACATCGGATTGGTATCTTATGTGCGGCAAGAAAAGCCAGGATTATCAGACCATACGGGAGAAAAGGGCTTGATGAAAGAGGGTGAGGTATTTATGCAAGACGATTGGAACATAGAAGAGGTGTTAGGGAAGAATTGGGAAGATAAAAGTGCTCTCAGAAATGCCAAAATTTTGTATGAGTATATAGGGTATTAAATCTGATGAGAGCACTTCACTCTACCCCTATTGAAAACGTCGATGTGAGCCACCCTGACACCTATCACCTGCCTGATTGGTATCGGATGAAGGATGACAAGCGACTGATCGTGATCCGTGAGATTGCGGAAAGATACGGAAGAGATACCCGCATCTCCGATCTGGCGGTTCATATTCTGCGAACCGAGGGCATTAAGCCGAGAGATTACAAGGGTCAAGCAGCCGCGTTGTTAAGGTGGGTCCAAGAGAACATATATTATGTCAACGAGCCGTGTGAGCGTTTGCAAGCGCCCCTGGCTACAATTCGCATGGGCTATGGCGACTGTGATGATATGGTGATCCTGTTCATGGCTCTTGCTCACTCCATTCATTTGCCCACCAAGCTGGTGATCGCCGGGAAGAAAGGAAAGAAGCTGGTGCGCCACATAGAGGGGCAACGGCTATTGCCGGGGATCAAATGGACCCACATCTATTGCATGGTGGGCGACAATCCCTTCACGCCGAAGAATTGGTATTATTGTGAGCCGACCATGAAAGTACCTTTGGGATGGGACTCGGTAAAGCACATTAACGCCAGCGACGGAAAAAATAATCCGCTTTCAGAATTGGGATCAAGCGATTTTGGCGCGTCCAGGGTGGGGGCTTACATTGGGTCCACGGTTGGATCATTGAAGTCTGACATCATCCCGGCTGTGGTTATTGGTGCCTTCACTGCTGTCCTTACGGAGATGCTAATTGAGTACGTTCGGGCTACCGATACTTACCTCGATTGGCAGCACAGCATAGACAAACGCCGCAAAAAGTCCTCTGGATAAATGAAGTGAGATTTTACCTGGACCACCAATGAAAGCGTGGTTAATATAGAAATAGGAGGACCACATGTCTGCCTACATTGAATTAGAAGATTGGGTCAACATTGTGAGCGTCGAAAATGCTCATCGTAGAGCCTGTCAAGAACAAGAAAAACCTTATAGCCAATTTGGAGCCATCGGATGGAGAGCAGCCAGGGCGCGAGATCCCAAACTCTTGAAGGTGCTCGAAATTGCATCAAATCTGATGGTTCAATTGGAAGAAGATCAAAGAAAAGAAACAATGAGGACAAGTCAAATATTTGCCGAGCAAAGAATGACCACCGAGACTCAATTGTGGATCGAAGCGTACAAAACGGTGGACGAGAATCGCCCGATAATAAATCTGATGTGGATTTACGGGGCGGCGGCGAAGTTAGCGGGGTTCCAGTTGTAGCCACCCCCGCGCTTCTTCCCGAATCTGAATTACTTCCTTTGCTCCGAGAACAGCAAAGGGAGGAATTGAGCAGACTTGCCAATTACCTGATGAAGTCAGCCAGGAAGCGCGTCAAGCAAGTCAAGACCGCAAATCTTGTTGAGGTACGCCATGCAATTACCGCAGAGGTATCCGTAGCCGCAGGGGGAAAGCGCCTGGACTTGGTGGGCAACCTGTTGACGAGGTTGGCGCGAATCGAAGCCATTAGTGAAAAGATTGAAGAGGAAGAAAAAAGAGACTACGAAAAAAGGTTTGGTCCTTCGGTATAATAAGAAGTGGTGAAATTAACGAGAAGCGAGTATATCTAATGGTACTCTTTTCTCGCTTTCTCCATCGGAGTATCCATGTACGGTACTTTTACCCCTTCTCTCACTGCCTCAACAACACTGGTAGCTCCCACCATTGGGGGTGGACGGACCCAAGTAGACACCACTGCCTTGACAGGGGGCGGGTTTCAAGCCACAACAGGGCGAGGAAATGTCAGCGGTCAGTCTGATGTGTCTCACATGATCCCCGCACATTCTTCCTGTCTCAATGCTACCAATTTGATGGGCGCTCACAATAAAGGTCAATCTTTGGCGATAACCAAATTCAAAGATGCGGTAAACCACCAATTGAAAGAAGTGGCAAAATGGGAAGAAAACGGACGAATCGCCCATGCAAATATGCAAATCGCCATTTCCAAAGGGAAGACTGAGCGAGTACGCCATTATCAGCACCAAGCAAGAAAATGGTCTGACAAGGCCCAGGATGCGAGGGCAAGACTGGTCTTACTTCAAACGGCTTTGACCAATTGTGTGGCATCGGGCTACAGTTCGGGGAGCGCCCCAGCGGTAACGCCCCCAGCGGGAACGATTACCGGGACTACGACCGATCCCATTTTCACCAAAGTGTCCAAGACTCCTGTGGAAGAGGTTGCCGCAGCACAGGACGTAGTGGTGACGGAGGTAGTGACTCCCACAGGTGAGGTGGTGACAGCAGCCGTGAATGGAAATGGGGAAGTTGTCGCGGTTAGTTCTGCTGCTCCCACGCTCATGGATGGGGGTGTGTTAAGCACCAAAAATATTGCCTTGGGACTATTGGCCTTGGGTATAGGTTACACCATCCTCAAACGCAAAGGATAGGGATGCTTTCATTCAGTAGCACGAAATTGGGAACTTCTTTTTCCTTTGACAAGGCGGCTCTTTTGCCCCTGGTACTGAAATTGGGCGAGTTTTTGAAAAAGGGCTTCGACCATTACGTGCAATTGCGAATCTCAGGGATAGAAGTAGATCCACCAATGTTAGCTGCCTTTATTGAAATTCAAATGGGTAGTTGGAACCCAAAGGTGGGGGGAAAGGCAATGCTTGATCCTCTCACGAAAAAAGCTGCTGCCCAATTTATTGCCGGTATCGCATACAATATGGCGCAAAGTCAGGAGTAATCACATGTATGGTGGAATCTATTATGGACCAAAAGCCCGTCCGTGGGTGTCACGCTCAACTCCCTGGGCGCAGACACCTCCCTATGAGGGAGAAACGATTGCGCTTCAAACCTCGATGACCCCGTTCAAGGCGGGGGATTTTGATCCAGTGGGCATGGCGGTAAATCTGCCCAACCCACATTATCTCCATGACTGGAGTGGTCCCAACCTCTCAGAATGGTTTTCGAACATCACCACCGAATTGGCGGGAAATGTGGGAAACATTCGCGCAGGAATGGCTCTGCAAAGCCCCTACGCCCAAGGCAATCATGTCGCTGCCCTCCAAGAAGCTCTGATAAGCCTTGGTTATTCTGTGGGGCCGCGTGGAGCCGATGGAATTTACGGTCCAGGCACTGCCCAGGCGGTGAAAAACTTCCAACGCTCCAAGGGTCTTCCACCATCGAACGATGTGGATCTTGATACTGCAAATGCCTTGAATCGGGCTTTGACCATGAAGATGGGCTTGGCGCAATTGAACCAACAACAGCAAAATGCAGGTAAGCCCCAAGGCTCTCCCCCTCCCCCTCCTGGTCCTCGAATCGGATTAACGGGTGTTGGCGGTGGGGCCATGGAATGGGGGCAGTTAGCCTTAGCTGCCTTGGCTGTCGGCGTAGGTCTTTGGGCCATTAACAAAGTAATATAGAGGTTTCCCATGTATGCAGGTTTTCTAAATTGGAACACCCCGCGTGATCCCAACCAACCCACCTACATCGACAAACTTGGAGGATATATCCAAGGATGGGACACCGATGTTAAGCAAGGGATAATTGGTGCTGGGGGATCGGTAGCAGGGTCAGCCGTTCAAGGATGGATCGGAGGAAGGCAAGCAGCCAAAGCATCCGAAGCCACAGGAAGGATGCAACAAGAAGTGGCGATGGCAGAACTCGCCCAACGTGCAGAATCAGCCGCCGCAATGCGAAGGATGGTAGGCTTGATCGCATTGTTGGGAATTGGAGCATTTGTCGGAATTAAAGTGTTGAAGAGGAAGTAATCATGGCTTGTGCATGTGGAAAACCTGACCAGGGATATGGAGCCGTTGGCTATCTGGATGATTATGGGGTCAATGCGGAAGGCTATGGAGCCATCGTAATGACCGCCGGGTTACTGGCATCTATTATTGGAGGAAGCGCTACTGTCCTGGGAGCAGGGGCGGGACTGTTGGGTGGGCGACAAGCCCGCAAACGGCAAGAAGACCTCATAGAAGCAGAGCGTATCGCGCAAGAAAAGGAACTCATCTTGGAAAGGCAAAAAATGGCTCAAAGCCAAAAAACTCTTTTCTGGCTTGGTATTTTGGGCGTGGGTGGATTTGTTGCCTTTTCAGTGGTCAAAAAGAGAAAGAAGAAGAGATGAGACACAACAGTCGTACAATGGCGGTGATGGGGTACGGCACCCCCGAAGATCAAAAAGAAGGCGATGATCTGCAATCCACCCTCCAAGTGTTGCAAGACATTGCTCCGACTGTACGCAGTCTTGTGGCTGATCTGCCCCCCGCCGAACAAGCCGCTGTTCTCAAAGCGAAGATCCAGCAATTACGTCAATATGAGAGCATCCCAGGCGTAGGTATTTTCGCCCGTCAGCGAATCATGCAGTACGAAGCGCGGTTGACCGAAGTCGAAAAAAGTGCGGGATACCAACGTCAAATTGAAATGAAAATGAATCTACTTTACACGCTCGGAATTGGACTTGGCGTAACTTTGTTGGTATTCTACGGAGCAAAGACCGTTAAAGAATTCCGAAACTAAGGAGCATCCATGCACACCCCCTTTTATCAGCAGTCTCCCCACACTGGATTTGCCCAGGGCGGTGTAATCGCCCAACGCCCTGTGAATGGGCATTTCAATCCTTATCTTCCCGCCATGGATTATGGTGGATACGGTTGGACACGCGGAGCAGGGTTACGCCAGAATCTTTCCGATGGTTGGACGAATTGGCGAGCCAAGCGCACCGAGAAAAAAGCTGCCAAATGGGGCGGTCGAGCCGACAAGTGGGCGGGAAAACAAGCAGAGAGAGGATTAGCCCCCATGAATGGTGGTTATGGACCAGGGATGGTAAATGGTGCCGGTGCCTATCCTGGCGGTACTCAAATGTCTGCCATGGGGGGCGTGAGTCCTGGCATGGCAATTGGTGGCATTGTCGCATTGGTTGGCGTGATCGCTCTCGCCACGTATGTCGCCAAGGGTTGAACCATGTACGGATCACCAGGATATTTGGACGGGTACGGAGTCCAAACAAATATTGGAGAAGAGTTGTATCAATTCGTAACAGGATCGGGGAATGGTACTTCCGATCCGTATGTCGAGTATCCCGAAAGTCAGCAAGAAGTATCTACGCCTGAGAGCAGACGTGATCCCTTAGAAATCTCGTTGCTACGTGCAAAAAAAGTGCGTACTACGACCGATCTGGTAAACGTGGTAGGGCTTGTCTTTGACGGAGTGAAAGCAGAAACAGGAAAATGGAATTCATCCAAACTGGCTGCTTTGAAGACACAAGCCGCCAACGCTACGACGATCCCCAAAAAAGTGGCGGTCTTTCAGGAATTGGCCGCGTATGCCCAAAATAACAAGGCAGCGCAAATCAAGGATGCGATCAGCCAGGGTGTTGCTTACGAATTTTGGAAAAACGTCGAAAGTCCCGCATCAGGAGTACCCGTAAAATCAGGGGGAACGGGGAAAGCTGCATCGAAGAGTGTGGAAGAAATGCTCAAATTGCCCTTTTATCGAGAGCGTTGGTTTGCGCCTACCGTGGGGATCGGAACGATTGCCATCATCCTTCTTGTCTGGAAACCATGGAAGTGAGATGGCACGAAAACTCCGATTAAAGACCTATGAGAATTGGATCTACGATTATCGACCTCCGCGTGGTTCCTATGGGGTGGAAGTATTGTCATTGGAGATTACTTATTATGGGCATGCGTACAGAATTTATCCCGATGAGATACACGGAGAGGTAGTAGCCGTATTTCAAGGAATTTGGCATGGACCTGGACCCGCACGAAAGGCTACCCGCCAATTTTATGTGTTGGTGAATAGCATGGAGTATTTTGACCATCCCGCAATGAAGGGAGTGGACTTGTTGCGAATTACGCTACCCAAGACAAAAACAATGCGAAGATTAACTCTCACTGAGGTCACAGAAAAATCCCAAGAACAAATGGATAGACTATTTGGCGAGAAATGGGAAGATTGGACCCCTCAACACTTAGCCACCAAACTCTTGGAAGTGAGTAAGTAAATGTATGGATCACCCTCCTATATGCAGACCAGCTACGGAGCCGATTGGATAGGAGAGGATGCCAGCATCCTTCCCATGGCAGAGTGGCAAATCGAGCAAGCCGAAGCCGGTCGATGGGTCAACTCTTTTCAAGACGCGGTAAACGATCCCCAACGTACTGCCAACCTTTCTCATGGTGGCTGGTTTCATGCCCCCACCACAAATGAGGGAATGTATGCGAGGGCGGCGTTTGCGTTGGCGGTAGGCGCAAGAATCTTGCGAGACAAAGCGTTGATCGAACCCGCCAAAGAGATGGCGTATTCCGCATCCTGGCGGGGGTGGGTGCCAGGAACCAGCGATGATGCCATCCAACAAATCGCTCTCCAAACCCAAAACCTGCTCACAGCAGCCGGGGCGAAAGCGGGGAATACAAAAGCGGTCCAGGGGATGATCCTCACCCTAAGCGAATTATCCAAAGCAGAAGCGGTTCAAGCGATGCAGCAGGTACGCGACGAAACCAGCACCACCGGGATCGTCAAGGGAGCAGCGGAGGAATCATGGGAGGATACGGGGCAATTTTTGGCGGGGGTGAAAAAAACAGGGTTGCAGTTATGGTCTGCCATCACAGGTAATCCCCTTCCAGGACAAGAGCCGCCGCCGAGATGGAAAGTGTGGCTCATGCGAGGCAGCATTGCATTTGCAGCCGGTGGGGTCATCCTGTATTTGGGTCGTCCCTACATCGAATTGGCTGAAAAAGCCTTCAACTCTGAGGATGAATAATGCGTAAATTAACACTCCCCAAATCTATTGAAAGTGCCGTGTGGGATGCGGCAAAAACCCCATACCATGACGCGGTGTTAAGCGGCTCTGACAATTGGTCCGGTAGTAGCCTGACAGGAAAAGCAAAAAGATATGGAGGTACTTACAAGCGAAGCCGCGACAAATTAATAGAACTCATAGACGATTTTTTGCCCCGGGGATGGGCAGCATACACGGATTTGGTACGCAAAGATGGCGAGAGCGTATGGAGGCGAGAATTGCTCATTCGTAGATCGAGAAGCTATGCCCTTCTCCATGGACCCTTGTATTCTCCATGGAGTTTTGAACGTAACTATAAAGCCTCCGATCCCAAAATTTATCTTTGGAGTACAGGAAGCACCAAAGGGTTTCGCCTCAAATGAAAGAAAAGAACAAAACTGCCTGTCGGGGCAACAACTGGAAGCGAGGTGAACAATGAATAGGTCATATTGGTACACGGTAGTTTGGTGGGGTTCTATCCCTCAATGGCTGGATCATAAATACACTTATATCAAAGATGGGTGGAGTACACATCGTGCCACTCGATCCCTGGACACGGCTGAAAGATGGTTACGAGACATTGAGCGCAATGCGTCAGGATTTGCACATAATGCTCGAATTCATCGGTATGATTCATTGAAGGAAGCTCAAAATGCCTCCATTTCAGATTGATTGCAATGATTGATCCCGTTCCTTCGATAAGGATGAATAATGCGTACCCGTCGATCCCACGCGCCTTAATCCGCGACCCATCCAGGTGATAGGGCAGTGAGTAAAGCAGCAAAAGCATTTGAAAAGAATCATTGGGGGAACAAGCACACCCAAGTCATCAGGACAAAGACTCCTGACCTGGATCGGCATTTGAAAAAACACCAGCCGCGCCACTTGGAAGAACCAGAAATCTCAGAGTGGGGAAGAATGGTGGGGTTCAACTTCATTCCGCTGCACAAGATGAATCCCGAAGGGGAGGGACCACAAGAAAGCGTACAGTTTTCCGAGAAAGACGTAGAAGACAACTTTTTGACTTATGATCCCCATCATTCTCACCAACGTCTTTATTTGATCTTGACTCCCGGTATGCGGCGAGAAATGAAAAAGGAATTCTGGTCGCCATCGAGAGAAAAGCCTGTGCGCTTGTCTACGCTGGCAAGGCGCATGAATGGGCGACATGCCACAGGGGATTATCCTCCCATCATGGTGAAGCCCATTGGTGAAATGACCTGCCTGGATTATTTGACGGACAAGAAAAGCGATGGAATTTCTATCTATCGCCACACCTTGGGCGAAGAAAGTGGAATACGCCCCGAAATCGCAGTAGACGAGAAAGGAAGACTATGGTTCCTGGGCGGTGATTATTATTCTACCGAAGCAGGGATCATAAACTGATCCAAAGGACGCAAAGATGAGCAAGTTATTGACCCTTACCAATGAAGAACCCAAGTTTGGTGCTGATCTTTCTTACCACGCTGTCTTGGTTCGCAAAGACAAAGAATGGGTGACGTTGTTGATCACCGATAGCGAATTGAAAATCATTTTGGATCGCGGAGAAAAGAACCCAGAGGACCACCTTAAACCGTCATGGTGGCAAAAAATCTGTGCCTCGGTTGGAATTTAACATTAGACTTATTTTCAAAATGTCCTATACTAAGGACCAATAGTTCTCGGAGTCAAAAGTGGCAAGAATGTATCGCAATGCAAAACCCCTCAGTGGTGCCATGTTTATCGCCAACCCTCGTCGCCGCCGTAGAAAAATGCGAAGGCGTAGAAATGCTTGGCCTGGAGATGAGGAAGGACATAGACGAGCAGGGTTGCTTGGAGCCAATACTGAATTTATGGTACTGCGTAGAGCAGCGGTCAAAAGAGCCGCCAAATCCTTGCAGAAGAAACGCAAGTCGAGGCGCGGAACAGGAACGGTAACCGTCCACGGAAAATTGAAAGCCATCAATCGCAAAGCCTCTCGTATCCGAAAACCAAGGACGAAAGGAGTAAAGGCAAAAGCGAGAAAAGCCAGAGCAAAAGCAAGAGCAGCAGTTCGCAAACGCGAAGCCGCCGCCTTGCAACGCGCCGAACGCGCCCCTGCCTTCAAGCCCTATCTGAAAGGAAATCCCATGCGAAGACGCAGACGCAGCAACCCAAAAATGCAACCACTTCAAAAGCTGATGAATTGGACAAAGAAGGTCCAGAAGTCAGTGGAAAAAGTGCCGGTTGCCAAGCATTTTGCATGGGCTATACCTGCCGCCGCCTTGGGATATGGCACTTATTATCTTCAAAGTGCTTACACCCCCCGCGTAGTTCCTCATCTCGCCAAATTGCCTTTTGTCGGGGGATGGACACAACGAAATCCATATCTTACTGGTAGTCTCATTCTCGGACCCCTAATGGCGTTCGTTGCCCACAAAGGCTACCTCAACAAGTCTGCCGTTGCCACCGTTGCCGGTGCTACGGTGGCTATCGGTGTTGCTCTCGATCAAGCTGCTTCCTATTCTCAAACCAGTGTTGCTGGATTTGGCGATGGTATGAGGTATCTGATCGGAAAAGACACCCAAGCTCTTGGACCTCTTTCAGCCTATGGCGATGCGAGTTTTGCTGATGCAGCCGCTTGCCCCGCTGAAATGTCTCAACACGAAGTCTCTGCCGCGCTGTCAGGCCAGTATGCACAGTGTTTCCCTCACCCCCCTCACCGGACACGGAACATGGGAACGAGGTATTCACGCCATGCTGGACATCACGGACACCGCTATGGCTGGCTCGTCAAGCTGATTGGACCTGCAAAGTTCCACCAGCTTGCCCAACTACCACCACAGCAACGAACAGAGATTATCCAGGCGATGAGAAACCACGCCCTTGCAACTCTCTCCCAGGAGCTTTCCACGCAGCATCAAGCGGTAGAAAGTGCGGCGCTTCCGCTTGACGGAGCCGCCAATGGAGCGCAAGGATGGGGATCAGCGACATACGGAGCGCTCATGTATGCGGGTGGTGGGGCTTAATAAAACTCCACGGAGCCTTAAATAAAATGGCTAACCCCTATAATCCCCTCGGAATTGCACCCCCACAGGTGCCTTTCGATCAACCAAAGAGCCTCTATCGCTACGGAGAATTGACTGTATGGTCAACTTTCCGTTTCCCGGCAGGTGCAATCGCAAACTCTACAAACCGTCTTTTCACCACACCACGGGGTTAATAATAATGGCCCCTTCACAAAGAAATTTGTGTTGCAAACCCTGTGAACTCAGTGGACACCCCTTTGGGGCAATACTGAGCCAAGCCGATGTTATGTCGGAAGGTGCAACGATCATCCATAATGGAGTAGGATGCAAGCTATCGGCATCCGAAGCGCAGGGGGTCCAAACGGGTCACGCCGTGGACCATGATATGATCTCGTCTATGCAGCAATGTATAGCAGCGCGTAATGGCGCGGGTCAAGGAGTAGCGCCCTTGATTGAAGATTCGCAAAACGGTCAGGGATTTGCTCCTTTGACAATATCCGAAACAAGTATCAAAGAAGGTGGGCGCGTATAATGGTGCGCCTTTGTTCCGAAATGAACATCGAAGAACCTTGTGAATTCAGTGGACCCCTCGGAAACGAGGCAATACTGAGCGAAGCCCCTTTGGGGGAACGTGCAACGATCATCCAAGAAATTGGAGTAGACTGCAAGCGTTTGGCAGTCGAAGCGCAAGGCACCTCAACGGAGAAATCCGAAGGTGATGATATGATCTGGACTATGCAGCGATGTATAGATGCGGGTAAAGCCGCTGGTTCAATGGTAGCGCATTGGATTGAACACTTTTTTGGCATTGACGTGCCAAGAAAATCGACCCTCCGGTTTGGCTTACGACGTATTTGGATTGGCTTGCGAGATCAGCGATGGTCGAGCAGCCGGTGGTGCTGCTGGAACAGCATCAGCCATGTCAACCCAGCTTCAAATCAACGATCTGGTAAACATCAATCACTTTGGAATTCTTCAATGGGATTTTCAACAAACAGTGATCGATATTTCTCCAGTGATCTTGGCTGGAGCAGGTGGTGGAGCATTTGGTGCTCTTGGAAACGCCGCCGCATTGGGAGCTATGCAAAATGGAAATGGCAGCGTGTTTATGTATCGGAAATCTCCGGTAGCACTTCCAGGGAACTCTACGTTCTCAGTCCAACTCGTCTTCGGGGCAAACGCAGTT
>Ga0209434_1000405_pt1 | contig 21183 bp, 22 predicted proteins | sample ETNvirnome_2_300_FD_184068 | JGI IMG/M metagenome (GOLD analysis project Ga0209434, IMG submission 184068) | Marine viral communities from the Pacific Ocean - ETNP_2_300 (SPAdes) (version 2) | ecosystem: Environmental > Aquatic > Marine > Oceanic | place: Pacific Ocean | collected 2013-06-22
CCTATTTCAGGGCGTTTATCGTCAACCCAAGCCTGTCTACTCACGGGCAGCCCATCGGTGGCTTAAAAGGCTTCCTAGGCATCCTACAGAAGCTGTGTCGAGACATGAAGCCCGATAGTGTGGTGATTATCTGGGACGGCCCGGGCGGCAGCCGCAAGCGCCGGGAACAAAACAAGAATTATAAAGCAGGACGCAAGCCTATTCGGGTCAATCGTCAGACGGACTTAACAGATGAACAACAGCGCGCCAACATGGCGTGGCAGCAGCTACGTTTAATGGAGTATCTTAATGAGCTACCTCTGATTCAACTTCGCTTCGACGAGGTTGAGGCTGATGATGTGATCGCGTATGCTACACAGGTGGAACACTTTAAGGGGTGGCAGAAAGTAATCGTGTCTAGCGATAAAGATTTCATTCAATTGTGCAATGACGAAACAGTTTTGTTCCGACCCATTCAGAAGAAGGTTCATAATAAGTTAAATGTGGTGGAGGATTTTGATATCCATCCACGCAATTTTGCTTTGGCACGAGCCATTGCCGGAGACCCTTCGGACAACCTTAAGGGGGTTCCGAGAGCAGGCCTAAAAAGTATTTCAAAAAATTTAAAATTTCTGAGAGAGGATAAGGATGCAACATTGCAGGAGATTTTTGATTTTTGTTTGACAAGCGACTCCAAGGCTAAGTTTTTCACGAACGTTTTGTCTTACAGAGATGTAATTATAGAGAACTATAAATTGATGCAACTGTATGCCCCAGCGCTTTCACTGCAGTGTCGTGAAAAAGTGCACTACGCGCTAGAAAATTTTGAATATGATTATAATAAAACGGAGATTATTCGAATGATGAACCAGGATGGGTTTGGGGTTTTTAATTGGGACGATCTCCACGCAGCAATGAATAGAATTTGTGTTGATAAGGCACTTCTGCAGTAGTACTGTGAAGCATGAAGGAAGCTATGAAATTAGACGGTGAGCCTGTCAGTTTTTCCAAGTACGGAAAGTCTTTCCAAGAAAAGCTATGTATGGTAATTCTGGGTGACCGGGCCTTTGCTGATCAGATAGAGGAAGTTCTAGATGTAAATTTTCTAGAGTTAAACTATTTGAAGTTATTCCTCAATAAGATTTTTGATTATAGGAAAAAGTATGGAGTGCATCCCTCGCGGGATATTATGAAAACTATCTTGCGTTCCGAACTTGATAACGAAAATGAACTAACGGTCAAGCAGACAAGAGAATTTTATGTACGCACCCAGATAGCTGGGTTGACGGACGTCGAATATATTAAAGACACCTCCTTGGATTTCTGTAAAAAGCAAAACCTTAAGTCAGCGATGGTGAAGTCCATCGGCCTTCTTCAGAATTCATCCTTCGATGAAATATCTCAAGTCATTAATGATTCACTTAAATTGGGAGTGGACAATGATGCCGGCTATGATTATAAAAAAGATTTTGAAGAACGCTTTAAGCCTCGTTTCCGCAATCCTACCACCACGGGCTGGGAAATAATTGATGATATTTGCAAGGGTGGCCTAGGGCAGAAGGAGCTTGGTGTGGTTATCGCCCCCACTGGTGCGGGTAAGTCCATGGCCCTTGTACACCTAGGAACAGCGGCCCTTAAAGAAGGGAAGACGGTGGTCCACTACACCCTGGAATTGCAGGACACCGTAGTGGCTTCACGCTACGACTCGTGCCTCACTAAAATCCCCCTGCAGGACCTGGTTTCTTTTAAAGAAAAAATCTACGAAGAAGTTCAAGAGATTGATGGGAAACTGATTATTAAAGAGTATCCTACAAAGACGGCTAGTACACAAACTATTCGTAATCACTTGGAAAAATTGCGTATGCGCAACGTTGAAGCAGATATGATCATCGTTGATTACGGAGATCTTTTGCGTCCTGTTCGGTATCTAAAAGAGAAAAGAAATGAACTTGAATCTATCTATGAAGAGCTCCGCGCTATTGCATCAGAATATAAGTGCCCGGTATGGACGGCATCCCAGACCAACCGATCAGGTTTAAATGCAGAAGTCATTACAATGGAATCTATTTCGGAGGCCTTTAACAAATGTTTTGTGTCGGACTTTATTTTTAGTATCTCTCGCACGATTGAAGATAAGAATACCAACGGAGGCCGTATGTTTATAGCGAAGAATAGAAATGGGCCCGACGGGATTGTTTTTCCTATTTTCATGGACACTGCACACGTGTATATCAAAGTATTAGAATCTAATGAAGAAGAGTTCGTTGAGGTGAGCGCTAAGAGACAGAAAGAAAACTTGGTCGAGAAGTATAAGAAATTTAAAAAAAATAATGGAGGCTAAAAATGTTTGATGAGGATGTAGTACGAGGGGAGACCCTTGAGTATTTTAGTGGTGATGAACTGGCTACCAATGTCTTTCTGACTAAATATTGTTTGCGAGACAACAAAGGAAATTTCATGGAGCGCACTCCGGATGACATGCACCGGCGATTGGCCAAAGAGTTTGCTCGCATGGAAGATAAATTTATTACACGCAAGTCAAATCATCTGACAGAGGATGAAATCTATTCTTTTTTCAAGAACTTTAAATACATCGTGCCCCAAGGTTCCCCCATGATGGGGATTGGTAATGATTATGTTAATGTGTCGTTGTCTAATTGTGTGGTTGTTGATAACCCTCAAGACTGTGTATCCTCTATTATGGATACGGGCAAAGATTTGGCGAACCTATTTAAGCGCCGCTGCGGAGTGGGGCTTGATATCTCAGACTTGCGTCCAGAGGGCGCCCCCGTTAATAACTCTGCCAGGACTACTACTGGTGCCTGGAGCTTCGCTGATTTTTATTCATATGTTTGTCGGATGATTGGACAGAATGGTCGCCGAGGCGCCCTGATGGTGTCGATAGATGTACGTCACCCAGACATAGAAAAGTTTGTGACGATGAAGAAGGACTTAACTAAGGTGACAGGAGCCAACATATCAGTTAAGATAAGCGATGCTTTCATGGAGGCGGTGGAAAATAAAGAAATGTTTACCCTCCAGTTTCCAGTAGAATCTTCACACCCCGAGTACACATCCGAAGTTGATGCCGCTAGCTTGTGGGAGACAATTATTGAGTCGGCCACGACGACCGCGGAACCAGGCCTCCTTATGTGGGACAATATTACTAAGAACTTGCCGGCTCATGAGTATGCAGATTTTAAAACCAGGACTACGAATCCCTGCGGGGAAATACCCCTTTCTGCCTACGATAGCTGTAGGCTTTTGTCTTTGAATTTAAAAAGCCTCGTAAAAAATTCTTTCCAAAAAAATGCAGACTTTGACTTCGGTAAGTTAAAAGAAGTAGCGGCGGTAGGAATGCGATTGTCAGATGATCTCGTAGAATTGGAACTCGAAAAGCTTGACAAGATTGGTAAAGTGGCGGACACCCCTGATGAAAAGACTTTATGGGCTAAACTATCTGTTGCCGCGACCAGAGGACGGCGCACCGGCTTGGGCACCCACGGACTGGCGGATGCGTTGGCTTGTTTAAATTTGGCCTACGACAGTGACGAAGCACTGGTGATCATCGAACAAATCTATCGTACTATACGTGACGCAGCCTACGAAGAAAGCGTTTATCTTGCGCAGGAGCGTGGTGCATTTCCTGCCTTTGATTGGAATGTGGAGGAGAACAATAGTTTTATACAGCGCCTTCCCTCTCACCTCCAAGAGCTAATTGCCAAGCATGGACGCCGCAACATTTCAATACTTACTAATGCGCCTACTGGGTCCGTTTCTATAATGTCCCAGACGTCCTCGGGGCTCGAGCCCGTTTTTCGTAATTCTTATATACGACGCCGCAAGCTTTCCCATGACGAGCAACATCTTGAAGCAGATCATATTGACGATATGGGAGATCGATGGGTAGAATATCTAGTGTTTCATCATAACGCGCAGGAATGGCTTGATGGTCACCCCGCTAAGGACGGTACAGCTGCGGAATTGCCCCCCTTCTTTGTGATGAGCGACGGCATCGACTGGGAACGTCGAGTAGCGGTTCAGTCAGTTATCCAGCAGAACATTGATCATAGCATTAGCTCTACCATTAATCTTCCCGAAGGAACCAACGCTCAATTGGTGGGGCGCCTCTATCGTGAGGGGTGGCAGCAGGGCCTGAAGGGTTTGACAGTGTACGTAGAGGGCTCCCGGTCGGGTGTCTTGGTGGCTGACACGAGGCCCGGTTTTCCGCAGCACCGCGCACCCAAACGTCCCATTGAACTCCCCTGCAATATTCATCACACTACCATCAAGGGAGAGAAGTGGATTATTGTGGTTGGGTTGATGGATGGCAAACCCTACGAAGTGATGGGAGGCTTGTCTAACTTGATTGAGATTCCTCGCGACAAAGTGGAGGGGATTCTTGTTAAAAACCCACGCAAGACAATGAATTCTGTCTATGATTTAAAGGTGGGAAAGAATGGCGAGACCATAATCATCAAGGACTTGGTTAGGGCTTTTGATAACCCCAACCAGAGTGGCTTTACCCGCATTATTTCGCTCGGGTTGCGCCATGGCGCCAATATTCAGTACGTGGTGGAGCAGCTTCAAAAGGATCGCGATAGCGATCTGTTTAGTTTTGCTAAATGCATCGCGCGTATCCTCAAGAGTTACATTCCAGACGGACAAACCGCAACCGAAAAGACTTGTGGAGAGTGTGAGACTGAAGGGCTGGTTTATGTTGAGGGATGTATTACTTGTAAGAACTGTGGCTTTGCCAAGTGTGGATAGGAGAAAGAATGAATTTTACACCAGTTAACAACTACCTTTGGGTTAGAAACATAGAGGTTAGGGATGCAGAAGAGAGTGGTATTCTATTACCTCAGGATTATCGGGCAGTAGAAAGTCCATTCGCGGTGGTTGAGGTACTCAATTGCTCCGGCGAATCCGGAACTTTGTGGGGACGTGGCTTGCAACTTGTGGTCGAGGCTCACATGCTCCGTGACATTCAACACAACGGGGAGACCTTTACGGTTATCAAGGAAAACCACGTAATCGGTATTTTAGCTGATAGTTAAACTATTTATAAGTGATGAAACTTATAATGGAAAACTGGCGCGCTTGGGTTGAAGAGAATCAGGCGGAGTCTTTAATTAATGATAATCTTTTCCTTGTTGAAAACCAACAGGTCGTAGGTCACAAGAATTTTGATGTGTTGTGTGAAGAGTTAGACTCTTCTCTCATCACTGAAGAAGAGTTCATTGATACCTGGACTAGGTCCGTGTTATATGAATGGTCACTGATAGAAGAAGGCGTCGATCTCTCCCAAATTCAAAAGTGGGGCGCCGATAAGTGGGCCCAGCTCAAAAGCAGTGCGATGGTTAAGGCAGCCCAAGTTGCCCTTAACTTGATTGACAAAGTGGTCAAAGTGCTCACGCGCGCCTTCGATCATTACAGTGCTAAATTATATTTGGCTGTTTTTGGTGTTATCCGGACACTTATTAAAACTGCAGCAAAACTAAAGAGATTTTTAGGGCCTGCTTTTTTGGTGTTGGCGGCCGCCCTCATTCTTATTGCGGCCACTGCTGCAATCGCTAGCGCAGCAGCTAGTCCTGACCCGAGTGCTGTTGAAGTGAGTCAAGAGATTCTTAATCAAGCAATCGACCTGTTGACCACCGATCTTTATAGTAATTTGGGCGGCGCCGAAGGGATAGAAGACGAAGTAGTTAAAGTTTACACCGGCGCAATGGAGCAGGGGGGCGAGATCGTGCAGGTAACCGATGAACTTATTTGGGATCGAAGTATGAAAGAATCCAACGTCGTTGTTCGCTCCATAGAACAGCTGTTGAACTCAAAGTGGATGGATGCAACAGATGCGGATACTGTTAAACTTTCGTTCGATCAGATGCTCCCCGAGGTGGCTGAAAAGGTTAGAGAAGCTGTCGAGGTGGCGCAGGATGTTCAAGGCCTCGACCCGGCCCTCGCCGAAGCTCAGGCCGAAGCGGGTAGTAAGGTGGAACTGGTGGGCAAGCATTTCGTTGAGAGTATGACCAAAGTGGTTACCGATACTAGCACCGGAGCTTCCGACGAACTCACCGATATTGTAACCACGACAGGAAAAGACATCCCCGTCCGAAGGTAGAGATAAAAAAATAAATCCTTGACCCAATGAATCATCGGTGCTACAATAGCACTATGGTGAATCTGTCCCAAGTGGAGTTTGAGTTCGACAATGTGGTGCTGGGATGGGGACACCCCGCAGTAACATTTGCGCGCACCAACAACTATCATCTTATTGTTAATAGTGAACAGCGCCCCTTCCACTACTTGGTGGGATATCAAGACGTTAAGAGTGAGTGGTTGGATGCCATTTATAACTTGGGGATGAGTGGGCACTTACCAATTCCTTTCGGAGTCGAAAACATTTCTTTTGAAGATACTCGATTAAAAGTGGTAACCAAAGGGAATACTAAAGTACTGATCCGTTTTAAGAAACTCCACATTTTTGATTTAGATAATTTTGCCCAGCTGGAAGTACGCGAAGTAGTAGAGGATCACGTGGTGTATGATATCTTTGATTTAATCCAGGGCTCTCGCTTGGGTGCTGATTTTACTCTGGTGTCGGGGGATTCTTTTGTGAAGAGTATTAGATTTGTCACGTCTAATCGTATCGATAGAAATACCGGTGGAGATTTTAAAGACATCATCGTACGGAGCGTTATTCCGGACGCCGATTTAAAAAGCTTTGATTTCTCAGAGACAGTGGCGCGCATTTTCTTGGAACGCAAGCTTAAAGAGCATAAAATTCAAACTGATAACGGGACTACACTCAAAGTGCGTCACTCTTATCGTCATACCATGAAAAATAATTTTCATTTTGAAGTAGTGAACGACTTAGACCCCCGGATCATTTTGCATGGCTAAAAAACTTAATATGCCGGCTGTCGTTCCGGTGGCAGGGATGGCATCTGAATTTGGAATGGAATGGGACTCCTCGCTAATTCCAGTTGGGCCCAACTACACGGCACTGGAAGCATCCATTTATGAGTGTCTGCATGTGGGGTGCACCTCCATCTGGATTGTAGCGAACGACGACATCGCCCCCCTTCTGCGCCATCGCATAGGAGACTTCACGACAGATATTGAAAGCATACAGCGCGGAACCTATAAGCGCTTTGGGGGAGATAACCATCGGGAGGTCCCCATTTACTATGTTCCCATTCATCCAAAGCACCGTGATAAAATAGACTGTTATGCGTGGTCGGTGATTCATGGAGTTAACGTGGCCTATTGGATTACCACAATCTTTTCCAAATGGGCAGCTCCTAAGCAGTACTACATATCATTTCCGTTGAGCATGATGGATCCCAAAGAAATCTATCGTTATAAATCTATTCTTAAGAAGAACGCTCCCTTTTATTTTGAATATGAGGGACAGACAGTAAAGGATGGAGTGCCTTTAAGTTTTGTGTTGGAGTCGGAGGAGTGGCGCCGCGCTAAGCATGTGATTACGTCTAACTCTGCTCTTTATAAAGCGCCCCCACCTGGAGAAATGCCACGCGAAATGCTACCGGTAGAAGAGCGCCGCAAGTCACTAGGGTTTTCCTTGGAGGATGTGTTCGGCGGTGGACCGGGGGGCACCCATCAACCATTAAATGAATTTTATGACTTGACTATGTGGTCTGGATATGTTAAATTTATATCATCGGAATTGGGAGAAAGGACTAAGCGCCCGGGCCCCAACACTATGTATAGAGGGAGAAACAAGTGAACGAAAAAAAGATTCCTTTTGTAGGACTGCACGCACATAGCGTAGCCGGCTCTATTTTTGATGCCATCGGATATCCAGATGAACATATGGATTTCTGTTATGAGAACGGGGGCGAAGCACTTGCCCTGACAGACCACGGGAATATGAATGGGTTCTCCCATCAGTTTTTACACTGGCAGAAAATGAAGTCCGAGGGAAAGGAATTTAAACCTATCTTTGGAGTGGAGGCATACTTCCTTCCTTCCATTGATGAATGGCGCGATGATTATAACCGTATCAAGGAAGACACTAAGCAGGCGAAATCACTGGCAAAACAGGGCGATACGTCCGGAGCTACGGTTGAGGATGAAGACGCATCTAAGAAAGCCACCAAGTCCGTTATCAACCGTCGACGCCACCTCGTTCTTCTCGCACAGAATCAGACTGGACTCAACAACCTGTTCAAGCTAATCTCGGCTTCATACAGAGAGGAGAATTTCTATCGCTACCCGCGCGTAGACTATAAGATGCTAGCAGAACACTCTGAAGGAGTTATCGCTTCGTCTGCCTGCTTGGGTGGCCCCTACGCTGGCAACTATTGGGAGAACCGCGAGGAAGGCCCCGAGGCTGTGCGGGAGGCGATGAGGGAGACGACCCGACGCTTCGTGGAGATTTTTGGGGACCGCTGGTACGGCGAGCTTCAATGGAACAACATTACAGAGCAGCACGAACTAAATCAGTACATCATTGAGGTGTGCAAAGAGTTTGATATCACATTGATCTCGACAGCTGATAGCCACTATCCTAATGGCGACGCGTGGAAGGATCGAGAACTGTACAAGCGTCTGGGATGGCTAGGGAAGGGCGCGCCGGCTTGGGCCGAGGACAACACAGAACTTCCAGCTGGAGTTGAGGAGATTGGGTATGAACTGTACCCTAAGAATGGTAACCAGATGTGGGATGCCTATAAGTATTATTCTAAGACAGGCGGCTTCGAGTATGATGACCAACTTGTTATGGACTCGATTACTGAGACCCACAACATTGCTTTCAATAGGATCGAGGACTTCACACCAGACACCACGGTTAAGCTCCCAGACTTCGTGGTCCCGGCAGGATTCACAGACGCAGAGGCATTAGTGAACTACGCACTGGAAGGCCTGCTGCAGCGCGGCCTACACGAGAAGGAGGAGTATGCCGACAGACTTCAGATGGAACTCGATGTTATCGAGGACCGAGGATTCAGTAAGTACTTCCTCACTATGAAGGCGATAGCCGACAAGGCTAACGAAGTCCAGTTGACTGGCCCTGGCAGAGGGTCTGCTGCAGGTTCGCTAGCGGCCTACGTCCTGGGTATCACACAGATTGACCCTATCAAGTACGGACTCCTCTTCGAGAGGTTCCTGCGCAAGGATGCCACGGACTACCCCGACATTGATTATGATGTTGCGGAGCCGATGGAACTCAAGGAAATGCTCATGGAAGATTGGGGCAAGAACTCAGTCATTCCTATTTCAAATTGGAACACACTTCAGTTGAAGTCTTTGATTAAGGACATTTCAAAGTTCTATGGTGTGGAGTTCGGAGAAGTTAATAAGGTAACGTCGACCATGATTGCGGAGGCCACTCCTGCAGCCAAGATGAAGCACGGCATTAAGGCCGGGGTCTACGCTCCCACGTGGGAAGAGGTTATGGAACTCTCCCCCTCCTTGCGCGGGTACCTAGTAAAGTATCCGCACATTAAGACACACGTTGAGGCGCTGGTTGGACAGGTACGTTCTTGTTCCCGTCACGCAGGGGGCGTTCTGATTGCTGACGACTTGAACGAGCATATGCCCATCATTAGTTCGGGCGGCGTTCGGCAGGCACCATGGGCTGAGGGACAGCACGTTCGTCACTTGGAGCCACTCGGGTTTATTAAGTTTGATTTGTTGGGGCTTTCAACACTTCGAATGATTGAGGGAGCGATTCGCCATATCTTAAAGCGACACCAGAACAATCCAGATCCAACGTTCCAAGATGTAAAAGCATTTTATGAGAAGCATCTTCACCCCGACGTAATTGACTTTGAGGATCAAGCCGTCTATAGAAATATTTTCCAGTGTGCAAACTTCGCGGGAATTTTTCAATTCACAGAGCAGCGGGCACAGGAATTTTGTGCGAACGCAAAACCGAAGTCCTTGATTGATATCTCTGCCATCACCTCGATCTATCGACCAGGTCCACTCTCGGCCAACGTGCACGAGCAGTACATTCAAGCCAAGGCAAACGCCCGGGACATCGATTACATCAACGAGCACGTGAAGGACGTAACCAAGGAGACGTACGGGTTCCTTATCTTCCAAGAGCAGATTGCTCTTCTTGCTCACAAGCTCGGGAAGGATATCTCTCTCGATGAGGGGAACACCCTTCGTAAGGTTCTTACCAAGAAGGGTACCGGGAAGGAAGCCAGAGTGAAGAAAGCCCTGCGCACCAAGTTTATTGACGGGTGCGTAGAGAAGGGTATCCGTTACGGCGAGGCCGAGGATATGTGGGAGAGGTTTGAATACTTCTCGGGCTACGGCTTCAACAAGTCGCATGCAGTGTCCTACTCGGCAATCTCGTTCCAGTGTGCGTGGCTCTACAACTATTATCCAGTTGAATGGATGGCATCGTTCCTCGACAAAGAACCCGAGAAGCGCAAGGAAAGGGCAATCAACATTGCAAAGTCTAATGGCTTCACTATTGTAGAAGCTGACGTGAATAGCTCATCCTTTGTATGGGAGATTGATCCTAACGACGAGAAGAGGTTGGTGCAACCCCTTAGTTCGTTAAAGGGCCTCGGTGACGCTGCAATCGAACAGATTGTTAACAACCGGCCATTCAATAATATTGAGGAATTCCTTTTCCACGATGACATTATCTATTCAAAGTTAAACAAGAAGGCGTTAGATGTGCTGATTCGTTCGGGAGCAATGAATAATCTTATGGACGAGCGCTTCACCGGCCGCAAGCATTTCTGGTCTGCGGTTGCAGTGGATCGTGTTTATAGTAAAAAGAAGTTTCTGGAGAACATTGAAACCTACGAGCCGGAGGGTGACTTCACGACGGAGGAAGAAATCGATAATCTTACAACGCTTACAGGCATTTTCCCAATGCACTTGGTCATGACAAATGATGTGCGCCAACGATTGGACACCCACTACGTTCCACCAATCTCGGATTACGATCCTGAGTTGGGTCTCGTGTGGTTTATACCTCGCGAGGTTATTAAAAAGAAAACAAAGCACGGAAAGCCCTATTGGATTGTTGCTGTAATTGATTCAAATTCAGTATTGACAAAGTTTCGATGTTGGGGTATTATAGAAGGTAAGGATAGGGTTCACCTTAATCGACCCTACATGGGCAAATTAGATTTTGACCCAGCGTGGGGATTCTCCACAAGGTCGATCAAAAGAAACCTGAGACTGTTAGGATAAAAAAATGATTTTACAATATCACATGTTACGGGGAAATGACTTTCCCCCTGTTAGAGCCAACCCCAGCGATGCGGGATTGGACTTGAGGTGGACACCTGCGGAAGCGGCTGTAACACTTCTAAGAATTGAACCAGGTGAAAGTGTACTGGTTCCCACCGGCTGTACCTTTGGGATCCCCCACGGATATATGTTGGAGATTAAAAATAAATCTGGTGTTGCACATAAGCGCCAACTTTTGGTGGGTGGTTGTGTTGTCGATAGTGGCTATGAAGGAGAAGTGTTTGTAAACCTTCATAATATTGGTGAAGAGGTTCAGATTTTGGAGCCCGGCGACAAGGTAGCTCAGGCTATTATTGTGCCGGTGGTTCATGCGCGCTTTGTTGCCAGTGAGACGCCGGACATTTATGACTGGTATCCCATTACTATTTCTCAGCGCGGCAAGGGAGCTCTGGGATCGAGCGGGAAGTGAAAAAAATAAGAAAAGTTAATACCCAAAAAAGGAAAAAGAAAAGAAAGGACGCTCAAAAGCGACTGGCGCAGCAGACTTCCCTCATGATGAAACACCCCACTGAGTGTTGTATGTGCGATCTTCATTTTAAGAGAACACCTCAAACAATTAAAACGTGGAAGGTGACAATAGTGGAGGAAAGGGTGCGCCTGACGTGCCCAACATGTTGGGGAGTGTTTGTGGAAGCGTTAGAAAAAAATGAAGACGGGTGATCTAGTAAAAAGTCGATGGTCAAACGCCACACGTCCTCCAATGACAGGTGTTGTAATTCGAGTTTTTGAGGTTTCCCCGTTGCCGGGTCATGATGTGGAGCCGCTCCCTATGGCGGAAGTCGCCACCAAAGACGGCCCACGGTATTGGAAGAGAAGAAAATTAAAAGTTATAAATGAATATTAAAGAAGGATTAACCTATGACGATGTACTGCTTATACCGCAGTATTCGGATATTGTAAGCCGCAGCGAAATAAATATAAGCAGCGTTTTACATGGCCCATATGCGGCGATGTCATTAAGTCTGCCCCTTATCGCGAGTCCCATGGATACGGTATGCGAATCTCAAATGGGGGCGGCGATGTGGCAAGCCGGCGGCTTCGGAATTATTCATCGCTATAATAGTATAGAACAACAATGCGCACTCGTGGACCAGGTGGTTGTAGGCTTCGGTGCAAATGCCGGCGCTGCCGTCGGCACAACAGGAGACTATTTAGATAGAGCAATAGCCCTCCATGAAGCGGGTGCTAGAGTTTTGTGTATTGATGTGGCTCACGGTCACCATATCTTGGTGAAAGAGACGTTGCAGGATCTACGCAACGTGTTGGGAGACACCGTGCATCTCATGGCAGGGAACGTTGCGACTTTGGAGGGATATAATGACTTGGTCGATTGGGGAGCCGATAGTGTGCGCTGCAATATTGGCGGCGGTTCTATTTGTTCAACTAGGATTCAGACTGGCCACGGTGTGCCGGGGCTGCAAACAATTTTTGATTGTGCTAAATCAGACCGACGAGCGGCCATCATTGCTGACGGAGGAATACGGAACGCTGGCGATATTGTCAAGGCTTTGGCAGCTGGCGCTGACTTCGTTATGCTTGGGTCTTTGCTTGCAGGTACTGATGAAACTCCTGGAGACGTAATAAACACGCGTCAAGGTAAATTTAAATCTTACCGAGGCATGGCGAGTAAAGATGCGCAGATCGAGTGGCGCGGAAGGACAGCTTCTCTTGAAGGGGTGGCTACAACTGTTCCATGTAAGGGCCCCGTCGAGAATGTATTAGCAGAATTAGAAAGAGGAATTCGCAGCGGCTTTTCTTATTCGGCCGCGCGCAATTTGCGCGAACTGCAAAGCAAAGCGAAGTTCATTCGGCAAACAGCTAGCGGCCACGTAGAAAGCACCACTCATATTTTACGATGAGAGATAACAGCACCTCTCCCCACTCGAAATTAACTTTCTTTTTGGACTCAAAGCTTCACGAGAATCTCAAGATGAGGTTGTACTATGATCAAATTAAAACTCAGAGTGAATTTTTCAGGTATTGTGTTGAGTCGTATTTAGAACAGAGCCCTCTCTTTATGGAATTTTTGGATGACTATAAAATAAACAAAAAGATTCAATCCAAAAATAGGGTAACCAAGTCTCGCAAGTTGCGCGCCGCGGGCCAACAACTAATGCGAGACCTTGCTCTATCTGAAGAAGAGGTTAAAAATATATTCGATATATTAGAAGAGGAGCTACCAGAACTATGAGAGATTGTGTCAAAAAATGTTACGTCGCTAAGGAGGCGTGTCAAAATCGAGAATGTAGATTACATATAGAATTTCCAGAAGATCTTAATTGTACGATGATAGCAGTGAAGAAGCATGGCCCGATGACGCTAGCAGAGGTTGCCAAGCGCCATCACGTAAGCACGGTGCGAATTAAACAAATTATCGATGCCACTCTTCTTAAATTAAAAAAGACATTCCTCAAGGAAAATACTATTTAAAAGTAGCATATTCGCGATATATATGTTAGGAGACAATCGATTATGTCCAATAAGAATCTATTAAATGAATCTCAGGTCCGCCAATTTATGAAGCTGGCTAACTTGCAACCCCTCACACCTGGTTTCATTCATGGCCTCACAGAGAAGGCTGCTTTTAAGAAGGGTCAGGAGACCGAAGTCGGCGGAAAGGCCGACGAAAGCCCAACCAAAGGTCAGGAAAAGAAGGGCGGCGGAAAGGCCTATGAAGAGTTGGAAGAGCTTCGCACAGGTCGCACTGGTGCTTTGGGCCCCAAGGGCGGTACTCACAATCCCGGCCATGGTCGGGGCCAAGGCGAAGCAGCCGACGGTTCTTTGTTTGAACAACCAGTTCCTCCCGAGGAAGAGGTTGTAGGAGCAGGGGAAGAACTCGCAGGCGAGGAAGAAGTCGATCTCGGCGGCGAGGAAGAACTCGCAGGCGAGGAGGAAGTCGATCTCGGCGCTGAGGAAGGCGATGGGGGCCGCATGGTTCCCGTTGATGATTTCTTGGCCGCGCTCGAGAGCGCCCTTGAGACTGCTATGGGTGAGGAAGTTGAGGTAGACACCTCAGAGGTTGAAGATGAGGTAGGGGATGAAGAGGCTGTCGATGACTTCGCGCCCGAGGGTGACGAGGTCGTGGCCGATATGGAAGCGGAGGAACCAGAATTGCAAGAAGGCTGGGAGCATCCCAAATCTGCTACTGGTTCTGCGAACACTCACAAGGGCTCTAAGCAACATCCTGACCACCGACGCAAGAAGGTTTCTGCTGGAGGGCTTGCCTCTCAGGGCCCCGGACTCGTAAAAGAAGACGACAAGGACGACGACGATCTTGAAGAGGGTGTTTTTGGAGGCGGAGACAAATACGAAAAGATGGCTCTGGGCAAGAAAGGGTCCTACGCTCCTGATCCCGAAGCGGGTGAAAAGAGTTCTGCCCCCACACCTGAAGAAATAGCAGCTGCCAGGAAGGAGCCAAGATCGCGCCGCCCTCGCAGAAGCGCGGGTGATATTGCTGGCGGCCTAGGCGGCAGTTGGAAAGGGGTCACTGAAGAGGGAAACACCAACGAAATGGTTGAACAGATTACCAAACGTGTTGCTGCTCGTATTTTGAAGAGCGCTCTTGCGAAGAAGTAAAAATAACGCTTGACTTTCAAGCGATCCTAACATATACTAGAGGCTGTGGGTAACCCCCACGGCCTTTTTAGTTTGGATTAAATATGTACGAAGTAACAACTCAGGAACTGATGGTCTTTGTGGTTTTGGGATTTTCCGCCGGCATCTTTTTAAGTATCTGGCTCGCGCGACTTCTAGAAGTAATTCACACCTGGCGCTTAGTGCAGGAAACAGTAGTTTATTTACTAATGATGTGTACTAAGATTGTAGAAGACGTGGCGTTTTTAGGAGAAGTCAAAAGGAAACACATGCAAGAAGCTAACTTTAGTAGAGAACAAATCCGTCAGTTTGAAGAAGTTGATCAAAGGACCTTGACAAACTGGAAGGACTCAGTTATACTATCTATAGTGAAGAAGGCACCACCGCATTTTCGCTCGCTGCTTCCGTTCAAGACATGGGCCGACGCAATGAAATTTATGAATGATACCCTAAAGGGTGATCAAGCCTAGCGGCAGGAAAGAGACAAGATGTTTTACAACAGTGATGAAGAAGAGGAACAACCGGAGAGCCGGGAGCCATTTGCCACGGAAGAAGAGGAAGAAGAGGAGGATCCATTAATAGGGCTGATGGGAGAAATTACCGAAGAGTCAGCTCAGCAAGTTGTGTTGATGCTCTTAGGGTTTAATGGTGGCAAGGTGCTTAACCAAGAGGAAGAGCTCGAGGAAAAACTTGACGATATTGAATTCTTTATTTCGTCAGGGGGAGGATCGGTTAGTGACATGTTTACCCTGTACGATGTAATGAGGCTTGTTAAACAACGCCGCGATATTGCCACTTTTGGTTATGGAAAGGTTGCGTCTGCAGCCGTTCCTCTGCTGGCTTCGGGCACAAAAGGAAAGCGCCACATTGCCCGGCATGCGCGCCTCATGCTCCACCACTGTTCCAGCAATACTGGTGGTCCTCAGCCCAATATCCGCGCCAACTTTAATGAACTGAAAAAAGTAGAGGATATGATGGTGCATATTTTGGCGGAGCACTCAAATCTTTCAGCAGGGGAGATATTTAATATTCTTTCCAAGAACACAGATGAATATTTCTCAGCCGAGGAGGTAGTGGAAATGGGACTTGCTGATAAAATCATCTAATTAGTATTGAACGCGCGAGGACACACATGGATATTGATAAGATGGTAGAGAACCACTTTAAAAAGAACCGAGACATCTTTGGTTTTGAGAGCATCGCTCATCTCATTGAAGAGGTGATGGATACAATGGAAGCGTTGGGGGCAGACACGAAGGTACTCCAGGAGGCCGCCGAAGGCGGCGGAGCCGCGCCCACTAGCGACACATTCGACTGGAATGCAATTCCCGAGATCGGAATTTCAGAACTTGGATGGTCTGATACTCGTACGCGGGACTCCGGAGGCGTTCCCACGGGCCAGCGACAGGTGCTGATGAAGTACTTGGAGAAGATTGCAACCGGAGCGACTCTGGAAGCTAAAATTGCTGAGCTTAATTCCTTCATGGAAAACCCTGATATTGGTGGAAGCGGCGGCGCAGCCCAGGTAGTGGGGAAGGTGATGAGTTACCTCGTTTTTCTAAAGACGCTGACTCGGGTGATTACAAACTTCAATGCGTCGTCAGCCGGCTTTAGTTTTGAATCGTTCCTAGCCGTATTAATGGGGGGCGAACAGATTAAAACTGGAAGTCAAACAATTGCTGACTTTGAAGCAGGTGGCGAGTTCGTGAGTCTCAAGCTGTACTCCGAGGCGGGTGTTGAAATTGGTGGAAGTTGGCAGGATCTAGTAGATGATTTAGCCGACAAAAGTATGAATAACCGAATGGTTTATCTTGTAGTTCTTAAAAAGCTCGAAGGAGAAGGGCTTGAACAAAATGGCACTTTAACCTTTTACCAATTTGTTCTTACCCTCGACAACATCTTCACCTTCGCTTCTCAGTCGAGACAGCCTGATGTTATCATTCTACCGTTGGATGAGAGCGGACAGCTCGTTAAGGCCGCCGGCGCCGAGGGCGCGGAGGGCGAAGAAGCCGCCCCAACCGAGGAACCTCAGACTTTAGCAGAAGCGGTGGGGCGCCCTCGCGTGACCGCCGAACAACTTGAAGAAAAAAGGCAAGAGATGCTGGCCGCACTCTTTAAAGATGCAGCACAAATTCCAGAAGTTAAAGCGATCCCCGACCTAGAGAGGCTCCTTAAGCAAGATACGTTTGCATTTGGTGGGCCCATATTTAAAAAGGTTAGCACGCAAGTTTCGACGAAGGCCCTAACGCAAGCTATACACTCTCTTTATAAAGATAATCCGGAGGTGTATGAGGAAATACCTCCAGATCCACAGGGCTCTAACGCGAAGAAGCGCCAAGGATACAGCCAAGGCCTTTTGATGCAGGACATAAAGCCCCCGGGCGCCACGTCGAACGTAAAGGTCGGGAAGTATATAGCCCATCTCATTAATCAGGCAGCTGCAGGTGCGGTGCAAGAGTTAAGAAAGGGCCCCGAAGCAGCCCGCGTCGCTGCGGGCAAGGAACTGTATCAGTATTTAAAGGAAGGTAATGTGCCGGCATCGGTTGAATATTATAACGGCCTGCAGAGTGATGCTGAGCGTATTGAAGCACTTCATTCTACACTCGGATATCTGCAGGTAAGAAAATTTTCAATGGGCAAAGGCGTTTTAACAGGGAAAGTTGAAGGCGTCGACGTTGAAGCGTTGGGGGTTCTTAAAATTGGGGCCATGAACATCTTGCCTATTCTGGAGAAGGCGCGCGGGGAATTGAACGACCAAGTGTTTAGTATTTTTACACATCTGAAGACCCTTTCCACCAGTCTAAATGCTTATTTTGCGAGTGGTCTCACCGACGCCGAAGCCGGTGCAGCAGCGCGCAAGGCGTCCGAGGCCATTGCAGCAAAGACAGAGGAAGCGGTGAAGGAACAGCCAGCAACCGAAGAAGCCCCCGGATAGTAAAAATAGTTTGACATTGTAAACAAATGTGTTATAATAACAATAGGAAAGAGAGGTGACGTGTGCCCAAGTGTAAATTTGAGTCTCGTTCTAAATTAAACGCAAAAGTATTAAAGGGGGTTAACATTCTGGCGGATAATGTAGCCGCAACGCTCGGGCCCAAGGGGCGTAATGTTATTCTTTGTGAAAAGGGGAAGGACGCCTTCATCACAAAGGATGGGGTAACCGTGTCAGCGTTTGTGCATTGCGACGATGAATTTGAAAATGCTGCCGCCCAGATTTTAAAACAAGCTACCTCTCAGACTAATGCCGTGGCTGGCGATGGTACCACCACAGCAACTGTGTTGGCGCGCGAAATTTTAACTAAGTCACAGCGTTATATTACAGCGGGCTCTTCACCGATAGAACTCAAGCGCGGCATCGACGTAGCCGTCGAAGCAATCGTCCGCGCCCTTAAAGATGAGGCCGTCCACATCCAAACTCTAGACGATGTAGAAAACATCGCCACGATTTCCTCCAACAATGATAAAGAGATAGGAAAACTCGTCGCTACCGCCATCGACAAGGCGGGCAAGGATGGGTCGATTACCATTCAAGAGGCGCGCACCATGCATACAAGTTTGGATATTATCGAGGGCTTTCGACTGGCGGCTGGTTTTGCCGCCGCGGCATTCGTAACAGATGAACGACGAGGAGCGGTATCCTATGATTCTCCCCTCCTTCTTGTCACCGACAATAAAATTGATGCGGTGGATCAAATTTTGCCAGCTCTCGAAATAGTGTCGCGCGACGGTCGTCCTCTTATCATCGTGGCAGAAGAGATCGAGGGCCAGGCCCTTGCGGCGTTAATTATGAACACCGTTCGTGGGACAATAAAAATTGCGGCTGTTAAGGCTCCTTTTTATGGGGAACGCCGTCGTAATATCTTGGCCGATTTGGCTCTTTCGACGGGCGCGGAGTACATCTCTAGCCAGAGCAAAGTGAGCTTGCGCGATATTAAGCTCCAGCATTTCGGACAATGCAAATCGATTGACATAACTAAATCTCTTACAACTATTGTTGGTGGAAAAGGTAATTTCCAAGAGATTGATAAGCGCATTGAATTATTAAAGGTTTTACTCAGGGAGACTGACGATTTACGCGACTGTGAAAGGATACAAGAGCGTATAACCAAGTTGGTTGCGGGCGTAGCTGTGATCAACGTGGGCGCCCCAACTGAAGTAGAGATGATAGAGAAAAAGCATCGCATTGAGGATGCTCTAGAGGCGGTAAAGTCTGCTCAAGAGGAGGGGATCGTTCCGGGGGGGGGCGTGGCTTTGTTGCGCGCCGCTGAAGATTTAGACGTGTCGGTAGAGAATCAAGATCAACAATACGGGGTGGAGATAGTGCGCGCAGCCGCGGCTGCCCCCCTTCGACAGATGGCCCTTAACTGCGGGTTGTCCCCTGATTTAATTGAAGCTGAAATCAAAAAGGCGCCAAAAAATCATGGTTACAATTTTCGAGACTTTTTGCTTACTGATATGATAAAAGCCGGAATTATCGACCCCGTGAAGGTAACGCGGACCGCTCTACAAAATGCTGCTTCGGCTGCGGGTACTTTAATTACAACCTCGCATGCCATTATAGAAGTGTAACCCTATTTATTGAAGTCGGAGGCCCCCATGATGAATGATGAAGAGCAACAAAAGTTAACTATTATGATGACCGAAGTGGCAGCTAAAATACAGGTGTTGCTCGATAAACAGGATGAATTAGCAGAGAATATTTCCAAAATTAAAGAAGCAGTTTATAATCCAGACCAGGGGCTATACGCTCGGCTTACACAGCTGAGCGCCCGCCTAGAAATACTTGAAAATTGGAAAAGTAGTAACGCAAAAGTGATGTGGCTTATCGCCACTGTAAGCATTGGCCTCGTTCTTAATACAGCGTGGCAGCTTATTTTTTGAGAAGGAAGATAGACATGACGCGAGTAAAATTAAGTTATACGGTAGAGATGGAGGATGTGCCCGAAGCCGGCGCCCAACTCCTTGGTTTAGCAGGAAGTGATTTGCAACAGGCAATAAACCTTTTTAACGGAGTTCAAGAGGTGTTACGAGGAACAGCTCGTCCAGAGGAAACAATTCATTTAGCTAAGGCTCTGGAAATGATAGAAGAATTTCGGAAGGCCCTTTTAAATCTGGATACACGCCTGGATGAAGTGCACTCAATTATAGAGGGATTCGAAGGGTATAGGAAGCGCCCACCCGATGAACGCCCTCTTTTGCCGTCCGTGGATGAGATAGATGATGTCCCCGTGGACACTTCCGGAGCTGATTCATGAGGGTAATTCATAAAATGGGGGACCTCGTTCACATCCCGCAAGCCGTAAAATTATACCAGTTCGACGAAGAGGATCCCGTAGCACTCGGCGACGGTTGCCGCGCGACACAGTTGTCGATAGCGCGTTACCAGGAAACCAAAAAGCCTGAAATTGGCGTGGTGATGGACATCAGTCCCGCCGGCTGCGACGGCTACTTACGCGTTTACTGCGAGGGAGAGCATTGGTCGGTGAAGGGGAATAATATTTATAGTTTGAGTAAGAGTGGATAATGGTTAGATTTATAGAACTCCGGCCCATCGGCAAAACTGATGTTAACTCGAATGACGAGAGCGATTCCGAGCCTCAATTTATTTTAGGAGAGGTATGGTTCAACGAACACTACGTCGTCACCGTTTTCCCTCTGCCGGAGTACAAGCTTCTTTTACAGAAAGGAATGTTACCAGAAGACTTAGACGGCGACCATGAGTTTACTGGTGTTATTATCAACAGAGGGAACGTGTCTTCGACCCACGTGGTCATCGGATCAACAGCAACGGTTGCAATGCACTTGAATCCGGGCACCAGCAAGCCTTTATTGAAAGGATAAAAATGGTTAGAGAAGCAGATATTATAGATAAGCCCTGGGGCCATGAAGAAATATGGGCGAGCACCTCCCGGTATGTAGGAAAAATTTTAGTGATTAAAGGCGGTCATCGCCTCTCGCGTCAATACCACAGAGTGAAGGAAGAAACTATTCTCGTTTTGGAGGGGGTTTTAACTTGTGAGAGCGGCCCCTATTTCGAGGGTGACACAATTCATGTTCATACCATGAAAGGCGGGGAGATATTTCACGTTCCTTCTGGTACCATTCATCGTTTCTGTGCGGCGGAGGGAGACGTGCGGCTCGTGGAAGTAAGTACGCCGGAAATTGAAGATCTTGTTCGTCTTGAAGACGACTATCGTCGCATCACAGATATTCCTAAGCCCCCTCCGAATAGCGGCAAATTTACTTGACAACTAAATCTTAGATGTTATAATATACATCATAAGCGGTACAGCTTATACTATGAAGGAGATTTAGATATATGTACCCCGTTTTAAATAACACTTTCCGCAACCAGCGGAACCT
>Ga0209434_1000406_pt1 | contig 21173 bp, 24 predicted proteins | sample ETNvirnome_2_300_FD_184068 | JGI IMG/M metagenome (GOLD analysis project Ga0209434, IMG submission 184068) | Marine viral communities from the Pacific Ocean - ETNP_2_300 (SPAdes) (version 2) | ecosystem: Environmental > Aquatic > Marine > Oceanic | place: Pacific Ocean | collected 2013-06-22
CGGTGTGGGTATCGGAGGTCGTTCCCGCTGTGTCAGTCACCCTGAGCGCGGTCGCGGCGTTGGACGATAGCGCGTTCACCTCAAACGTCACTGTCCGTCCCCGCAAATCGATCACGAGTTCGGGCGGGAGGTACTGGTCAAGCGTCCCCACCGCCCCTGTGTTGGTCAGCGAGACGCCGTAATGGCCATGCGTGATGCGCGTCGGGTTGTCCACGAAGTTGTTCCGCGCCACCGTGCCGGTGAGCGAGAACCGCGTCGGGGCGGAGGCGGTGCCGTTGCCCCAGATATCGAAGTCCGAGTTGTCCACCATGTTCGGGGAGGCGCGGTGGTAGACCGCCAGCACGTCCTCCGCGCTTCTGATCCAGTCCAGTCGGCCAAGCGAATACGTCCGCATGTCCGTGATGGTGGGGAGAAGGGACTGCACGGAGAACCGCGTGTCGTCCAGCCGGTCGTTGAGCGCGTTGTCCATCTCCACCTTGGTGTGCGACCCACGGGGCAAGAGCATGTAGGTCTCGGAGGTGTAGGTCGTGTCGGTGCGATTACCGACCCACGTTGCCTGGCCAGCCGAGTCGTCCCATGCGGTCACGTTACGGGTGATATCGCCCGTGTTAGCGGCGTCCGGCATGATCAGCAGCCAGTGGCGGAAGTGATTGTCGTCCCCGGTCGTGTCGGTCCAGCCGTTCAGCACGGCGGTTGTGGCATCACCGGAGTTGATATCGCCCGTGTGGCCGCCAAGGCGGCGGGTGGCCTGCTGCTCGACAGAGAGTCTTGTGCTCACTTGCGCCTCACCCGACTCCAGGTCTCGTTACGGCGGTAGACGGCGGCCTTTCTGTCGCGCCAGAGACGTTGCCCTAGAAGCAGAATCACACTACGAATACCAGATGTGAACCCACATGAGGTCGATGCGATTCGTAGTCGAGGTGTAACCACCAAATGAACAGGGCCACGCATCTTCGCGGTTATCTATCGTCCCCTGCGAGGTGCCATCAATAAACCACTCAATCGCATCGGTTGTTCCTTCAGCCACAGTAACCTTGAACCGATGCAGGAGGGTGCCGTCTGCTGCACCAACATCTGAATCCGCGCTACTACGGAGGGTGAAGTTCGCGTTGTCGGTATGGATGAAAGCAACGTGATCTGCTTCAGTACCGGGTGTCCCGCCGCCGTCGATTAGGCCAAATCCGGTGGTGGTCTCGTTGGCCGAGTGAACGGGGAATCTCGCCTGGACTTCCAGGTTCAACTTGGTGGGCTGGTACCCGAGAAACTGCGCTGCCTGCGTTGCGTGGTTGTAGTCACCGAAAAGCTCGGGGCTGTTGATCAGGTCGCTTGCCGAGTTGAATCGGATGCGGTTAGGATTGCCAACATCCGACGAACTCAGGAAGTCAGCGGAACCGTCCGCTGCTGTTGGCGCGAGCCCAGTAGTCGTCCAACTGTTGTCAGAGAGTGCGTGATTCGTAGCACCGAGCACTGTGTCTCCAACAGAGAGCCAGAAGTCAGTGCCCGCGTAGCGAACCCAATCCTGACCTGTGAGGATATGTACGCGGTTGTCGGGACCGCGAATGATGTCAACCATTACGTGGTCCTCCGGTAGCCGTAGGTGACGCGGAGGGTTGCGTCTGTACCGTCGCGGCGAATTACACGGAAGTTAGCCAGCTCAGACGGGTCGGTGAGTTTGATGATGTCACCGGCCAACGCCTGCCTGCCGACCGAGGCCGTGGGGTCAGCTACCCCGTCCACCCTGAAGCGGACTGCCGCCCCCTCCACGTCGATAGTCGCCACGTCATGATCGGTGACTTCACTGGCCGAGAGGCGAACGGCCGAGGATGAGACGGTGATGGATTCAAAACCATCCCAGGTGGCCCCTGAGTCGGTGGTGGGAAGTACACCGGTGGTGCCTGTAAGAAATGTCGCATCGCCGTAGGCGCGATTGCCAATGCGCGGCGGGTTGGTTTCGATAACACCGTCATTGGCGTCAACGCGGGGGTTGATGAGGCGGAGCAGGTTCAACATAGACTAATCCTTTGTATCGCCAGCGAGCCGCGTTCCTAGCCAGCGGGAGCGGTGCCTGAGTTCACCGTCCGCCGTGCCTCGGAAGTCGCTGGAATCCTTCACACCCTTTTTCTGGAGCCTGTTTGCCTCGCGCTTGGAGTTGTTCCAGAGTGACGAGGTGGGGAGTTCTCTTCCGGCGCTGTTCTGCGCCTTGTTGTGGGCGTACTCCAGTTCCGCCCCGGCTTCCTTGAACTCCCTGAGATCAACCGCCCTCTCGTCAGGTGGTATTCGAGCCTCGCCGACCTGGGCAATCTTGTAGATGCTCAGGCGTTCGGCATCGTTGCCGCACTCGGGACAGGAGCGGGGGGAAGGGGCACTGACTGCCCCGAGTGCGTCGTGGGGATGGCCTTGTTTGCACCTGTAGGTGTAGAGCGGCATCAGACTGGTTTCCATGTTGGTCCTACGAGGACGCGATGGGGCCGATCCCCAAGGGGCTTAAACTCGACCATCTGTGCCATAACTCGTTGTGCGTCCGCCCGAGCCATCTCGAACCGGTCACTCGGAGCGAGAACGCTAGGCGCGCGGTCAAAGGCATACTGGTAAACCCGCGAACAGGCCACCGCGATTGCCCTACGTGCCAAGCGTTCTTCGCCCACGATCATTACGTATCCTTCAGGCGCTCAGTTAAGAAACCCTAGGATGGGTTTATTAACAAGGTCGGCACCTCGATGTAGTCGAAGTGCGCCATGTAGGTCCACAGCGCGACCTGGACGTAGAAACACCGAGCACCGACCAGTACCGGGGCCGCCTTCGGCTCCCAGTTGATCGCGTCCACGCTGACCTGTGCGTCAGCCTCGGTTGAACCTTCCTGGAAGTGAGTCGAGTAGTGACGCAGGGTCGTGGTGGCGACCTCCGCAGTCACGGTGACGTTTCCAGTCGCCTGCACGCGGGCCGTTGAGGTCGCGGCCGAACCGTCCGACTTCAGCGGCAGGGGCACGAACGCCGTGCCAGAGGACGAGACGGTGGCAACCGACTTGATTGCCATCTCGCCGTCGTCTGTGGTCGGCGTATCCACGGCTACCTGCGCGAACACCGGGATTATGGTCGTGCCAGATGCCGCGTCGGCAGACATCTCCGCCGCCGTGTCGGTGATGGCCGTGCCGTCACCAGTCACCGGGGCCGAGATGGTGCCAGCGCGCACCTGATAGCCGCGACCATCGAGGAGCATGGCCTGCTGCCAGTCCATGACCACTTGCTGGCCGAGGGTGTTCAGCCATGCACCGGGGGTGCCCCCGGTGCCGAAACCGGCACCGAGACTACGATAGACTTCAAAGAGAGGCATTCAAATCATCCTTTCCGCGCCGTCATCCGAAGATGGGGCTTCGCGGGATTGCTAGATTCCGAGCTGCGCCGTCGTGAACTGGAGCACATCGAGGCTGGCATAGCAGCTCGGGCCTGTGCCCATCGTAACATCTTGAGCCATGTTCGTGCTCCTTTCAGTCTTCTAGGTTGAGCCGCCCCACTGGGCGACACGGGGACCGACGCAGCCCCAGTAGTCCACAGTGAGAACAGTTGCAGCGCTCTGGGCGAGGTCTTCGATGTACCACCACGGGGTCAGTGGGGCGTCGCCGCCGATGTTTCCAGCACCCACAAGGGCACCATTGATGTAGCAGGCCACGTTGTCGCCAGTTGTGTCTGTCGCTCCCGAACCAACCATCTCCACGACGATGTACGTGTTACTGGCAAGCGTGCCGTCCCAATCCGCGTTTGCATCTGAGGCTCCACCGTTGGAGGCGAACGTGACGGCGGAGTCTTCCGTCGTGTCGAAGACCGCGATAGCGCAATCCGTCGCCGTGAATGTCGGGGTGGCCTTGACATCCACGGCACCGTTATCGGATACGGAGTCGGTCATGCCGGTCTCGAACTTCACGTTGGTGATCCGTGTCGCCATCTTCATCCGGGTGATGAAGTAGAACCCACGGTCCCCCGACCAGTTAAGGCCGTAACCCTGGCCGGCCGTGTCTGACCCGCCGGTGCCGGTCGTGAGTGTCATCGTGCCGCCCACGGCCTGCGTGAGTCCGATGACCTCGGTGCCGGTCCCGACAGTCGCCGCGTACGGCGTGCCTGCGGGCCATGTACCTGAACGGGTGCCCGTGAAATCATCCCATGCGGAGACGTACTCGGGGTTCCGCTGGAGAGAGATCAGGCCCTTCAGCGGGTCGCTGGCAAACCCGGTTCTGGAGAAAGCGTTGTACAACCTGCGCGGAAGGAAATCTACTGCTGGCATTTAGTCATCCTTGTTCCGGGGCTTCTCCCGGTAGAACTACTTCGGCTCGACCGTGGCCTCTTCGACTACGAGATCGCCGTGCTTGTCTCGTTTCGTGACGAGTTTCCGCTTCAGTCCCAGCGCTTCCCGCCGCTTCTCCGCTTCCTCCATCGGCCGACGATGCTCGTCAGCGGTAAGGGAGTCGAAAGTGGCGGGCAGGCTGTTGGTCGAGCGTAGCGGCTCACTCACGTCTATCCCGTACCGCTTCGCATCCTGCAACTGCGCGTGAACGTCGTCGCTGGAGGCGTAAACCGGCACGATGCGTCGGAAATGAGCCACGACGTAGACCCTCAAGTTGTCACCATCAACGGGGTCTTCGTTCGGGCTCGGCCTCGGGGACGGAACAGGGGCATGGATGACGGGCTTGTCCACCCGCGCCCACCCCCGCGCCGCCTTCCACGCCGTCCAGAGCCGGACCTTCTCAGTGACGATCTTGTCGAACTTCAGAATCTCGTTTGAGTGCTCCTTGAATGTCACCGCCTCAGCAGGGACGCGGAAGAATCCCGTGTGCTCCTCGGGGCCGTCGGCGGTGATCAGTTGCACGCGCTTGTGACGCGATGGGATGAACCGCCTGACACCACTCGGAAGCGAACGCGGGATTCTACGCACTAGAACTCTTCACTCTGCGCCCAGTCGGGCTTAGTCGAAGAGGTCACGACGCTGCCGCCATCCCCTGCGACCTTTTTCCCGCCCTCCATCTGACCCACCATTGCGAGGATGCGCGCATTGGCGACATCCCCGGCGATCTCTGCGATGACCTCGCGAAGATTCGGGTCGAGGGCGGCGAGCTTGTGAGCCTGCACGATTTCGGCAAGCTCGTTGAATAGCGCATCGGCGTCGAGGGGCTGTTCGGCAATCTCGATGAGCCGAGACACCTGATTCCGCCGCTTGCGCTGGTTATCGCGCCACGCGGGGTTGTCGGAGTTCTCGATGTCGTGTTCGCAGTCTGTGAACTGCTCACTGAGGTCAAGGAGGTAGTCTTCCTTGTTCGCCTCGATGACCTGGATCAGCCGCTTCGCGCCGTCACGGGTGAGAGTCGGGCCGACATACTCGTAGCCCTTCTCTATCTGTCGCTGTTGCGCGTATGTGGCCCCACCTACCTCCCGGCCCCGGCGCATAACCGGGGCACCATTGGGGTAGATGATCAGCACTTCGCGAATCGTCGCGCCACGCGGGTTGATGAAGTAGGCCGCAGGCCCACCTGTCAACCCGCCGGGGCGAGTACGAATCTGCTCAAGGGTCGTCGGTGGACGCTCGCTGAAGCCACGCCTTTCCTGCCCGCGCTTTGATTGCACGGGGTTGCGAGCTTCTTCGGCCCGCTCCCTCTGTGTTTTCTCAGACCGCTTCTTGGCAACAGCGGCCTTCGGGTTCTTGGGGCACTGAAGGTTCCAGTGGCCGCGCAGGCCGTTGGCTCCGTTGATGCCTTCCTTCCCGCAGTCAGGGCAGGAGACAAGTTCGACTTCGGCAGGGGCGTCTACCACTACGCACCCCGCATAAACACACCGTGGTCGTCGCGAGTCTCAATGACGCCCCAGATGGCCGACACAGCTACCTTCTTGGAAAGGTTGTCGATGTCGTCTTCGACCCGGACGCGCGGCTCACGCCGCATCGCGAGTGCAATGGCGTCTGACTGCCACATGCCATTGTCGTGACCCGCAGCATTGGAGCCCTCGATGTTGGTCGATGTCCATGCGCGAGCACCGTAGATGTCACCGAACTCGCCCTTGACGATATCCGCACCGCCGCCCCGGCTGAAGTCCGAAGAGGCGTAACGGTCGATGGAGAGCATGGAGTTCTTGGTGGCCGGAGCCATCCCGAAGAATCTGCGATCCATTGGCGCGTCTGCGTCGTCGAGGTACTGGTGGGAACGCCGCACGTCGTCGTCGGTGAGGTCCACCGCGAGCGTGCCAACGACCTGAGTGAAGTTGTCCACCAGCGCCGCCAGCGTGTCGTCAACGGCAAGGTTGACGGCATAGGAAGAGCGTCGCGTGTAGATGTTCTCCTGGTCATGCAGTGACAGCGCATCCTCGAACTCTTCCAGCTCGAAAGCGGCGTACTGATGCTGATTGATGGTTAGCGTGACCGAGGACTCGGTGTTCCCCGTGAAGGTGATGTCGTTGCCGTTGTTGCCCTGAGTCTTTGAGGCGGCCGCGAAGGCCGTGATGGTCGGCCATGCGATGGTCGTACCAACGCCCGCGTCATCACGGTACTGGGTGGAGACGGTGCCCTCGAAGCCAAGATTGGCCTCGCGGATGTCGATGATCTTCTTTGACGTGATTGCGGGATTGAACGCAGCGCCCGTCGTGCTTGTTAATGAGGTGCTCATACTTCAACGCCCTTACTGGGCGAGACCGGCGACACGCTCCAATCTGCTCATATCAATGACTTCTGAGCCGCGCGTAGTGTCCGCTTCGGACACACTCGCCTCAATCTGTGTCTTCACATCGTCGGGGAGGCGCTTCCAGATGCCCCCAGGAAGGCGGGCAATCTCCGCTGAGGTCAGGGAGACTCTGGTGTTGGACGCGGCGTTGCCACGGGTTGTAGCAGGGATAGGTGCGGTGCCGTTCTCGCTTACTGCTTCAAGTTCTTTCTTCGCCACCTCTGCGCCTGCGGTCTTAACGCGGGCGTCAAACGACTCCTCGCGCTCCGTATCCTTCTGTGCGACAGCCCCATTGATCAGGGTTCCGAACGCATCATCAGGTCGGCCTGCGGCAAGGTGCTCGTGGTACTCCGCAAGGGCGTCTTCCGAATACTTGTAGTTCGAGAAGAAGAACCCCGGAATCTCACTCGCGAGCCCGTCCGCAGCCGCATCACGCATGGCGGCACCGAGATTCTGCGCGCCACGGCGCAGAAGATCAGCGTCCAGAATCGTCTCGTCAGCTCCAGCGCGTTGCAGAACATTCCGCATCTCGGCTGCGACAACCTCGGGGTCGGCGAAGCGTCGGCGCTGGTCGGCGAGCGTCCTATCCTTGGATCGCTGCTCCGCACGCCTTACCTGCTCCTGAACCCGCGACTGTATCAGCGGGTTCAGAAAGGCTTCATCGGCGGTGTCTGAATTGAGCAGGTCGGAAAGCGACGGCACCGCATCAGAGGTGGCCTCTTCGGCCCCCTCCTCATCGCTGACACCAGGGGTTCCCTGATCAGCGTCTTCCGCGATCTGTGCGTCCTTGTCCAGCTCGGGGTCAGGCACTACCTAAGCGTGCTCCTCGTTATGACTACAAGCGGGAGTCTATCTTGTCGTTATGACAAGTAGCAAGTAATATGCTGGGGGCAGGCAGCGTATCTAGGAGAGTCAAGTGCAGGCATTGGAAGACCGATTCTGGGATAAGGTACGGCGCAGCAGGGGGCACGACTCTTGCTGGAGTTGGGCCGCCGGGTGCTTCGAGGATGGCTACGGGGCGTTCTCGTACGGGAAAACAGCGGCAGGGAATAACCGCGTGGTGAAGGCCCACAGGATGGCCTTTGAGCTAGTGGCAGGGGTCGCCCTGCCCAGTAGCACGCTGCTACTCCATCATTGCGATAACAAGCGCTGCTGCAACCCACGCCACCTCTACATCGGCGACTACACAGACAACGCCTACGACCGCAGGGAGCGAGGAGGCAACGCCAGCCGGCGCAAAAGGCTAAAGCCCGACCAGATATCTGAACTCCGTAGGCAGCGCAAGGGTGGCGCACGCGCCAAAGACCTGGCCGCCAAATACGGAATTACTCGCCAGCAAATCTGGAGCATCTGTGCGCGGCGGGCATGGAGGGGTATCCCCTGAAGCTGTCAAGCCGCCTACGCGCTTTAGCGTAAAGCCTCAGCGATGAAACGGCGCTCGGGGAGCTGTGTGGAGAAATAGTCCCAGTCTGTCGCCTTGTCGGCAAGGGCGGGCTCTCGGACGATGAAGTCCTTCTGGCGACGATCCACTGCGTTACCAAAAGCAGCAACAACGGGGTGGCTCCGCATCCGCCGCTCCGCCTCGTCGCCCACAATACCCCGAGGGCCCCCGATGGCGGCGGTCAGCTTGGCCAACATTGCGCTGAACCACTCGCCGTAACTGTCGAAGTTCTGAATGGCCGCATACTCAGGTGGGGCAAACTGCTGAGTATCTTTCCACGCATCGTCAGGGATATCGAAGAAGCCCGCATCATTGAGGTCGCGCGAGACCGCCCGGTATTCCTTCTCGGTATCAGTCGAACGATAGCCGGTGTTGACGTCGATGTAGTCATTGTCCTTATCCTCCAGACCGCCTCGCCACGCATCCACCTGGTCCCAGTCCACCGCGCCCACCGCGTCCGTATGCTCGATGATCGCGTTGACGTAGAGGTCGCGCGGGTTCTCGGGCTTCTCGATCGGACTGTCCAGCTCCCCGCCCGGTTCGAGGTAGATGCCCTTGAGGATGTTGCGGATCGCGGCGTTGTTGTCGTTGTTGAGCCCGCGCCACGCGCGGTGCGAGATTTTGCCAGCTTCGAGCTGTCGGTCGGCCGCATCCTGTCGCTCGCGGATGTGCTTTCTGGCCTTGTCCGCCTTGACGCGCTGCTGCGCGGGCACATTACCCTGCTCCGCCCGACGTGCCGACTCCTCCAGGTAGCCCTCAGCCAGTTCGGGATGCGCCTCATCGAATGCCTGCTGCTGATGATCCTGAAGGTCGAAGTAGCTCCGTACCTCGCCGTCATCAGTGGTGCGAATGTCGTTGTCGCGCGCCCACCGCCACACTTCCCGTTCTCGCTGGCGGTACGCGCTCTCGGGGTAGGCACCGCCGCCGAGGAACTGGCCCGCCGTCGCCACCGCACCTTCTATGAATGTGTCGCCCTGACGCTGAGACTCGAACGGCTGTCCGGCTGTCAGCGGCAGCATCCCCGTCACCTCGTATCCGAGCGCCTGAAGGATGTTAAGCGGGAAATCTCCGGTCATGATCGGGTTGCCGAAGTAGTCCTCGTTGCGCCCGATGAGGTCGGTCACGCGTCGCACGCCGACGCTGATGCGGTTGGCGAAGTACTGAGGCAGGCGAGCGAACGGGACGGGCACGCGCCCGAGGCCAGCCACGGGGATAGGTGCCGGGAGCGCCGCCTGGATGATGCCCCTGAACGGGCCGCCGATAGGCAGTGAGTAGCCGGCACCAGGGACATAAAAGCGCATGTTCCAAACCGCTGAACGGATGTGCCGCTCCATGTCAATGTCGCGCATCTTCGCGTCGGCTACGGCGCTCATGGCCGCGAGTGCGGTGACGGATGCAGCGATCTGCGTCACCATCTTGCGCGCCATACTCTCCTTGGGGGTGAGCGGCATCCGCAGGCCGGTCTTGGCGTAGGCCCTGGTCGCGTCCGTGACAAGCGCAGCGGTCTGACGCAGGTAGGCGACGGAGGTGAATGGGACACGTTGCGCGGTGGCCTGAGCCGGGGACTGCCCGAGACGGCGAGGATTGACAACCGGCAATACCTTCGCCGCAACATCGGACGCCGCCGCGTACGCCTCAGCCGGGACTGCTCCGCCCTTGATCTCCGCCTCGGCCAGGCTCTCGAATAGATGCTTTGAGTTCTTCTGGGCGCTCGTGTAGAGCCCTTCGTTGGCCGCGCTGAATCCAGGCAGGCGACGCATGAAGCCGCCCGCCAGCTCGCCCGGCGTTCCGCTCGTGGTCGCCCGGCCGCTGTAGAAGGCGTACCGCGCCCAGCCCTCGATACCCTCTTCCTCGATCGTGCGCGCGAGGTCAACCTGACGGAACGGCGCGAACAGGTCACGCTCACCCACCATCCGCGCGAGCCCGCCGAAGGCGCGGATGGTGGTGTCCACGGGCCGCGCCAGCAAGGCGATCTGCCCCTGCACACCAATCAGCACCGACAGGTCGCCGGAGAGCGCGGTCGCGTTCAGGTCGGCGATGAGTTGAGAGAAGCGGCTGGTGCTGGCCTCGCGCAGCGTCTTCACCTGCTTCGCCTGCTCGGCCGGGAAGTAGCGGAACACGCCCTCGCCTACGAGGATATGGCCTCGCGGGTTGGCAGCTTTGTACGACCTGCGCAGGTCATCGAGGAGGGGAACCAACCTGTTCACCTCCTCTTTCACCGATGCCACGGTCTGAGGCACAGCCTCGCCCGCCCGTCGCCGCGTGACGGTGGCGGCTTGCTCGGCGCGTTGTTCCAAGCGTGTCGCCTCGCGGGTGAGCTGACGCGCTCTCTGCTGGAGCTGACGCACTTCGCCAGAGAGGAAAGAAAGCTCCGTGCCCCACTCTTCGCCCAACTCTTCGATGCGCTCTAGCATCGGTGCCATGCGCTTCTCGACCCGCGCGGCCTCCACCTCCACCCGTCGCCCGGCTACGCCGAGTTGTCGCTGCTGTCGCTCGGCCGTGCGCAAACGGTTACGAAGGCTCGTGATCTTCTGGCGCACCTGGTCACGTTTCGAGCGCAGCCCAGGGTGTAACTCGTCCATCAGTTTAACGCGCGTCTTACCCCCTACGCCTGCGCGGAAGACCTCGCCACTGGCCGCGCGCGCCTTTGCTGAGTCCATACCCGCGAGCAACACCCGGATATCGGTCTCTGGCACGAACACCTCTTCAGGCTTCATCTTGCCCAGCCCGGCGCGCCTCGTCTCGTCCTCCCAGCGCTTGCGCCCGCTCTCCCAAACACGGGTCTTACCCCGCCCTCTCGCGACAGCCCCACTGACGCTATCGAAAGCCTCAGCCATGGCTTCAGCGGAAGCGGATTTGTCCACGTTGGGCAGGTGCGCGCTGCCCTCCGCGCCACGGAACCGCCCGATACCCGTGCCGTAGCCCTTATTGACGAGCCTCAGCAGTTCAGTGTCGCGCTCATCGAGTGAAGTGATCACCGCACGCTGCGCGTCCGTCAGGTCGTAGAGATGGGGGTTCTGCACGATGTCATACAGCGTGTTCGTCGCCGGGTAAGCCGCCGCCGCCTCATCACCAAGGAAGCGGATCGGCAGCGTGTTGCCTTCAATGGCCCCCAGGCCGAAGGCTTCGTCGAGCCCACGCAGAGTAGGGACGTAATCAGCGAAGGCGCGCTGGGCCACCTCGGCCTGCGCACCGCCCTCACCGACACTCGCGGTCATGATCTCGTCCGAGAGCTTGAACCGGGGTTGATCGGCGGCTCGTGCCTGACGCAGCCCTGGCACGCGGTTCAGCAGGTCGCCGATCACGCCGGGCTTGTCGGCCTCGACGATCACCCCCGCATCGCGCAAGGACCGTTCGAGTTCAGGTGGCCGTGGTTCGTCGCCTCTCGGACGGGGCGGCTCGGCAGGCGGGCGCGCGGGCGGCTGCGCTGCTTCCTCCGCGCCCCCACCTCGAAGTAACGCCTCAGCCTCACCCGCATCAACCTGACGCACGACTGAGGCATTCCGCAGCAGCACCTCGCCTTCATCGGCACCACGGCCGACGACCTCGCCCGTAACAACGTGCAGATTCTCTCCATACCGCTGCTGTAGATTGGCGAAGCTTTCCAGCTCTGCACCAGTCGGGCTCAGTGCCGATGTTCCTGCCAGTTGCTCGCCCGCTGGCCGCCACGTCATCGATGTGCCGAGTTGCTGGCCTGGTGCCTGCGGAACTTCATCGAAGCGGAGGTACTCGTCCAGACCGAGCTTCGGCACCTCCGCGACCTCCGCAAGCCCACGAGCAGCCTGCTCCTCCGGCGTCAGGCGGCTCACATCCTCCACGCCCAGCGCCGGCACCACGCGCCGCAGCGCTGGCTCCGCGCTGGTTACGCCCTCGCGCAGCGCACGTCCTGCGGCAGGGATAGCACGCGTGCTCGCCCTGACGGCCGGGAGTGAGCCCACGCCGGCCAGTATGCCGGCACCGAACGCCACCGCCGGCGGGGCTCCGCGCTCTATCAGCTCCTGCGTTGTGATCGAGGACACAGAAGCAAACGCGGTTTCGGCCACGCCACGGGCAACCACTCCACCGGGGATCAGCGGCTCCAGCAGTCCCCCAATGACCGGCACCGAGCGCAGCCCCAGCCGGGTCAATGCCGCCGGCCCGGTTGCCGCCACTGCGGCCCATGTGATCGGGTCAAACGCCACGCGCGCCACTTCGCCGGCGATCTCGCGAGCCTTGCTATCTTCCGGCAGCAAGCGCACAGCGCCGACGTTCTCCCACGGGATCGACTCGGGCTCCATCCAGCCCTGAGCTAGGCGTGTCCACACCTTTAGCGGGGTCTCATCGGGAACAACCGTCATCGCGCCACCCACCGCGCCGGCCGGGCGGCCGATGTTCTTCGCCACCTGTTGCAGCCCGGCACCGCCGACATCGCGGACGCCCTGTGGCGTCACGGCGCGAAACGCGCCCGCCACGGAGGCGAGGTCGAGGCCGAAGTCACCGCGCCCGAGTTCTGAGCGGTCGATGTTACGCAGTGAGGTCTGGATGGCCTCTTCGGAGAGGCCACGGGCACGCGATCGCGTGATGAAGGCGTTGATGTCCTGCTCAGTCAACTCGTCACGCTGAGGCGGCTCACGACGGGGCGGAATCGTCTCCAGGTCGATGCCCTCGGCCTCGCCAACGACGGGGGCGCGGGAACGGCGCTCAAAGGGGCCACTGGTAGGTAGGGGGCGCTGCGCGGCATAAGCGCTACGGATGGCGTTGCCCAGCTCGGTTGTACCGCCCCGGTCCTGCCGGAATTGGTCGATCTCCAGCAAGCGAGCGGGGGAGTCTACGACGTTTAGCTCGTTGAACAGCGACCGCTGGCGACGCCTGCGGCCAAGGAAGCGAGCTTCGCTTTCGCCCTGAGCCACTATCGTGTCCTGCGGAAGATGCCTTGCCTGATGCCGGTGGGTCGCGAGCGCGCGAGGTCACGCGCGAACGCCTGCCGCGTCACACCCGCTCCAGCGGCGGTGACTCCCGCAGCGGCTTGTTGGAGTGCAGGGTCGGTGCCAGGGGCAGAGACGCCCACCGGGGCGATTACGCCTTGTGTGACAGGGATATCTGGCGCTGCGCCACGGAATCGTTCGAATGCTTTCTGGAACGCGCCAGCAAGCAGGGATCGGGCACGCGCAACGGACTCCGGCCTCGGCTGCACCCCGAACACCCCGCCGTCCTGCGCCTGCTTGCGGGGCTTTTCTTTGAGTGGGGTGACGACGAACCCGCCACCGGCAATCGGCGTGACCACCTCGCCGTCGTGGACTTCGACGGACTCACCGAAGACTCCACCACCCCTAGCCTGCGGAATTTCTCTGCCTACGAGATGCAAGTCCTGCAACACGTTCCTGGCAGGAAGCACCTCGGGTGCAGGAGCCGTGTCCGCCGCTGAGCCCCGTAAAAGCCGCGTGGTCGCTGTACTTGGAAGCGGGTAGCCCGTTGACGCTCGGGAGTCCCGCAGCGCCGCCGCCTCTTCCTGCGCCCGCCGAACAAATCGGCTTTCAGGGTCTCCACCACCCCTAGCCTGCGGAATTTCTCTGCCTTTGAGATGCAAGTCCTGCAACACGTCCGCAGCAATATCGTCGAAATCGAACGCACCGCGAGCAATCAACTCTTCCTCGGGAACTCCGGGCATCATTGTCGTGCGCGGGCGAGTTGGCGCAAAGACTCCCTGCGGGGTGGTGGTTGGCGCAGCAGCAGGAGCGGCAGTCGGGGCTGGCCCTTCTGCTGGGGCAGCCTGGTCCAGCAAATCAGTGGCGCTATCAGCAAGGGTTGAGATATCAAGGTTCTGGAGTTTGGGCTCTTGTGCCTGCTGAACCTGTACCGGTGCAACTTGCTGGAGTCCAAGGGTGGGACTCAGGGCGCGCTGAAGCGCGTCCGCAAGGAGCGACTGCTGCTGCTCCAGCCGTCCACCTTCTGCTCGTGCGACATCCTGCGTTTCCAAGAACCTTGCGAGGGGGGCTAGCCCCTCTTCAGTGAGACCGGAGAAACCGCCGGCGAGTGCGGTCGAGATGGAGCCGAACTGCTGTTGCGCGGCGATGTTCGCCACGATGTCACCGGGGTCGCGTGAGAAGTCCGCGATCTGGCCAGCGATCTCGATTTGCTGCTGAAGGTTCTGGCCACGGGACTGCTCGGTGAGTTGTGTAAGTTGCAGCGCCCGAGTGGCCGAGTTCTGCGCTGCCTGGAATGTGCGGTCAGCCCCGGCCTGCTGTGCCTGCTGGGCGAGTTGCGCGTTCAGGTTCTCCGTATTCTGACGCAACTGCGCTAACTCGATCATGCTGTTGTTGATGCTCGTCGTAATGTTTGCGATGACGCCAGTGAGATTGATGACATCACTACGCCGGCCACTAGCCTCAGCGACCGCGAGTTCGTCACGTCGTAGATCAAGCGTGCCTAGATTGATCTCGTGCGTGGCGTTGAACTGCTGGATGGCCTTTAACGCCGCATCAGCTTGCCGCCCCAACTGCTCAATCTCGTACGCGCTGGCCGGCGCTGGCGCAGCGGGGCGCACCTCTTTAAATGATCCGTCCTCTTTAAAGAGGAGCAGGGCACCGTCTGGGGCAAAACGAAACTGGGGGAAAGCCGGGCCACTTGCAGCGCCGTAGTCCTCCCAGTCGTTGGGGTCGCGGGGAAGCGGCCCAGGGTCGATGGGGGCAGCTTCAGGGGCTGGGTCTTGTGGATCGCCGTTCATGTGAGCGTGACCGTCCTCCACGCGCCTGTGTCGTCGTTTTCCAGATCAAGTGCCATCAGACCACCCCGGAATCTTCAGCGTCTCGCATGAAATCGCGCTGCCTGCGACTAGCCTCCTCCGGGTCACTTGTCGCCAGCTCCTCGTTCACGCCGATACTCTCGTCGTCAAGGAACTTCATCATCCGCTCCTCGCGTGAAAGCTCAAGGTCGCCGTAGGTGAGTCCCTTGGAGTCCACGAGCGCAGTAACCATCTCATCCTCGAATGAGGCCAGAATGTCCATTATCATATCCTCTACGGACTGAAGGAACTTGCGGTCGAGGATTATAGCCGTCACAGAGGCAGTCCCGCATCGACCGGGGCTGCGCCCTGACCCTGGAGTGGCGGCAGGGCGTTCTGCACCCCGCCCTGCTCAATACCCGGCTGGCGTATCCCTGCCGCAGCGGCGGGTTCACCGGGGAGCATGTCAGGTCGAGGGTTTGTGGCCGCAAACAGTTCAGCACCAGCCTGGACTTCGTTGGGGGTCTGCTCGGCTATCCTTCCCTGCACGCGCGCGATGATGCGTGGAATCATCACGGCGTCCATCAGGGCACGAACAACCTGCCACGAGAGTGCGGCCTGTAAGTCCCCGAACGGGTCGTCGGAGCCCTTCCACTTCTCGTAGAACTCGATAGGGCCGATGCGGTTCGCCTCCAGCAGCTCCATACCTACCTGCGTCATCACGATCCGCTCTTGAGCGTCGTGGTCGTCCTGCTCCACCCGGATGTCGATTGAGAGGTTCCTGGGGTTGAGTTCGATTTCGCCGCGTACAGAGTGGTTCTTACCACGTCTTGCGGGCTTCGAGTAGATAACAACTGTTTGCTTGCGGTGGCGGATAACGCGCGACCACATCCGCGCCATCTTGCGGACGGCACGCGCGTGGTTCTTGACCACGGAGGTAATCTTGACGTTCGCAGCCGCCTGTTTGAGCCGCGTCCCCCACGCTGGCTCCTCAGACCCTGACGCCCCCATCGCGGCTTCCGGCGGGAGCACCTGATCAAGTGCGACCGCCCAGAAGTCGAGCAGCCTCACGAGATCATCAACATTCTCAATCTTCAACTGCTCAAACGACCCACCGCCAGTCTCAATCACCGCTGCGTAGCGGGGGTCGAGGCCAGCGATGTTATCGGTTTCGGTGACCATGGGCTCGCCCGAATCGGGGTCGAGGACGGGGGTGCCGTCAGCCTTGATGATCACATAGCGGGGGGTAGTGTTGAATACGGCGGCGTTGGACAGGAGGGTTGATACCTGGTTGTAGCCCGGCACCATCGCGTATGCGCCCTCAAGGAGCGGGATGTACTCTTCCTCGGGGAATGGTGAGTCCGTCTGGTTCGCGCAGGCCGGGAACAGCGGCACTTCGCCCATGTCGTGCTTCGTATGGAATACAATCGTCCCGCCGCCTGCGGGCTTGCCGCCCTGCTGGCGGGAGACGAAGTAGTACACCTCGTCGCGGGAGAACAGGCGGACGCGAATCCATGTGTTCTGGGAGGAGATGTTCTCCGCCGTGGGCCCGCCGCGATCCTGCCCCTTGACGATGTTGCCGTGCTCATCCTCGACCACCCCGAACTCATCCTCGAGGTCGGCTATCGGGACTTCCTCAATCACGGCCCCCAGTGAAATGCCTGCGGTGTCCTTGCGGTAGTAAACAGAGCCAGGGGGCAGGGCCTCAATGATGAACAGCGTCCGGCCGTCGGTGGCGTTCTCACGCATGGCGTCGAGCTTGCGGCGCTCCCAGAGGTCCAGCCCCTCGGCGTACTGGAACTCCTTGCCCTTCTCAACGAACACATCGGTGATATCGTTGCCCAGCCGCTCAATCTCTTCGTCGGTGAGGGTGGCGTAGAAGGCCCGCGACGGGACATTCCACCCTATCGCGTTTTCGTAGGAGAGATACCAGCCGACACCCTTGGTGACGGCGGAGAAACCGACGATCTGCTGCATCGGCGTCTCATACGCCTGATCGGACTCCCAGTAGATGGCGTTGAGTGCGTCTTCCTGCTCTTTGGCGCGCTTGAGATTGGTGGTGGTTGGGTCGGCTCCCGTGGATTGCACATTGACCTGGATGTTGGGGGTGTTCTCGGTGGCCTTCCCGGCGAGGTGCTGGGCGCGGTCCACCAGCAGCCCCGTGGCGTGCTTGATGATGGAACGGGACTTGTCGAAGGGGGGCGGGACGTACTGGCCGGTGGCGTTCTCGTCGGTCTGTCGGCGGAAGACAAGGGCGTCACGGAGGCTGAGGCGCATATCACGAGTGGTGAAGCGCTCCATCAAGTCCGAGACGATGCGGGAGACCTCAGTATCGTTCCACCGGGCGCTGGGGAAGTCCTTACCCTCGGTCATGTCAACCAAAGGGAACCTCCTCAATGGAAGACTCGCCATCCGAGAGAGCCCACATATGACGGCAGAGGCAGAAGGCGCGTGTGTAGTTCGAGTCGTAATAGACCTGGTGGCCCATGTTCATGTGGAGTTCAGCGAACTCCCTGACGCACTGATCCAGTCGGCGAGTCTTCTTAAGTGTCGCCATAACCGACTCGGCATCCACCTATCCAGTTCCTGATAGGCCACGGTTGTGACACCACCCGCCATCAACCTCGCGATCGGGCCAACGTTCTGAGCGCTGGCTGATGAATCGACCCTTTCGGTTACGGTTCCACTCCCATACGTAGAACGTAGGGAAGTGGTTGTCTGCGCGGTGCTCGCGGCAGGTGGAGCACATTCCCCGGCTTATACTGAGGACACCGCAGTCGCTACAGGCCACGGGTGTCGGCCCCGGCGTGTCCATCCGGGGTCTTGATCACGTCACCTGAGTGCTGGCCCGACTTCGGGGCCTTCTTCGTGGTGTGAGTGTCGGTGATGGCGTTGGGGTCGCGCTTCGGGTCGAGGAGACCGGACTTGTCGCGCTTCGCATGGGCTGCAAACTTGCTGCGGCTGGACTCTGCCAAGGGACACACTCCTAGATATGTAAAGGCGCTATAGCACCTGAGCGTCGCTACCTTACCCTACTCGGTCACGGGGCTGTCAAGTTGGCTAGAGCACCTTAGTCGACTATCATCAGCTCATCAGCCCATCCATGCACTGTATTGCCATAGCGAGTAGTGATAAAGACGTGCACGAAACCCGGGCTCCGCTCAGTAATTGTAATTGTATCGATATCGCTTGTCCGCACAAAGGAGCCCGGCAACGTGCCCTCCGGGGAGTCCCTCAATGGTGAGAAGGCGTTCAGGCCGTATTCTTCTGGGGTGGTCATGCTGCTACCCTCGTGTGTCGCCGTCGTCTTCGTTTCTTCGGCCCGCCGCGCCGTGAGATCATCAGCCCCATCAGGGCATATCTGCGGGCGTCCATGCAGTCAGCGTGGTGGTCGATGGGGGTCGAGGTGAGGTACTCGTTCCCCTCGCCATCGGTGGACTTGCGATACAGGTAGGAGTAGAACTCCGAGATGGACCGGGAACAGAACGGGTTGATGGTGAGTGCTTCGCGCGAAAGGAAGTCCCCCACCGTCCTGAGCCCCTGTACGCGGTCGTTGATGGCCCGTGCCGACAGTGCTTGTGGACCTGACACCTGCGGCCCCGCCGGGAGGCCGGAAGACTTGAAGGTGGCAATGGCCGTCTGGTTGGACGGGTCGCACCAGACCTGATTGAACGGCACCTTGCTGTGCCACTTGTGCAACTCCCCGCCCAGCTCTACATCTCCTACTGGCTCGTCCCAGACCTTCTCCGCGAACTGGTGGACTTTACCCGATCTCCCCATCCCGAGAATGACGATGGCGGAGGGGTCGCCTCCTCCGAAGTCTACCCCCGCAACTCTCGCAACAATTTCAGGGGAGTCGTATGGAACTGGATCGGGAGCGTCGAGGGTGCGAACGTGCGTCCGTTCGCTGAACTGCGGGTAGACAAGTCCCTCGAATGTGACAAAGAGCCCCTCCAATTCCTGCTGCCTGAGCTGAGTATCCCCCTGCATCGCCGCTTCCTGGTCGTCGATGTAGGAGACGGGGAGGTTGGCGGCGTTGTCGTAGGTCGTGGCATGGGTCATTGGAAAGCGCTTGATACGGTTCGTAAACGCCGCGTCCGTCTCGTTCATCAGCCTGTCGGGGGAGTAGGCACGGTAGAGCCAGTTCCGACCCCTCGGCGTCGTGGTCATAAAGATTGGGTAGTGCCAGTCGGCGCGGCCGTCTTTGCGCCTCGGCAGTCCCCGGCGGTGACGGAGCCGTCCGCGAACCACCTGGAGGGCACCCTCGGGGGACATGGCGGGCTCGTCCCACCAGCAGAAGGCGTACTCGTGTGCCCTGATGCGGTCGATTTCGGTCGTGGAGCGGTACAGGAACTCGGAAGGTCTGCCTTCGTCATCGAAGAAGTTGAACTGGAAGATGTGCTCAGTGCGGTTGTGGGAGAGAATCCAGTCCTGCGGGCACCATTCAAGGAAAGTCTGTAGCGTCCCCTGTGAGAGCTGGTCGTAGGTCGGGGCGGCGAGCAGGCCACGGATGCCGGGGTAATTGCGAATCAGGGTGAGCATGATGGCCGCACCCGCGACCGTCTTACCCGACCCCAACCCCCCGATGTAGCCGGGGTTGGGGGCCTTGCGGTCCAGCACGTCACCGTAGAAGATATTCTGCTTCTCGGTGAGCTTCAGGCTGCGGCGTTCAGCCGCCATTCAGGAGTTCCAGTTCCTCCCTCACGATTTCGCCCTCGATGGTAGATGTGTCCAGTTTGGGCTGTTCTCCGGGGCGAATGATGACGAGTGTGGGCGAGGGCAGTTGCTCGCGTTCCTCGGTGGCCTTACCCAGTCCCCGTTGCTCGATGATGTTCCCCGCCGCGATACGGTCGCGGGCCGAAGCGGTCGTGTCCTCGACAATCTCCAGCAGCATCTTGCGTACCCGCTCAAGCGCCTTAGTGTTTTTCTCCCACTTGTCCCAGTCCTCTTTACGCGCGTTGATAACGTCCGAGCGGCGGATCGTTTTCGACCCCTTGGGCCGACCGGCACCAGGGCGCTTGCCACCCCTAGCGATCTTCAGCCCCCAGATACAGATACTCAAGCACCTCCTGAAGGTCCGAATCAGATACCTTCGAGTCGGCGGGGAGCGGGGGCGTGGGAGAGTCGTTCAACACTCCTGTCGATGCTCTCGTATGCCACAGATATTCCCTGCCGTTTAGGTTCAACAACTGCATAACACACAGGTGCGCCTCAGTCATGCTCTGAACAATCATGCGGTGCGGCTCCCGTTACCCGTTCCACCAGCGCGTTGTGGCGGGCGATGGCGCGATCGCTTGCGTAGAGCGTCATCCACCCCTGCTCACGCCCCTCCGGGTCGCGATAGTAGTTCACGGGACAGGAAGGGACGATGGCCTTGGGCACCTGATGGTCTGCGCCGAGTTCGGGCCAGGGTTTGCAGTCGAGGCACTCGTAGTCGTGCGGGGGCAGGTCGCGCTTGGCCGTTACGCCACCTGAAAGCTGGACGAAGATCGCGAAGTCGTCCAGCGAGTAGAAGGCTTTCTCGTCGTTCATGCTCATAGCCGAAGGGCTGTGGCCGTACGCGCGCCGGAGGAGAAGCGCAGCAGCACGGGCGACAGCCCTCGGTGAAAGGATTGTACGCTCTGTTGTCTAGTCCGTGTCAACGTCAGCGTCCCACTCCTCATAGGCCAGCGAAATTCCGCCATCGGTGAACCAGTTCGGCTGCGGGGGAGGTGGATTGGCCCGTACGTACTCCAGCGTCTCCCACGGCATCACCCCACGCAGGCTCTCCCGCACCTCAGGGCGGTGGATGCAGGCCCAGTACGCGCCACATCTCAGGCAGAGTCCGTAGTCGCCATGCGGCTTATCGACCTGTCACGCCCCGCTAGCTTCCGTTAGGCGCATCAGCTATCCATACGATGTGCTCACGGCGAATGTCCACACCCCGGTCGAAGCTCGGCACGGACCACGCCTTCCCGGGATATCTCTCGGGGAGTCCCTGAACCTCCTTTATTTCGTGCAGAGTCACCCACTCCCCATTCAACGTAGCATGCTCGAAATAGATGATTGCACCCGTAACCGTCTGACACGCAAAGTCGAATGAGTCCCATGTTGCCTTCGCCAGATGCCCGGACCCACCGGCGAGCATTCGCGCCCGTTCGTCTTCCGTCATAGTTTCAAAATCTGGCTGGGACTGTTCGTCGGTAGTCACGACGGGAACCTGTGCCACGCGGGACCGAACCTACCTGCCGGGCAGGCGAAGCATACACCACCCTTATCGTGGTGCCACTCGCAATGTCCACAGACGCCGCAGTCCAGCCCCTCGCATTTACGGCGGAATGTCATTTGTACTGCATGC
>Ga0209434_1000407_pt1 | contig 21158 bp, 17 predicted proteins | sample ETNvirnome_2_300_FD_184068 | JGI IMG/M metagenome (GOLD analysis project Ga0209434, IMG submission 184068) | Marine viral communities from the Pacific Ocean - ETNP_2_300 (SPAdes) (version 2) | ecosystem: Environmental > Aquatic > Marine > Oceanic | place: Pacific Ocean | collected 2013-06-22
CAGAAGATAGCACCCAAGGATCTACTAGATCACCCAGACTTCGACAAGTCAGTCGAAATTGCTGATCTGATTAGCAACCCCCGAACGGGATCCCACAGACACATGCATCTCTTGTACCTCCTTAGGCTGCTCATGTCTGATGAGGAGACAGTTTACCTAGAGATTGGAACTAACGAAGGAGGTAGTATGGCAATGGTAGGACTGTGTCCTAAGCCTACTGAGCTGATTGGCATCGACAACCGGGATGTCGAACTCACGGTCCGTGGGAACTTGAAAAGACTTGGAGTCGCCTCGAAAGCCCATGTTGTACACGGGTCTTCGGGGGGGAACGAAGCATACGAACAGGTCGTGTCTATCCTAGCAGGACGCAAGATTGGGCTATTCCTCATAGATGGAGAGCACACTTCTGGTGCTGCCAATGACGACCTGGAAAAATACTTCCACCTTGTAAGTAACGGAGGAGTAGTTGTTTTTGACGATATCCCTATCATAGGTCGTCCTGATGCAGCTATAGAGAAGTACGGAGACAAAGTTCACTACCTAGGAACACTAGCCAACCCACACAACATCACTCATGACTACGGGACTGCTGGGGAGGAGAAGGAATATCGCATAGGTATTCTACAAAAGCTGTGATCGTTGCCCACGACTTCAACCTGAACCTCGAGCTCTACACCCTGCCAGCCTGGGCTAAGACTCAAGTGGAGAAGAGGTGCAATGTTCAGGTATTTGATATTGGAGAGTGCAGCCCAAAGGATGTAGACATCTTCTGGGGGAACCGCATCACTATGCCTCAGCTTCAAGACCTACCCAACCTGAAGTGGATCCACCTAGGGTGCTCAGGCACTGACCGACTGGACCTCAATCAAGTTCTTACCACCCATGCCTTCTCCAGGAGCTCTGAGATCCTCTCTGTGCCCGTCGCCTCGACAGCCATCATGTTCATGTATGCCCTCGGACGGGGGCTACAGTGGGCAATGGACCGGCCTGACAGGTCCACAATGGATGGGCGACTGGACTCCATGATCAGCGTGCCCCATGCCAAAACCCTGGTGTTAGGGCGGGGCAGCATAGCTCAAGAGATTCAAGGGGAGCTGGGCTCTGCCAGGTGTCACCTAATGCCTGCCCGTAGGTTGAGCCCCCTTGGCATCGGGGGATATGACTTCGTGGTCAATGCTCTCCCCCTTCGAGAGGAGACTCGAGAAGTAGTCAACCGGGAATGGTTTGCTAAGATGAGCTCGAGCAGCTACTTCATCAACGTGGGGCGAGGGGAGACCGTAAATGAGGGAGACCTCATGCAAGCCCTCGAGACCAAGGAGATCATGGGAGCTGGGCTGGATGTCGTACAGAATGAGCCAATGGACGCCTCCAATCCCCTTGTACAGATGAAGGAGGTCCTTGCCACACCACACATAGCCTGGTACAGTAAAAACTACTGGGCAGACGAGACAGAGCTATTCGCTAGAAAACTAGGACGATACAGAAGCAAACCAACAACAGGATGGGTCTAATGAACAGAACTGAAATCGTAGCTGAAATTGGCTGGAACCACATGGGCAACATGCCCCTAGCCAAGCAAATGATTGAGGCAGCACAAGGAGCGGGAGCGGACTACGCCAAGTTTCAGTACTGGAAGTCAGCCAATCTAAAGGAGGGACCCTGGGACAAGGATGGTCGTAGGGAGATCTACCAGGAAGCCGAGCTCGACATGCACAAGGTCCACGAGCTGAACTTCTACTGCACCGAGGCGAACATCAAGTTCTTGTGCTCGGTCTTCGACGTGCAGGACATCAAGGACCTGGCTCGAGTAACTGAGATCATCAAGATACCCAGTCATGAGGCCAACAACCATGAGCTGATCAAGGAAGCTGTAGATAGGTTTCAGTATATCTACATCTCACTGGGAGCTACCACTGGGACAGAGAAGGACCGTCTACTGAATGAGTACAAGAAGGAAAGCTCACGCATCACCGTCCTGTACTGTGTCAGTGTCTACCCCATGCCCCTGCACGCCTTCAAGCCAAACACACTCAGGATGATGTTGTTGCAGTTCGGAGTAGCAGGATACCAGGTAGGGTACAGTGGACACCACCCCACCATCTTTGATGCCATCATGGCCCTGTCACAGGACGTGGATGTGATCGAGAAGCACTTCACTACTAACAACGACCTGCCAGGACGAGACAACAAGTTCGCCCTGACCCCCACGGAACTAGAAAGCCTCTGCGATGCTCGAGACGAAATGAGCTTAGGAGTTCCAGGCGAGAAGTACGGGTTCTTCCCCGCAGAACAAGAGGTGAGAGATGTCTATGCCGGAAGGTGGTCTAAGCGTAATTATTAGGTGCCGGAATGAGGAGCGATGGGTGGGACACTCCATCCAGAGCGTCCTAGACTTCCACCCAGAGTCCCAGATCATTGTTGTAGACGACGAGTCTAGCGACAACTCCAAGCGAATCGTCCGTATGTTCAAGACCTGCTCTGCCCTGAGCATAGTCGACTCGGAGGAATACTCTCCTGGAGCTGCAATCAACCAAGGAGTACTGACTGCTGTCTACGACAACATCCTACTCCTGTCAGCACACTGTCAACTAACCAGCCCTGTAGAGCCTGCGGTAAGTCTACTACATGGCTACGCTGCTATCTGGGGAAGGCAGCTACCGAGGTACCAAGGGAAACGAGTAACTCCCAGGTACATCTGGAAAAACTTCGGACCTGAGATGACGGAGAACTTCGTAGCTCCAGGTGAAGACCGTTACTTTCTCCACAACGCCCTGGCCCTGTACAAGACAGATACCCTAGTAGAATACCCCTTTGACGAGGAACTCATGGGGAAAGAAGATCGGTACTGGGCCCGTATGATGATAGAAGACCACAGCAAAGACATCCTCTACTTTCCTAGACTAACTTGCCTACACCACTGGACTGAACATGGTGCCACGTGGCAGGATGAATAATATGAGATACCTGTTTCTAATATGCCTCTTAGCACTCACTGCGTGCTCCACGACCCCGACCAATCCCCCGTTCCCCAAGCCAGAGGCACCCAAGGTATCCTTGGCCTACGCAGCAGCTAATAAGTCTGCTGTGTCCTTCGGCAGTATCGGGGACGAGTTCGTTGTCCACAAGGACATTATCAAAGACCTCAGCCAGTTCAGCCTCAAGTACCGAGGCAAGAACCTACTGAGTAACCTGGGATTCGACCGCCAGACCCAGGTGACGATCGAGTTCCGCTCCTTCAACCTACTGGACTACAGGGGCATGCGTACCATAGTCCGTCTGTATGACAACCTGGACTACGTAGACTTCTGGGTCTACCTGACCTACGGCCACACCAATGATACCAACCCGAACTACCCCCAGGAGAGGGAGGATGTCATCCTCACCAACGGTGACCAGGTCACTACCATCAACCTGGCAGCACCTAACCTAGGGCTGAGGGTAGGCCACGGGCAGGGACTGCCAATCAAGTTCTTTCGGTACTACTTCGCCTCTGACATCTACGCAGAGAACGAGTGGGTGCAACCTATAGCACCACAGACCTTCACCACCATGCCTCCATGGTTTACCAAGCCTGCACTGCCCAAGTGGATCCTCAACACAGACATCGCTGGCTTCCAGGATCGTCGGAACATGGACAAGACCTACATGCCCTTCCAGCAGACCCAGTACATCTACGTCTACCCACCCCAGACTGGAAGTCAGAATTACCAGGGCTGCTACCACACCCTACCCGAGATCTACTCCGGCTGGATCGCCCCCCACCTGTGGAGGAAGCAGCTCTACATGGAGGGATGTCGTCCTGGGAACTTCATACACTCAGATGGCAAACTGGTCACAGACGTGCAGAAGCCGAACTTGGTCTACTCTGGCAACTGGTTCCATGAGCACAGCCGAGGGTATGGCACGGAAACCTGGATCGTCCATACGAGCCCAAAAAACCCCTGGCACGACAAGATGGCCTACGACCCTGTGAGTGGGAGCCAGTGGACAGGCTATGACTCCCAGCATTGGGGCATCGGACCTATCACCCAGGTCTATCAACTAACTAACGACCTTGGTTTGGCTCTGATCATTGAGCACACAGCTGAGCGATGGCTGTTCCAGAACCCGTCAGTCCAGAAGGGTACCACCCACCACCATGCTGGAGCAGCTCGAACTCAGGGACGAAGGATAGAGGCGGGGTGCAGTCTGTACCACGCACACCGTGACCCAGTGGTCAAGGCACGTCTCAAAAAGAGGATCAAGGAGCTCCTATGGATCCAGATCGAGGCATGGGATGCCCGTGTAGCAGAGTACGGCAAGGGTTGGGTCCCACGCAAGGACGGATACTCCGTCTGGGAACACGGCCTGTGGATCAAGGGCCTGGCTACGGTACGAGCAGTCATCCAAGACGATGCCCTCCTACGGGACAAGATCTACGACCTATTTATAAGTGTGTCTAGGTGGGTGCTCAAGGGGTTTAAGCAGTGGGGCGACCACTGGTCTATCCCCTACACCATTGCCTACGATGAGCTGACCTGGAGCAAGAACCCATCCGACGGTCTTGCTGAGTGGTGCCTTCCCTCTATTCAACTACTTGACAAGTTTGGTAGACAAGATCTGACTGCTGCAGAGGAGACCAAGCTCACTGCTATTCTCAAGCAATTCATCGATGACCATGTAGTCAAGCAGACACCCAACAAGTGGGACAGTCGTAGCATCTGGCGTCTCTTCTAGAAGAAGAAGACGGTGAGACCTTCAGGCACTTCACCTCGAGACAGCATGAGTAGCTGCTCGCTAGTGAGCTCATCAATGGTGTAGATGTCGTAGGTCTCACCCCCCACACTCTTCCTCAAGAGTACCTCTCCACGACCAAGGGTAGGGAGGTGGGCCAGGACTTCGGAATCTGGAGGCTCAACCTTAGTGGTTCGGGTTCTTTTGCGAAAGAAGAAGGCCCGAATGGCCTCGAAGAAAGAGTTTGATCGTGGCATACATCTCTCCCGCGACGTTGCTAAACGCCCCAAATATCATCTTGTACGCTCGGTCCCGTCTGGTCAGGCAGGTAGACTGAGCTACACCTAGGTGGAGTGACGTCTCCTTCAACGTCATGCTCATCTTGTGGATGCACTCTATGATGCTAGCATCCGTGTGGTATAAAACACCAGTCAGAGCGATCCAGATGTTACTCTCTAGCCCTGGGTCAGGGACAGTAACGTCACTGTACACCAAGCTACTGTCGTCCAACATGGTATCGTTCAGGTAGGCGAACCCACGACCCTTTGCCTCGAGCTCGTCCTGGATGGCGTTGTTCCGAGGTCTCTTGGGTAGACCGAAGACGAAACCGTTCAGTCGCTGGTACTCGATGCAGTAGAAGGTCAGACAGTTGAGAAAGTACTTCTCTCTGTTAAGGATGGGCTTGTCAGATCTCTGACGGGCATTGAGGATAGTGTTGACCCGCTCAGCTATGTAGGACTCGATGTCCTCCACGTCATAGCGGTTAGGTATCCTGTAACGGCGGGCAACATTACGGATCAGAGGGCGGTGTCGAGAGATGAAGAACTCGACAAAATCTCTGTCTGTCAGGTCTGCCCAGTCATCAGTCATTACTCGCCCAGTATGTCCCATTGTGTGATCAAGCCACCATTTATCGTTACGGTATGTGTTGACCCAAAACTATCAGCGAAGGAAAACTGAGCTTTAGTAATTCCATCAGTACCGTTGTGGTTGAACGTATCGTTAGCCCTTACCTTCCCAGTAGTATGGACAACCTCTGTGGGGGTCAGAGTCCCAAAACCCCAGTCCCCATTGGGCTTCACACATCCTAGAGACGTAGCATTCCCCTGGCTAGTTTCATTAGCAGCATACGCCATGAAGCGCATGGAATGTACATCAGCGGTACGGCCGTAGAGACCATGGGCAAATCCGTGGATAGCATGGTAGTGGAGCTCATGACCAAACCCTTGATCCACCCACACATTGCACTGGCCGTTACGGGTGGAGGCGCTAGTAGAAGCGCCGCCATAGGCCACGATGTTGCCTTTCACAGTGAGCACATGATCTGCATCAGGAGTCTCTGCTACTCCATTTTGGATAATCATCTTTCCAGCTGTAATACCAACAGAGGTGGTTCCAGCAGACTTGATGGTCATGGCATCTGTTGAGTGATCATATGTGATATTGGCACGGTCTCTAGTAGCATCTGAGAAGACAAGTGCTTGGGCCGCGTTGCCGATCAGGTTGATCTTGACGTTACCATTGTGCTCGATGGTCAGCTTGTCGTCTGTGTTAGCCCCTGGGGCTGTAGCAAAGGCAGTCCCTTGGATGTAAACTAGGGAGTTGGTCTCTCCTGTAGTGCCAACTCCAAGCCTGCTAACTCCTGTGAGCTCTTGGGCGTTGGCGTTTAGAGCCCCACCTAGAACTCCATGGTATAGAGTCTTGTTATGTAGGTCCTGAGTCTCACCAGTACCTGCTATGAAACCGACCCCATGAGCCGTCACACCTGTGTGTCCTGTAAGCAAGCCCGTAGTCCCTACCATCAGACCAGACAGGTCAGAGATGTAGCTAGCATGGTTGGTGCCTGTCGTAGTCAGGTTGGTGATGTCTGTCTCTAGCGTAGCGTGGGTCTTGGCACCAATAGTAGAGAGATCAGCGTGATCTATAGCACCACCACCAGCAGAATTACTATGATCATGAGATGCATTAGCAAAGCTCGCTATCGTAGGTGTGACCAGAGTCGGAGTTGTTAGAGTAGCAAGACCAGTAACCGTAAGGGTGCCGGACATCTGGACGTCTTCTAGGAAGAGCCCTGAGCCGTCTACAGTTAAAGCCGTCCTCAGACCTGTCAGATGCAGGGTCTCCCCTGTCATGTGAGCATGGCCACTGATGGAGATGGCGCCCGTCTTACTGAAGTGCTGTACAACAGAGATGTTGTACTCCCCTGTCAGGAACACCTCCTCATCGTGCTGAGTATTACTTGGCAGATCTGTAACAGCGTCTACACCAGCGGAACCAAACTCTTCTCCAGCAGCCTCCCACCACCCGTTTCCTAAGCTGTATGTGAGGACCTCTCCCCCCACACCAGCAGCCATGTTAGGATCTATTCTAAACACATTAGAGATCCACTCACCTGGTGTCGTGTCCCAGCTAAGCATTGCTCCATTGAGTGGGGCACTACCTGGGTTAGCATCTTCTAACCCACTGAAAGAAGATGATAAACCTAAGTCTCCTTTAACTTCAGCATAGCTTCTGCCCTCTAAACCACCTGCAGTGAATTTAGCGTAATCATTGTCGGCCACACTAGCATGATCTATCTCTACCAAGTCATTATTGGCAATACCAATATTTGCTAAGTGAACATTGTCAATAGAACCATCTACATAATGAACACTATCAATACCATCCTCTAAGAGAGTTTTTATTTCTGAAGCACTCTGGTCTGCTGTAGCACCAGGTTCTACTCCAAGCATAGTAAGTAAACTAGCAGGACTAATCTCTTCTATAACACCTTCACCCGCTGAATCCCTACCTAAGATTTTATCTGTTGCAGAAACATTTTGTATTTTAGCATAAGTAACTTGGTCATCACCTAAATGTGCTGTAGTAACAGCATCTGCTGCTAACTCATCTGAATCTACAGCATTGTCTGCTAGGTGTTCATTGTCAATACTAGCTGCTGCGTAGTGTTCTGAATTTATTACATTGTCACCAATCTTAGCTGCTGTTACACAATCTGCTCCTAGTGCTGTAGCATCTACACTTCCTGCTGCATAATGTTCTGTATCAAGTGAGCCAGCAGCAATATGTTCACTATCAATTTGATTATCAGCAATCAATGCCGATGTAATTTGATCTGCTGCAATATGAGCTGTGTCTATTGAGCCATCCACATACATATCAGAATCAATAGCATCATCTGCAATCTTAGCTGCTGTTATGGCATCTGCTGCTATCAAAGCAGTTGTAATTTGTAAGTTTCCAATGTGGGCAGTATCAATACTTGCATTTACATACTGTGGTGAGTCCACACTATCTGCGCTCATATGTGCTAAGTCTATAGAACCGTCAACATACTGTGGAGAGTCAATACTGTTAGCTGACATATGAACCAAGTCAACTGCACCAGCCGCTATCTCTGCTGAATCAACAGCATCATTTGCCATTAAAGCGTTTGTTATAGCATTGTCTGCAATTCTTGCAGTTGTTACCCAATCGTTAGCTGTGATTGCACCGAACTGTGGCTGTATATCAGAGGTAACACCGTCGAGACGTTGGAATTCAGCATCTGTTACTGACCCGTCCCCTATTAATGGGGCTGCTATTAGTACCTCTGCACTCAGGCTACCATGTCCTTCAGTGACTACATACTTGGCATCTGTAGGCGCACCTCCGCCGCCTGCAGCATAGCCAAGGATCTGTATAGAGTAGATGATCTGTCGGGTCTGGACAGTGCCATCTGCTGATATCAGTCCTGTGATACGGAAGTCATAGACATCGGTGGCTGTGACTCTTGACTCTACGTTCACTCGGACCGTCTTTAGATCAGATTCTACCGTCACCTTGTCCGAGGTGATCTCTACGTAGGTATCGAAGTCAGTGTAGAGACGGAAAAGCCCGTCGGTCCCTGCTACGTAGGCAGCATCCAGCTCTTCCAGGAAGATAAAGGTTAGGGTGAGGTCACCGTCCTGACTAGCGTAGAGGAAGACCGAGTTGTTGTAGGGGAAGGTCTGGACCAGGTAAGGCTCGAGAGTCCTGTAGTAGGCGAAGACCACATAGACCAGGCTCGGCTCGATGTCCGCTGCAGAGATGGCTATCAGCCTCTCTGATGACACTCCCAGTTCCTCCAGGTACTGAGTGATCCTCTCCGAGGGGATATTGGTCTTGTCGATCCGGATACCCTGGACCTCTACCTCTCCCAGTTTACCTAGCTTTGCAGTATAGGGAATAGCCTGACCCAGGTGAGCAGAGGTCTGGGTGTGCAGGTTGAATCCCAGGATGTCCGAGTGCTGTAGAGACTCGGAGCTAGCATAGACTAGCTTACTAGCGTCTACATCAACCGTATGGAGGCTGGAGACGGTCCGGGTAGCAGGGAGTCGGACGTTGACTACATTGTCTGCAGAGGTATGGAACTCTGTAGTGTCCAGACCTGTGCCATCAAAGGCGAAGGACCCAGTACCATAGCTACCAGGATCGATATCATCTGAGAACAGAAGGGCAGCGTGCTCTACATCAATACCCGCTTCGATGATGGACCCCGGTGGGGGGTGCATAGCCAGCAGAGTACGAGGATACTGAGTCTGGTAGACAACATTTAGCTGGAGGATACCACCTCCAAAGTTTACCGCCTCTAGGCTAGTGAGGAAACCGCCCTCAAGTCCAATCTCTTGGACGAGGGCAGTCGTAGCCTCAGTAAGAATACCTTGCTGGTTCTTATCTATGTAGAAGGTGCGGAACTTAGAAGCCACTGGTACTCCATGCTAGTCAGGGACTATCCGCCGCCTGAGAACTGTAATCCTAGTCCATCATGTGCTCCGGATGCAGTGACTCCTGTGTGTCCGGTGAAGTTGGCTACATGCACATTGTGGTTGTAGGCAAGAGCACTATACAGGCCCTCTAGGTTGTCGATGCGCGTCTCATGATTGTCTGTAATGTTCTGGACCGCATTCACCGTAGTAGTGATCGTCCCGTGAAGGGTGGTGTGCGTAGCAATGTCGATCTTGATCAGGAGTTCCTGGAGGACATTGGTGATCTGTGTCTCTAGAGTTGAAACTCTACCTGATAGTGCGGCAGACATGGGTTACAGCTCCTTGAGGGTGTACGAGAGGCCCAGACCCCTCACATAGGGAGTGGTCCCTACTGGGTAGGGAGACAGAGACCCTCCAGTGTCCTCGACGAACTGGAGCTCGAAGGCAGCATAGAGGTCAGTGGCGTTGCCCAGAGAGACCAAGGTTCCGCTCCTCTGTGGCTCGACGTTGCTGTCACTGTCCCACAGGAAAGAGCTGAAGGTAGCATCAGTGCCGATACGTAGACGAACGTGTCGCTTGCCTGTGTCCTCAAGGAAGAAGTCGGGATCGGGAAAGATCTTGTGGATCTGGTTGAACCCGAAGCCTACAGGGGCTGTCACTTTACTGATGAACGTGTGATTCTTTCCGAAGGAGGCGTTGGCAGAGTAGTTCTTGTCGTAGTCCACCAGCTTGAGGGCGAGCTCTTGCATACCGTAGTAGAAGACCTTCTTCCCGTTCTCCTCCACCCAGTTACGCTGGCGGAGACGAACCTTGATGCGCTCCACCCTTATCACTGAGAAGTGGTACCGCTTGTACGAAATATTGTCGGTAGCTGTGAAGCCTGGTACCAACGTGAAGGAGTTGGCTAGATTTCCAGCTGTGCTGAGAGACTGCAGGTCCACGGACCCGTTCGGGAAGGGGTAGACCTCAAGGAGGTTGGCCTCAGAGGAGGCACCGGAAGGCACGTCCACAGTGATCTCCACCTCCACCTGGTCTACTCGAGAGTCCAGAGGAAACTCCACACGGCGACGCCAGTACCTCTGGTTGTTGCCATTGAAGGCCCACTCTGGCTTGCCAGGCGTCACCTTGCCCCCTCTCTCGTAGTCTACCAGGCCGTCTCCATCCCCCTTGTCGAAGACCGAGGTCACTCTAGATGCCAGGTCAGGAGCTGTAACGATCAGCCCGCTACGGACACTGGTGGTGTAGAATCTGTTCTCAATAGCATTAGCAGGGAGGGTGGCCTCTCCAAACTGAGCAGAGACCAGGGCAGAAAACTTGTCATCCAGCCCATTGGGGAAGAAGATCCCTCGAGTGTCATTGAAATCCATGAATCGGTTGATTCCAAAATCGAGCGCATCCGCCTTCTCAACGTAGTCTCGTTGGTTCAGCAGCAGGTCTACCAGCCTACGGAGGTAGGCCACCTCGTTGTGCATGGTCACCAAGGAGCTCTCCAGGCGGCTGTTGAGGACGTTGATACCTCGAGCGTTGTCGTGGATGTCCTTGACAACGCCCTCCTGGAAGTCGTTGGTATCCTTAGAGTTCAGCACCCCCCGGTATCTTGCAGGGTGCCGAACTGAGGTCGGATTGACGATCTTTGGGTCGTTAGTAGTCATACTAGTGATACACCCTTAGTGAGGACCGCCTTGGCGATTCCTAAAGCTAGGTCGAGCCACTCCTTGCGCTCTATATTTTTTGCTGCTGCTTCCTCCAGGTCCTTCAAGATCCCAGCGATCTCATCGGTCTCGAGGTTGTTGATCAGGGTCTGTACCTGGGTATCGGTGAACTCAGATAAGTCCAGCTTCAAATCCTTGACAAGGTCCCAGGCAGCCATTACTTCGAGCTCCTGTACTTCTTGTAGAGATAGTAGGCATCATCAGCAACTTTATGCCACTCTACAGTTCCGTACGTATCAAGCAGCTTCCTGAGGGCCTCCCCCAGATCCGTAATCTTGACCTTCTCATCTGCAACCTTGCGGAGCAGTTCAGCCTTCTTGACTGCGTCAAGGCCGGTGGAGTTCTTCACAAGCTCAGCAACAGTGTCTAGAGCACCAATACCGATGTCTTCCATCTGTGTAGTCGCTGTGACAGCAGGGGTGGTATCATCAACGAAGAGTGAACACCCAGGTGTTAGAAAAGTGACTAGCAGAACACCTGATAGCAAAAAATTTCTGGATCGATTTTTCATTCCTTATCTACCTTGGCCTTCTCCTTTCCAATGTCAGCGACCCCTTGGCCAACTATGTAGACGCCAACGATGCCAAGCACTTGGTAGACCAGTTTCTCACTGATCTCCACACCTAGCTCTGCAGCGACAGATACGCCAACTGCTGCGAGGGCAGCAAGGAATTTCTTGCTACCAAGTAGTCCTTTGATGACTTTCATTGTATTACCATCTCTACCCCTCGAGACCATTCCTCCTGGGCTCCAGTATCTAACGCACCTTGTGCGTAGATCTGAAGGCCAACCAGACTAGCCGACCTGGGGATTTGGAACATATGAATCCCTCCGTATCCTAAGTACATAGGGACAAAGAAGACGATCTGTGGCCAAGCCAAGAAGTGGCACTTTTTGCCATACTTGTTCATCCACGGGAGGTTGACTTCGTGAGTACCAATCCACGCTACTGCAGTCGTGACATGCAAATGCCTGGTCGTCATCACCGCCTCTAGACCAAGTCCACGATCGGGTAGGGAAGTCCAGAGGACAGTAGATTCGGTGTAGCAGTTGCTGTCGCCATACTGAATGTTCAGACGAGGCACATTGATTTGCGCCGTGGCTGATGGTGATGCGCCAATAAGTAGGCACGCGAATAGGAGTACATTTTTCATAGCTCACTCGCTCGGAGAAAATAGTCAAAGACCTTAGGGGTGATACCACCGTCGATATCTGGCTCCCTAGACAGGTCACATCTTACAAGCACAGCAGAACCTTTAGCCTGAGTATTAACCTTAGTCTCCCATCGTAGAGTGAAGACCTCAAAGTAAGACACTGGTGCCAGTGTGTTAGAGGACTCATCTTGAGGGATCTTCAGGTATAGCTCAGTGGTTTCTCCTGGTTTGAAATTTATTACGACCAATGGCTCTGTAAGTTTGGTCTCGTCAATAGCGAATACAGAGTGGTCAGAAGGTAGCGTGTTGACACGGAGTTGGTTCAAAGTCACCTGTGTCATGGGGTCTCGGAAGGCTAGGATGTCAGTGAAGTAGGAGCCTCCCTCCTTGAAGACTCTACGTTTGTTGACATCTCGGAGTTGGACAACCTGGTCGATGAGATTGTCTCGGCCTCCTTTGTTAGCGTCTGGGTTCTTCGAGCGAACAATGAACTGTACCCACCCAGGACCTATGAGGGGGCTCACCTCCGCTCTGGTTAGGTCTATCAGTCCCCCTTGGGTGTTAACAAGAAACTGTTCACCTACCTTCTCATCAGCCACCAGAGCATTCTTCTTGATAGTCGGATCAAGATCAAATCTGATTCGAGAGCCCAAATCCTCCTTGACATAGCACCAGGTAAGGAACGTCTCCACACTGGTCTCGGCATTCCGATAGAGGAAGTCTACGAAGACCGATCCCTTGTCTGGGATAGCCCCATTGGGTAGCCGCTGGATAGCCCCGTTATCTATGTCCAAGACGAAGTCAACCCCCTCTACGAAGAATTTACTCCCAGAACGACTGGACAGTCCGTTCTTCACCCGGACCGAGGCCTTCTCGATACTGTTAGGGACGACAGGGGTGAAGCGGTAGGTGATCTTGAAGCTGTCCTTACGGTCAGCCTTCATGTTACTCATTGTCACCTTGTTAGCCTGGATGTCAGTAACCTTGTAGGTTACGTCTGCATCAGCTAGCAGAGTGATCTTAAGAATGACATCGATAGCTCCCGAGGCAGGATAGATGGTACCTCCCTGAGCAGCTGGGACAATGGATAAGTTCCCAGTTGGTCTGGCTATCCCACCAACAGTAGTGGTCTCTATGACATAGTCTCTACCAGCTAGGTATGTCTGTGCTCCAACCTTTACCTTAGGAGCATTCGCACCTGTCAATACAAAGTTGCTCACGGGCAGAGTGATCACTGTCCTCTTCGCCGTTGCCACACTGTGGGTCTGCTTAGGCTTGTCTACGATATGCTCTATCTGGTACACACCATAGGTGGGCGTCATGTTAGTAGACCCCTGACCAAAGTTGGGGATCAGGTCATGGATACCTCGAGTATAATAGACCGGCTTCGTCAGAGTGAGTTCTACCGTTGCCTTGCCAGACGCAGTGAAGTGCCTCTGAACTGGGACTTCAGAGACCACAGCGAACAGGTGCTCGATGTCCACCTTAGCAAAGCTGAGGTAGTTGTCACTAACCTCCGTCCTAGTCAGGGCAACATCAGTATCTCGAGACCAGACCTTGTGGCCTCGAAGCAGAGTGGCAGTACCAAAGATTGCAGAAGGGAGAACAGGGCGGATATACTTGAAGAACTTGTGACCTCGGAAGATCTCTCGCTGCGAAAACTCCCCTGTCCTTGCCTCGAATCTCTTCTCCTGGCTCTCGGTAGTACCAAACTTGACTACCTCAGAGGCTCCTGCCTTGGCATCACCACCTATAGGCTTAATAGGAAGGAAGCTACTCGTAGGTGTACCATCAGGAAGGGCCAGAGCCACCGAGAAGTCGATAGCTGTTCCCCTAGGCACTAGAGTGTCAGCCTTGAGACTGACTCTCGAGATGTCCTCCTCCTCCTGACTGAAGTCGAACACCTTGCTCTGGTACCTAGCCTTTTGCTTACGTCCTACTGTGTAGGCAGCGAACCCCTTCAATCCGAACCGATAGACATACTGCTTGTTGTTCGCCCCAGTAGAAACCTCGTCATCGAAGTTGGTCTTAGTCAGAGTAATACGGATGAACTGAGCAAGCTCCGTGATGAAGTCCATCCCGTAGGTCAGCTTCTGGTCCTCCATCATGACACCGGTCTCGAATCCTTCAGGGGTCTTCCAGTTGACGTCATCAGTAGAGAACTCGATCTTCGCTCTCTGTCCTGTAGTAGAGAAGGGAGTGATCTCGAAGCGGTTGACCTGTACCTCAACCTCCTTCCTAGCTAGACCTGCTAGGGAAAACTTGAACTGGATAGAAGCTGGACCCTGATCGTTCAGAAGCATGCTGTACATCCACCCATTCACTTGGTCAGAGAAGATAGACCCAAAGGAGGTGCTGTCTACCTGCCCCTTGGCAAGGATCGCAGAGGGAGGTGGAGAGAGCACATTTACTGGCCAAGTCTCGTGTCCATAGAGGTGGTTGGTGTGGACTCTCTGGGTGTTCTTTCCTCCGTACGGCAGAGCGAGAGCCTTCTCTGCCAAGTTGATAACATCTGGATCAGAGGCATCCAGGTTAGTCTTGCTGTAGTCGGTGAAGCTGTCGAATGCCCCTAGGAAGAAGAAGTCGGCATTCTCAAACGTGAACAGAATGGCATTGAGGGCAGATCCTAGCTTCTGTAGCTCATAGCTGTGTACCTTGTGGAACAAGTCAGCATAGCTCAGACGCCTCCCCGCCTCCTCGATCTGGTGTAGCAGCTCCTGGTGCAGGATGTGTACATCGAACTCAATGGAATTCAGCTGCTTGTTGAACAGCTTGTTATTGAACACCTCCTTCCGAGCTTGTGGAATGAACTGGTACAGGGTACCCTTTTTCTCCGCAGCCTTGCTGAGGTGCTTAGATATTTCCCGTATATTAGGCAGTCGCCCACGCACGAGGATCTTGAGTAGTTCTCGTGTGAGTATCTCTTTGTACTGCCGGTCGTAGATAGCCATTACAGACCGCCCCTAGGATGGAGCAGCATACGGTAGGATTTTAGGATGGGGGTGAAGCCATCTGCTGGGACATCAGTCCCCGGGATGAACTTCGGACGGTTCAGGACCGCCCGGAACCTCATCTGCTTGACCTCTTGGTCAGTGGTAACATAGGCGTCCTCGAGACGGGCCTGAGCCGGTCTCTCGGTGTTGAAACTGATGATGCGAGGGACGATGTTGCCCTTGTCATCATAGACTGTACGATGGTCAATAGGGTTGATACGTATCCAGTCAGAATTGGGAAGCTCAGGCTTGATGTAGAACTGCAGGTAGTCCTTGCCTGGCGGAAACTGTGGTGGAATGAAACTGTCTACGATCAGAGATACCTTCACGATGTCCTTGGGGGAGATCCATGGTTGGCTGATCACCTCACTGACCGTCTCGTACCGGAACTGAGCTATTGTTAATTCTCTGATGCCGAGAGCATATCGAATCTTATCGAACTCAGGCTGGAGCCAGGTCTTAACCATCCTCCAGCCCTTGTCATCTATACTGGACTTGGACACGATGCCCACCTTCTTACCGCGCCCGAGCCAATTGCCTTTAATGCGGGTCGTGGGCATGAGTTCAACTGGATCTTTGTCCTCCTGGAACCCCTCGGTCTCACCCGCGACCTCCTTGAGATCGCCTAGACCCCCGACGATAGACAGAGTCTGGAGGTAACTGAGCTTGATCACCTTGTGCTCAATGACCGTCTTGGTAAACGTCTCCGTAGTCGTCTTCCTTTTCTTGCTAAAGAGTCCCATTAGAACCTAAGCCTTCCCTTAGTTACGGTTGTTTTCACCTCAGTCTCAAGTTCTACTTGATGACGGAGCAAGGTGTAATATCTCTCATAGACGGCAGACACTGGGTAGTCCATCTTCAGTCGAATGCGAACCTTCTTGGCTAAACGAGAGGGGAATGGGAAGACGCCCTTGCCCGTGTACTCGTAGCGGCTAGGAGAGAGAAGCTGGCCTACCTGCTTATCATTGAGGAACTCATTAGCTTCTGGGTTGATAGTCTTGGCATACTTGGATGAGTCCCACCCATCTACCAGATGGAACTGTCCCTCTTCACTGTCTGCTGTGTGGATAGCTAGCACCTCGAGGAAGGCCTTAGCTCCGAACAGAATGGGGTCAAGGACACAGTAGTTCACGTTTGTCTGCTGTGGGAGGGTGATCACCAAGTCTATGATCAGGTCACGACCTTGATAGTCCCACTTTCTAGCAGCCTCCTCTGCTGCCTTGTAGTTAATGATGACACTGGCTGTCTTAAATAGGTTGTCGGTATGCTCCTTACCCTGATGCATGCTTTCGTTCCCACTAGTAGACTCGATAGCAGCATTGTCTAGGAGGTTGTCTATCAGTGGGTCAGGGATGTGATAGACGTACTCTGCCTCCCAGAAGCTAGAAGGGTCATCATCAAACATCCTGCGCCTAGCAGTAGCCCTCTGCTCATCTGAGGCTCCTACCTCTACAAAGAACCCAGCATTCTTGTTAGAGTACTGAGAACTATCATCCTCTATACTACTCAGCGTACCATCTTTCAAACGTTCAACCATCTTGCTGTGGGTAGAGGAGCCAGAGCCCGCTTTCTTCTTCTCTTGGGGACGCATCATAAACTTCAGGTTAAACTTACCTCCCTCAGGTCTAGCACTGCCTATGAAGTTGTAGTAGTTACCCTCATAGAACCTTTGTAGGTTGCCCGGTGTCGGCTTATCACTTACTTCACCTCCTGCCTGAGCAGGACTGAGGGGTAGAATCTCTACCTCGGAGTTCTGGCTGGTTAGGCTCCTGTTGTCTTTCCTCTTCAGTGCCATACCACCCGCACCGAACATCTTCTCTGCTTTGGGGGCACCACTAGCAGCCTTCATGTCCACATTGTCAAGAGTCCGGAAGTCATCTCCCGCTACGATGACATCCCCTCGAGTGAAGTCACTCAGGATCGTGAGGTCTAGAACAGTACTGGCAAGTTGGTCAGCCCGTTTGGTAATCTCTTCATTGACGATCTTAGCGTAGTTGAATGATCGCAGTTGCGCATCAGCTAGAGTCCGCACCTCTTTGTAGAATCGAGAGATGTCTGCATCTAGTTGTCTCAGATTGAGATTGTAGACCTCAGACCTGGGGTTATCACCTGTCTCCAAATAATGTGGGGAAAACTCCGGCTCACCTATTTCTTGGTAAAATTGCTTGAACGCTGCCAGTGACTCCCCAAGTACTTCAGACAAAGCGGTCCTATTCTGAAGCCTCAGGCTGAGGGCGTTCAGTGTTGCTTTCAGCTTCTCACTAGAGAGGACTGAGTTGTTTAGGACCTTGTTGGTCATTTACTCTCAATATGGCCGAGGATAGAATCAAAGTCAGTTGTATTACTCATCTTTCTCCTTCAGTTTCTTCTTAAGTATCCTAGTGCCCACTGCCTCACCGCCACGACCAGTAGCCCAACCTGCAAGAAGATACATGAGTATCTCTTGGAAGGAAATTATCTGATCATGATCCTGGTCTAGCTCCTTGACTGTTTTGCTTATAGTCTCAGTAGTCTGACTGACTCCTGTGAGGAGTCTGGCTAACTCGCAGCTAGAAAGCAGAAAAAGTCCCGCGAGAGATAATATCCATAGTTTCATTTTTCTGATTCATAGTTAGAGAATGCTTGTATTCATCAGAACCCTGATCTCGTCTACCTTGGGTGTCACGTCAGGGTTGATAGCCTTATTGCACCGTAGGGTGCCCAAGATTTTGATATGCTCCGTGAGCCATTTGTAGCTCACTCGAATCTCAATGTCGCTTACCTGCTGGTTAAAATACAGACGTCTGCCAGCGTGGATGAACTGATATTCTCGGTCATTGTTATTTGCGATGGAGAAGGCTGGGTGCTGTAGCTCCACATAGTCTGTGACGTTGCGAGCTGTTTGCCCACCTATAGTTACGGAGATCGGCTCGTAGATTGAGTTGTCGAAGACGAAGACCTCACCGTCGATGTCCAGACCCACACCTAGGGCATACTCTGCTCTTATGTGTCCAGTCCAATCGTTCCAGAGACTACCCGTCAGGTTGAACCCTGTGACGGATTCTGAAGGCATCTCCTGAAGCTGAGCCTGGGTGAACACTGGCGGCTCGAAGAACAGAATACCAGTAGGAGAGGACTTACCAGACACCCGGAAGGAGGTCCGAACGTCCTGAATCTGGACGTAGTAACTGAAGCCCTCAGGGTTGTTGAAAAAGGTGGCGTTGAGCTCGTTGGTGTGGGCTGGACCCAAACCACTCTGATCACCCCACGAGCCAGCGATGAAGATCCCTGTTAGATGACCCGTAGACACCACCTGGTTCAGAGAGTCCACCACTGTGGGATAGACTCTGAGCTGTCCAGTGACGAGGTTAGGCTCAGAAGACTGGTACGTCCAGATAGACTGCTTCGAGCTCTTGGTAAACTCACCCGTACGGTTGATGACCTCGTACAGGATGAATGGGTACTTGGAGAGGATGATATCGCTGTCCGGCCCCATCTCTGAGTGAATTTCAGGACTTGGTAGATCCCTAGGATCTAGGTGAGCTATCAGGTCTACCTCATAGCTGTCTGAGCTTACCTCGTAGTCGACTGTGTAGATACTGTCCTCATCCCAGTAGTCGGGCAGGATCTGTACCTTCATCTTAGGGATGGCACCTGTCTGACGTGCAGCAGTGTAGCCGGTCATACCTATGAGCTGACCATTTCTACGTAGGGCTAGGACGTTGTTAGTAGCTGCTCCTAGTCGAGTGAGAGCGACCGCTGTGTTGCGATCGAACTCGAGACGTTCACCCTCTACTCCAGGTGTACTGAAGACACCAGTGAAGTTGATTGGGTGGATAGGAAGGATACGGCCCTCACCCACATCGATAGACCACTCAGTAGAGTTCTCGTAGTAGAAGCCCCAGCTGTTCTGCTCCCTCAGGCGCTCTTCATCAACCTCAATCTGGACAGTAGAGATAGTAGCCTGGGGCAAGTAGGTCTCTGACTCGAAGTGACAGGTGGGAGCGTAGATCTCGTAAGTGGCCTCAATCTCACGGACTCCAAGCACGTACTCATACTTCTGCACCTCAATAATTTCTTCCTCCTCAGACAGGTGGACCAGGTCAGTATCTATGAGCTGCTGGGCCTGATGTTCATCCACCTGACCAAAGACCAGGCCAATAGAGGCCAGAAGATCTAAGTTGAGCTGTTGCTCCTCGAGAGGAGACTTGTAGAGGTCTACCTCTGACAACAAGGAGTTCAGGTCAGCTAGAGCATCAGAGTAAGCACTCTGACTCTTCAGGAGGTCCTGGGAGAGGTCAGAGTCGAAGAACATAGACCCGACTATCTTCTGTGCTCGAGCCTTGATGATGTTCGAGAAGATGTCAGTGTTGACTACCAGAGACCGTGGGAGGTGGTAGAGGACCTGCTTAGGATTCTCTTGGAGGAGAGAGATCTTGAGCTCAGAAGCGTAGACCTTGGGGAAGTTAATCTCCACCCAATCAAGGGTTGTCTCTGGGGTAAAGTCAGTTACTGGGTAGAACACCTCCGAAGTGCTGTTGGGCCTGTAAGAGACGTCGATCACCTGTAGTGGATACTCTCCAAAGGGAAGGACCCTAACGACGTTGAGCTGTTCAATGTGGCTGAACCGCAGGTATACCTCAACCACAGGCCCAGCCACTTTGGCATCTACTGAATTAGACAGAGCATAGGTCTGTCGAACAGGAGTGTCCATTAGCACCAAGGTGCCCCAGAAGGTCTCAGGCTTCTGGTCAATCATCCCCTCTGGTGGTAGGTTACTAACCAGTTCTCCCTTGAGGCCTGGACTCAGGGTCTTGGTGTAGATGCGAGTAATCCGCTCTACCCTATTCTCAATGTGCGCTCGGGACGAGGTAAGGGGTTGAAGCTCAAGGAGACGAGTCTTAGGATCTACTTGAGCACTGGGAAAAGCCGAGGTGACGTTCCGAGCAGAGTTGAAGTCGATGATATTGATCTCATTGAACTGCTTGTACTTCTTACGAAGAGCGAAGGTGCGAGCGTCGGTGAGCAGCTTCTCGATAGCAGCACGTGACTTCAAGTAGTCACTAGCCAGAGCGGTTGTCTTGGTAGAGCTGGCACTACCAATGGAGTCAATCTCAGCATACAGAGCATTGAGGTCAACGAAGAGACCCTCCATGTTGGTGTTGTGACTGTTAGAGGAGATGACCTCCTCCGCAATAGCGAACCGGGGACTAAAAATTTGATTACCGACACGAGACTTGATCTCCTCCAGGAGACGGTTGGCCTCCTCAAGTTCCTGTCTGGCTGTCCGAATATTGCCAAGCTTCTTTCTCTGGGCTAACAGCATACGAACCGCTAGCCTCTGGGCTATCGGCAGTACCTGGATGACCTTCTTCAGAAGTCCCATTAGTTCTTAGCCTTGCGGAAGATATCTAGCATGTCTGGGTCAGGGAACTTGTCCTGCAGGCGGAGGAAGGCGACGGACAGAGCCTTGAAGATATCAGCCTCTCGTCCACCCTCGGTCTTACTAAGATTTGCGTCGTAAGGGTATGCCCCTCGGTTAGAGTAGACCCCTGTCAAAGTTCTGAATGCTCCCTGGAGATGGGCTAGATACTTATCGTCTAGGAGAGCTCCAGCACTCAGAGCGGTGATGATGTCTGCCGGAGGTGTACCGGAGAAGGCTCCTAGGCTCTGGTCGACTATCGTACGCTCCTGGATGTCCCCCTCAGGCGTGACCATGGACCGTAGAACTATGTCAATGCCAGTAGCATAGATGCCACTGTAGGCCATCCTGCGGCCTGTGAAGTCCCCTCGATCACCGTCAGCCTCGAGCTTGCCTCGGTAAGAGGCGAGGGCATAGGCCTCGAGGAGACGTGGAGTATACTCATCCAGGATACCTCC
>Ga0209434_1000408_pt1 | contig 21138 bp, 23 predicted proteins | sample ETNvirnome_2_300_FD_184068 | JGI IMG/M metagenome (GOLD analysis project Ga0209434, IMG submission 184068) | Marine viral communities from the Pacific Ocean - ETNP_2_300 (SPAdes) (version 2) | ecosystem: Environmental > Aquatic > Marine > Oceanic | place: Pacific Ocean | collected 2013-06-22
CAAGAAGTTCGAGGACGCGGTGCAGCCGCGCTTCGAGTCCTGGCTGGAGAGCTTGGAGGGCTCCGATCTCCCGAAGGCCGACGCGATCTTCGACTACGAGTACGAGTTCGACCCTCACGACGTCGCTTATCGGACCTACGCTTCCTTCGCCGGTCACGGCATCGGGTTGTGGGACGGCGAGCTGTTCTACGAGACCGGCCTGGTGAGCCGTGACGAGTCCTACGGGTTGGGCAAGAGCCTGGAAGCCTGGATGAAGGCCGACAGGTCCCTGTCGGATCTGGCGCAGGAGTTGGACAACGAGATCAGCGACTGTTCCTGGCGGGCTCAGCACGGCCAGCAGTAAGGAGATCGTCATGCCCAAGCGCGGTTCCAGGGGTCTGCTCTCCGATCTGCTCGACAAGGCCGAGGCCCAGAAGGCGACGAGAGAGAAGGAGCCCAGGCGGGCTCCGTCGCTCCGAGAGCGTCAGGCCCAGGCTCGGGTCCAAGCCCAGGTCCAACAGGATCTCGGTGAGCTTCGGCAGCAGCAGGGCCAGCAGCAGGGGCGCACGACGAAGCGTCAGCTCGCGCCGGAGCTGTCGGCCGTCGAGGACTTCGTGATCTCGAAGGGCCACGAGGCGGCGGTGAGGAAGACGGCCAAGGAGCTTGGCATCGAGGTCGACATTCGGCCCGTGGACCCCAAGAGTCTGTACCACACTTTCCCCGCTTACGAGAAGACGGCCTTCGCCTTCGGCTACGGCGAGCCGACCCCCAGGGCGGCATATCAGCGGGCGCTGCAATCGTGGGCCGAGCGGAAGGCGGATCGCTACCTGCGAGTCACCGCCAGGGCACCCCAGCCCCCCGAGCGCGTGGTGGGCCTGGCCGTGCTGGACGAAGGTGTCACCATCTTCTACACGTTGCCGGGCGAGGACGATCCCTGGACCGCCAGGCGCATGAAGCAGGTGGACTTTCGCCGCTGCGATCTGTGCCACAGGCGCATCGCTCGCGTGAAGTCGTACCTGGTGCAGCGCGAGGACGGCTCGATCTTCGTGGCGGGCGGCAAGTGTGCGGACAACCTGAACCTGGCCAAGCGGATCTCGAACCTGCGCCGCGCCTTCAAGGCGTTCATGGGCTACGTCGAGCGGAGCGAGGACGATTGGGGTGCCGAGTATGGTGGCTTCGGCTCCAAGGGCAACGTGGTGGACCCTGGCACGGCCCTGGTGGTCGCGGATCTGATCATCGCCCAGAGCGGCTACGTCAAGTCCGACGAGGGCGGCTTCGGCGGGGTCGTCTCCACCAAGGTGGAACTGAAGGAGTTGATGCTGTCCAAGCCGGGGAGCAAGACCTACGGTATCCTGCGAAAGATGCTCTCCAGCCTCCCTCCCGGTCACCGCGAGAAGCTGCTGGAGCGCGTGAACGCCTGGCTCGATGCCGAGCAGAAGAACGCCGAGAAGAAGGGCAAGGACTTGTCCTTCGTGACCAACATGAAGACGGCCGTAGCGTCCGGCAACGTGCGCCTGCTCGGTTTCCTCGCCTACGTCCCCGAGGGACTGCGACGCTGGGAGTCGGCCCAGGTCCAGCGCCGTCAGCGCAGCGAGCGCAAGCCGTGGCAACCGGAGATCACGCTTCTGTACGACGAGGCCGGCGTGGAGCTGTCCGCCAAGGAGCGGTACCATCAGTACGAGTACGAGCCCACGGTGGCCGAGGTCGGCGTGACGCTCGTGACCACCGATCCGAGGCGCCAGGCCAAACCCCAGAGCCAGCGATCCTTCCCTGGGGTCAGCCCCTTCGTGGTGAAGTCGGCGGGCTACATGGTGAAGTACGCGCTGGGCAGGAACGTGCGGCTGACGGGTCTGTCGTCCTGGGTGGACGACAGCTACCCGAAGCAGAACCAGGAGCTGTTCCTCGAGCGCGCTCTGATCAAGGCCATGAGCGCAGCGCTCGGGAGCGATCCGGTGATCCCCGTCTGCACGGGGGACGACCTGAAGCGCATCTTCGCGGCCCACCCCGAAGCCCAGGGTTTGCTCGGGATCACGGACAAGCAGGCCCTGCGAGCGACGAAGGTGCCCGCCAAGCGGCTGACCAAGGGTCTGTCGACCAAGCTCGCCAAGTACGTGCCTGGCCTGTGGACCGTGCATCGCATCAACACGATCGACGCCAACTTCGGGTCGTACTTCGCTGCGAGTACGATCCATTTCATCACCTTCCTGCGCGAGTCGGACGGATCGCTGCTGTTCTGGAAGGCGAGCAATCGCTACATCAACGACTACCACGACGACGGCGACGACGAGTCTGGGTACGGTGGCCAGCCTCTCTGGTACACTGGCACCGGGTACCTGGACACGGGTGACAAGGTCTGGATCAAGTCGGCCACAATCGGCCTCCCGAAGCCTCCGCACCCGACCTACGGTGTGGAAGGTCGCAAGATCATGCGGGTCAAGTACGTGCTGGTGGACAGCAAGAGTCGGCTCACCCCGCAGTAGCTCGAGCAAGAACGTCGACAGAGCCGGTAGGAGGCCATCGTGCATCACGGAAACGGAACCAGCGGGCTCCCTCTCACTCTGGCGATGGTCGGCGTGATGGCTGGCGTCGGCCTGGCGCGTCGTCGCCTGGGGAGCCGCTACACGGTGGACGATCTGGAGCGTGCGCTGCGGGGCCAGGCGGGCTCGACGAACACGGCTGGGTCGAAGGCTCGCACCAGCGCGTCATCGATCTACCTGACCTTGGACCCCGAACTCGTGCCGGACGAGCTGCTCGTCGGCGTGCTGATCTCTGGTGCCACCAAGGGCGATCCGGTCGCGGTGGCCCGGAAGATGATCAGCGAGGCTGACGGCGATCTCTCCAGGCTCTCTCGCGTGATCTTCAGGGTGGGCGGCGTCAGCCAGGTCGGCCGAGCCAGGCTGGGCGCTTCGGTGGAACTCGCCAGGCGAACGGAGTACCGGAGCGCCACGAGCGCGGTGGACCGGATCGGCGGCGCCGACGACGCGGTGCGGGTCTTGAGGTCGATGGCCACCGGGCCCAACGAGAAGCTCGTCGGCCTCTACGTGGATCGCAGGATGCGCGTGATCGGCACGCGCGTGCTCTCGGTCGGCAACATGGGTCACACCATCGTGGACCCTCGATCCGTGCTGCTGCCGGCGATGGAAATGAACGCCTACGGCGTCGTGCTGGCGCACCAGCACCCGTCCGGCGACCCTCAGCCGAGCAACGCCGATGTCGAGGTCTCCAAGAGGGTGGGCGAGGCGGCTGCGGTTCTCGGGATGGAGCTGATCGATCATGTCGTGGTGGCCGCGAACAGGCACAGGTCCCTGCGCGAGCTTGGGCTCTACGATCCGCCACGCAAGCCTGGCATCATGGCGGCTCAGGGAGGGGTGTCGTATGGGAGCCGCTGACAATGGAGTGTCCCTCGTCTTGGCGACGATGGGTCTCGTGGCCGGCGTGGGCGCTTGGTCGGGCAACCGGCTCGGTAGCAAGGCAGAGCCATCGCCTGTCGGTCCCTTCTCGGGCTACGGTCACAGCGAGACTCTGATCGGTTCGATCGATGGTCGATGGTTCCTGTGGCGGGCACGGCAGCGCAAGGGCTCCCAGGTGTTTTGGGCCATCACCGAGCGGGACGGAACGCTGCTCGGGCCGAACGACGAGTCGCTGTGGGAGATCGTCGGTGGCGGGTCGTTCTCGCGCAAGACGGACGCCATGGTGGCTTGGAAGAAGCTCCAGCAGCGCCAAGGGAGCGCCGCGCGAAACAACGAGACCATCGCGATCTCCGTCGACGACGATCTGTGGCGTGATCTGGACGAGTTCGTCATGCAGCAGCGGGGAGCCTATCCTGGGATGGGACCTGGGAAGCGGTATGGCCGATCGGGAGTCGCGGTCGATCTGATCGAGTCGGGATTGGCCAGCCCTGAGATGGAGCGCGCGTTGCGTCTCTCTCGCGCGGTGAATCCCGAGCTGCGCGCTTATCGGCGCTCGGTGTCCAAGCGTTACAAGACCAAGACGATCTCGATGCCCTCGGTGTTGGCTAGGAAGTTGGACGGCGCCGCGAGGGACCTGGGAAGCGACAGGAGTCGCTTGATCTCGGCGCTGATCAGGCAGGGGCTGCGCGGAGCCCAACGACAGGGTAGCGCCAGCGCCTCCAGTTGGGATGAGTTGTGGCTCTCCAGGGGCCAGCTCCACACGCCGGACGGCGCGGTGCCGATGAAGCGCATCGGCAAGGGTATGTTCGCCAGGGCCTACAGGGATCGGAGCGACCCGTCCAAGGTCTGGCTTTTCGTGGACGACAGAGCCCACGAGAAGGAGATCCTGTGGATGCTTCGGGACGAAGCCGAGGACAATCCTCACCTGCCGAAGATCGAGCGCATGGGCTTCACCGAGGACGAGACTGTCTATCGGATGCCCTTCTACCACAAGCTCACCAAGGCTCGCGCTCCCGAGGCGTGGCGCGAGTACATGGAGATCAAGCGCTGCTTGGACGAGCAGGTATCGCATGGTCGCAACCTGTTCCAAGGCTACGAGCGGACCTATGCCGCCGTCCAGTGCCTGAAGGATGGCCCGACTCCGTCTTGGCCGTCGTCGCTGGTGACGGCCAGGGTCTCCGAACTCACGTTGGAAGCTCTGGAGTCGCTTCGCGACACGGCCGCCGACTACGGGTCGAACTACTGGATGGAGATCAGCCCGCGCAACCTGGCGGTGGACGATGACGGCAATCTGGTGCTGCTCGATATTCTGTTCGACGCCAAGCTCGTGCGAAACATCCGTCAGCAGGAAGCCAAGAAGGCTCGCAGGAAGTCCTGGGGAGGATGGTAATGACGCGGTGTCGCTGCGGAACCGGCTTGGCGCTCGGCGCCATCGCCACCTTGGCAGGCGCGGGTCTGCTCGCTCGCAGGGGTTCGCGTTCCCAGGGTGATTCCGAATCGTTCGACAAGACGCTCGAAGATGCTGGCATCTATGTCTCGGATGGGGCGCCTGTGGCGCTCTTGCGTGACCTCGTTGCTTTGGAGCCCAGCCTGCGTCGCTCGCTGACGGACGGTGGCTGGTCGATCGAGTCTTGTACGATGTCTACGGAGCTGCTCGGGCCCATGCTCGCAGCACGAGGTTGGACGGGAAGCCAGGTGATCGATGGCACGTTCATCCCTTCTTGGTCGCAGGATATGGCGGACGGAACGGGGCACGATTGGATCGTCGTCGATCATGATGGAGGCGAGTTCGTTGTAGACGCTGCTGTCAACCAGTTCGATGATCAGTGGGGCTGGCCTGAGAGCGGGAATGACTGGTACGACGAGTATCGCTCTGGATTCACGTTTCGACGAGCGTTGGGGCACGAGCGATGAAGGGCAACGGGACCAAGCTCGTGCTCGGAACCGTCGCCCTGCTGGCGGGGGTCGGTGCGGTGAAGCGCAGGCGCGGCAGTTCGGCTGTGCTGACGATGCGCGATGGTCGCTGGTATCCGTTCTTCTACGGTAGCCGACGTGGGGACTACGAGGAATACGAGAATCCGATCTTGAGCTTCCGTCGTGAGGGCTTCGATTGGGAGCTGGCAGCGAGCATGTCCAGTCGGAACGACTGGCGCAACTGGATGGTCGAAGGGGCCACCGAGCGGGACCAGGGGTTGCGGAAGGCGCTCCGAGGGATCGTGGCTCGGTACCCGGAGGCTGCGGAGTTCGACATCAAGTTCGACGGGCCCTGGACGACCGTGGGCGATCTGCTTCGAATGGACATCGAAAGCCCACAGCAGATCGAGTTTCTGCACGGCACCAGCACAGCAGCCTGGGAGCGGATTCGCCGGCAGGGGCTGCGTCCGCGCCGCCAGCATGGCGGCCCTGCGGCCTACGGCGCGCATCTCGAGCATGTTCTGCACGAGGCGGACAAGGCGGCGGTCTATCTGACGACCCAGATCGGTACGGCGTCCTGGGCGGCCAGAGACGCAGCTCGCGTGTCCGACTCGAAGCCGATCGTTTTGTCGATCAAGGGGGTGGACATCGACAGGCTGGAGGCCGACGAGGACAGCGGTCTGTACCCAGCCGCGTGGAAGCGCAGCCTGGAAGTCCTGGGGTCGGTCAAGCACCGTGGTAGCATCCCTGCGAACAAGATCACGATCTTCGGTGGTGGCCATGCGTGACGACGGCACCATTGCAGCTCTCGGCGCCCTCGCTCTGCTGGCGGGAGCCGGTGTGGTCGCCAAGCGAGGCAGTAGGACCCAGGCCGGGCCTGTCGGCCCGTTCTCCGGGTGTGGCCACAGCGAGAGGCTGATCGACTCCACCGACCGCTGGTTCTTGTGGCGAGCCCAGCAGCGCAAGGGGTCCAAGGTGTTTTGGGTGATCACGGATCGGAACGGCACGTTGGCGGGATCGTACGACGAGTCGATGCGCGAGATCGTGGGTACGGGTTCCTTCGGCCGAAAGGCAGAAGCCATGGCGGCCTGGAAGTTGCTCGGGGGAGGCCGGCGTGGGTCCAGAGCCGCCGATCCCCAGGTCTCCATGGCCATCCCGTTCGATACGATGACCAGGCACCAGCGAGGCAAGGCGCGGGGTGCGGTGCTGTACGAGGGGCCGTCCCAGCTCGACGGAAAGCCCATCGTCGTCATCATGGTCTACACGAGCGAAAATCTCAAGACCAACAGCGTGCCCCAGGTGTTCATCATCCGGCGGGACGTCCATCCGGCCGAAGCTCGGCGCACGGGCGAGGACCGGAGCATCTGTGGTGGTTGTGCGTTCGCGGGTGGCAAGGGATGCTACGTCAACATCATGCCGGTGGGCTCCATCTACAAGTCCTATCATGCGGGCAGGTACGGCGACTGGAGACACGCGCAGTGGCGGTTCGGTCGAGACGCTCCCAGGGTGGTCAGGGTCGGTGCCTACGGTGATCCGGTGGCCGTACCCATGCTGGTGTGGGATCGACTCGCCAGGCTCGGTGACGACCTGGTGCTCATCGGCTACACCGAGCAGTGGAGGCTGAAGAAGGCCCAGCCCTACAAGTGGTTCTGCATGGCGTCGGCCAAGACGTACGCGGAGCAACAGAAGGCCAAGCGCATGGGTTGGCGTACGTTCCGCGTCTACATGCCAGAGGACGCAGAGCTGGTCGAGGGTCAGATCGTTTGCCCCTACGAGCAGAGCGACGAAGTGACCTGCCTTAGCTGCCAGCTCTGCAAGGGTGGGGACCTGGGACCGGACATCGCCAACCCTGCTCACGCGGCGAAGAACCTGCTCCCGAAGGTCTTGCGGACCCTGGCGGTGCTCAAGCAGCGCCAGAGAGAGCGGTACGGTGGAAGCGTCAACCGGGACCCCAAGTTCGTGTTCTGGCTGTCGTGCCCCGACGTCGGCTACGGCGAGATCATCCATTACCTGAACGATCACGCCGTCGAGATCACGTACGCGACCTTCGCCCAGAACGCCGATCTGGCTCCGATGCGTAGGGAAGATCATCCGGCGATGTATCGAATCAGCAGCCCGAGCAACTGGGCCGTGAGCTTCTACAAGAGCGAACTACCGAACGGCGATCCGGTCTACTACTTCGACTGGTCGAGGATGGAGTTCATCTTCGTGGATCCGAAGCGTAGCTGGCCCGACGTCGATGAACTTGGCAGGTCGGCCGTGGAGGCGGGGTACTGATGCGTGACGATGGCACGGCCGTGACGCTCGGCGCCGCCGCCTTGCTGGCGGGCATCGGTTTGATCGCCAGACGCAGGCGCGGCTCTGCCGATAGCATTGGTCAGCGTCGTTGGTTCCACGGTACCGACGCCAAGAACGTCGACGCCATCTTGCGGGACGGGATCGCCGGGGCCTCTCCGCAGCGCAAGGGCTGGTTCGCTCCCCTGCCTGGCAGAGCCTATCTGAGCAGTGATCTCGGCTACTCGCTGATTTACGCCCTGGGCGGGAATATGGTGGGGACCGATCTGTCGAGTTTTTCGACGATGTTCCCAGGTCGCGGAGCGATCGTCGAACTCACCTTCAATACCGACGACGACGTGATTCCCGACGAAGACTGGTTGGGCGAGTGTTTGGCGGCGGTGATCTCCAGGAGACGTCATTGGAACAACGATTCCACCGATTGGGATTGGCTCGATGGCGAGTGTCTGCATTACGCCAGGCGGTGTCAGGCGGCGGTCAGTGTGCGGACCTCCGATCAACTCGGGAGAGCCGAGAGGCTCGACGAGGCAGCCGTCCAGGCGAGGATCGGCAAGCGGGTGATTCGCGAGTTGTCGAGGACCAAGCATGGTCGAGCGTTGCTCTTGGAGGGTGCATCCATCGCTTCCAGCGTCTCCGTGCCGGCCGGGAGCGTTCGTATCGCCAGCGTGTGGACTTTCGACAAAATGAAGGACAACGCGAAGCTGAAGAGGGACGGCTCCAACTTCTTCTCGGTGGGCAAGAAGGTTTGGCCGAAGGCGAGGCGCAGGCGCGGCTCTGCCGACAGGCCGACGTTCGTGGTCCGCAACCCCAAGCAGGGTCTCGATCTGATCCGGCATCCCGACATCGTCGCCAACTTCGAAAAGGGTCTGCGCTGGAGGCGCAAGCACGCCACGGCGGTGCTCGTGCCCTGTGCCGGCACCAAGCCCTTCCCGCAGTCCCCGAGCCACAAGCACGGCTATCTGGCGGCCTTCGAGGGTCAGCCGGTGGATCTGTGGGTGGTCTCCGAGCCCTTGGGCGTGGTGCCGTACGCTTTTTCGCGGACCTACCCCAACGACGCCTACGATTTCCCTCCCGAGCACCTGAAGGGCAAAGCGCACGACGAGCTGGCCAAGCGCGTGGCCACCTGGTTCGACAGGAAGGGAAAGACCTACTCGCGCATCGTGGCGGCGCTGCCGGCCCATCACCAGAAGCTCGTGGACAAGGCCCTGGGATTGGCCAAGGGCGACCATCGCATCGAGCGAGCGGGCGTGGGTGTGTGTCGGAGCGAGGGGGCTTGTTCGTCGAATACGTTCAGGGCGACCACGGACGACTACAAGCGCTACCTGAAGAAGAAGGGCAACGGCTCGAAGAACGCGCAGGTCCAGCAGCGGTGGCGCTACGACTGCCGGCCGGACGAGGACAAGCCCTTCTTCCACGCCACGACCTGGGATCGGCTCGAAGGCATCGCGGAGGACGGCCTCTGCCCCCATCGTGGGGCGCGCTTCGGCGGGTGGTACGCCGGTCACAGTGTCGGCAAGGTGTTCGTGACCCAGGGGGATCATTCGGCTGTCGGGTGGTGGTCGGCGGTCGACAGGATCTCCGATCAGCAGGAGCTGCGCCAACAGGAAGACCTCGATCGGGTGGTCGTGGTGATGCTTCGGATCGACATGAAGGGCATCGTGTTGCGTCAGGACAAGGCCGGGTCCGGCGATATCCCGTGCAGCTTCTACACGGGTGAGACCATCGGGTCCGAGCGGATCTGGTTCTACGACGGCTCCAACGATACTTGGCGGCCCATCGACGAGTGGGACGAGAGCGATCCGACCGTTGCCATCGCTCACTGGCAGCACCAGTGGGAGCAGGACGATCCCGACATGGAGCCTTGGATCAACTTTTCGAGGAAGTCCCCTTACGGGCACGACAAGGAGGGGGCGTTTTCGCCTCCTGCGTACCAGGTCGAGCTGTTCGACGCCGGATGGGACGAGCAGATGGAGTCGTGGTGATGAGCGGAACCAAACTGGCGATGGGAACGGTGGCAGCGTTGGCCGTGGTGGGCCTGGTTGCGTCCAAGCGTGGATCGGTGGCGACGGGCAGGCCCGTCGTCTTCCTCGACATGGACGAGACCCTGGTCAAGGCCAAGGGCGGGGATCGGCAGCAGGAGTGGATGAAGGCCACGGCCGCCGTGGCCAGAGCCGAGGCCAAGGTCAAGCTGCCGGGAAACAGCCCAGCGCGGGATAGGTTCAACGCCATCGTCTCGAGGAACCGCGACAGCTACCTGGCCTTCGTGAAGGCGAGCGAGTCGCTGACCTTCCCGGATCGAGACAGCTATCTGCTCGTCGTCCGGCCTGGCATCATGCGCGAGTTGCGAAAGCTGGCGAAGCACGCGGACCTGTACGTTCTGTCGGCCGGCACCCAGGAGTACGTCGATCGCATCATGGCCAAGACGGGGATCGGGGCGCTGGTGAAGGGGGCGCACAGCTCTCGCGAGTGGGTGGATCTGTCCGCGCTGTCCGGCAGGCCGTGGGTGCTGGTGGACGATCTCGACTTCGGGACCCAGAGTACCGAGGACAAGATGAAGATCATCCTGGGTCGACAGGACGACTTCGACAACGAAGACGGCGAACCCATCGAGGAAGGCTTGGAGAGCTGCTTGGTCAAGGTGTCGGCGTTCGAGGCAAAACTGCCGGACAGGAAGCCCATCGTGGGGCTCGCGGATATCGTGTTGAATCGCCTGGCCGAGCTGGGGGCGACATGAACGGCACCAAGGCCACCCTCGCCATCATCGCCGCCATGGGGGCGGTGGGAGCCATCGTGCGCCGTCGATCTGGTTCGCGTAACATCGAGTGGGTGTTGGACGAGGACTTCGACATACGAGGCCACTTCGAGTTCTGGAGTGACCCGGAGCTGTTTACGCTTCGTTCGAAGATCGAATGGTGGGATATCGACGACGTGTATACGGACCAGGATTTTCGTGACGAGAGCATCGTTCGTCGGTATGCCGACGATCTGGGAGACGGCAGAAAGATCATTCCGTTGCTCATCCACGACACGGGTGAGATCATGGATGGGCACCACCGATGGTGGGCGGCGAAGAAGGTTGATATTCAGTCCATCCCGGTGGTTGTCATGGACTACAAGGGTTGATGCGATGAACGGCACCAAGGCCACCCTCGCCGCCCTCGCCGCCCTGGCGGCTGCTGGGGCCGTCGCCAAGCGCAGGCGTGGTTCCAGCGTCAGGACGAAGGTGGGCCTACAACGTGGATGGAAGCTGTTTGGCGTGGAGGGGGACGATTTTTACGAGCAGCAGGATGATTACGATCTGTACGAGCTGATGGAACAGGCCGAGTCCTTGTTCCGTCGTGTCGAGATCAGACCGGACAGCACGAAGCAGCTCTGCGTGGTCGCCATTGACGAGGCTTCGGGGACTGTGATCGGTGCGGTCGAGTGCGGGATTTCTGGAGACACGTACGGCTTCGATACCGCCGTCGATCCCGACTACCATGGTCGGGGCGTGGGTCGGGCGCTGATCGATTGGGCGTTGGCCGACTACGATTGGAAGGCTGAGGATTGGAGCTTCGCTTCGGACGCTCCGCTCGATATCGTCCTCGATATCGTCAACCCGAAGATGATCTCCGTATTCGAGCGACGAGGATTCGAGATTACGTCTCGTTATCCTGGGCATGTGAGGATGCGGCGAACGATGGGAGAAACATGAGCAACGGCACCAAGGCCACCCTCGCCACCGTAGCCGCCCTGGCGGCCGTGGGCGCGCTCGTCAAGCGCAGGGGGTCCGCTTCCTCTATCTACTACTACCACTGCCCCGTGGACGGCGTACTGCGCGACGGAGCCATCCCTGCGTGGCCCTTGTCCAGCTCGCGCGCCAGGCGCAGCGAAACCCAGCAGCTCCGCAGCGACCTTCGTCAGGAGGGGTTCCTCCCTGGTTCCTCCGTGGTGTGGCTCTCGCCAGGCAAGCCCGTATCGCTCACGTCTCCCTGCTACGTCATCGACCCCGACAAGCTCGATTCGGGTCGGATCGTCCCGACCTACGGAGCCGAGGGCTACGCCCTGCATGTCGGGCCGGTGCCCGCCGAGGCCATCGTCGCCAGGCGGCAGCGTGGCAGTCGCGGGATCATGGGTCCGATGCGCTTCGTGCGTGGCAAGGGTTCCGTGCTCGACGACGCCCCCATCGACCTGGCCACAGTGATCCGTGCCGTGCGATCTGCGGAAGCCGATCCAGACATGGCCGTGCTCTACCATTCCGGGGACGCGAGCATCGCTGGCAAGATTCATAGAGGGCTCGAGCCCCACATGGGTCAGTGGGTGAGTCAGGTGTTGAGCGGTGCGACGGACGATCCCGATTTCATCCATCAGCGGCAGCAGGCTCAGTCGATCTCGTACCTGTCGGACGAACCCGACTGGGTGGCGATCAAGGTGAGCCGGGCCATCGACAAGCCCTACGCTCAGATCGTCAGGGCCGACATCGTGGCGCACGGTCATCTGTCGATTTTCCTCGTGGAGAGGGACGACGAGTCCGTGGTGCGCGCTGTCGACGTCTCGTACGATCGGTTCGAGGACTTGTCCGGTCGCAGGCTGCGGTGGTGGGAGACGCCCTTGTACGATCAGGGCGATCCCTACACGGGGGCCGGAGAGCGAAAGCAGGTCCCGTTCGGGGTCGAGCCCGGCGACTACATCACGGCGCAGTCTCTGTCGCCGGACTACACGCTCACCGGGGAAGACCTGGTGGCGTTCCTCGACGCGGTGGGTTTCCCGCTGGGAGGCAAACCATGAGCAACGGCACCAGAGCCACCCTTGTTTCCGTCGCCGCCCTGGCGGCTGCTGGGGCCCTCGCCAGGCGCGGCCGGCGTGGAAGCCCTGCGGAGGGCGCTGCGCTCCCCAGGAGCGCCACAGGGGCCCAGAGCAGGCCGCAGTACCAGGTCACGCGAGCTGGGTTCCCGTGGCCCGAAGGCACGACGCTGTACCACGGCACGGCCGCCATGGGGGCCATCCGTCGTCAGGGCTTCAAGACCCGCAAGCAGCACGGCGTCCAAGCGGCGGGCGGCCGGCATCAGTGGAGCGTGAGCTTCACGCTGCTGCCCCAGCGCGCGGCGTCCATCGCCCTGGGTCTCGAGACCCTGGCCCTGGGAGCCAGGCGCGACATGAGCCTGGTGAACCTGCTGGACAAGCTGCTGGACGAGATCCCTGGCGCCTTCCCCGACTTCTTGACCAGCGGCAACGATCTCCAGTCCGTGATCGACTTCAACGACTCGGCGGACGAGCAGATCGAGAAGGCGCGTCGAGTCTTCGCCCACATGGACGCCATCGACGGTTGCTACGCGCGAGTCCATTTCGTGCGCGGCCAGCAGCCCAGGCTCCCCAAGGGTACGAAGGTGTGGGGCGAGGGTTCGTATACCCACGAGGGGAAGGAGAACGTCACGCTGACCGTCACGGGTCCAGTCAGGGGGCTGACGAAGCTCGGGTCCGATTGCAGCTTGTCGGTCCCCGGCATGTTCCACCAGATCTACCGCTTCGGCATCCGGGCCGGATCTCGCCAGGAGGAGTGCTTCGATCCGATCTTCTTCGGTTCGCCGTCCAGCTTCGACTGGATCGCCAAGACTCCGCTGGCTTCTGTCGGCATGATCGAGGCGACCGTGGGCATCCCGAGGATCTGCGCGGGGCCGGACGGCGCGGTCATGCTCGGCTACCTGAAGCCCGAAGACGTCTATCGACGTGTCGATCGCCAGGACGGGAGCCACGGCTGGAGCGCTACGCACCTGTCCGAGCGGATCGGCGCGCTGTTCTCTCGTTGCACGACCGTCATGGAGCCCAAGCCGGAAGGTGAGAGCTGGAGTGCCGATCGTTGGCAGCAGCAAAAGGCCAGTCCCATGTTCGACTCGTGGAACCCGGAACGGACCTACGGTCGCATGGGTGACGCGGTGTTCGTGCAGAAGGGCCAGCGCACACCCCAGCAGACCATGGAGTTCACGACCCACGAGCAGGAGATCAGGGTCTACGATCCGAGCAGGATCGAGCCTGGCCGATTCGTGGGCATGAGAGAGCTTCGACTGCGTTATGGGCTCGGGGATCGCATCACGTTCCCGTGGCTGGACGAGCGTCACAGCGACGTGCGGGTCTGGCCGCCGGGCGTGCAGCGGGCCCAGCGACGGCAGCAGGACCGCTACGACTGGCCCCGCTGAACCCATTTGCAGGAAGGAAAATCCGTATTGCCGGTGGAAGGCGACGATGAGCCTGCTCTCTACACTGCTCGATCGCGCCGAGCGATCCGATCGTCGCGCCAAGGGTGGCGTCCGCGTGCTCGATCTGTTCAGTGGCATCGGCGGGTTCACGATGGGAGCCGAGCGTGTCGGTTGCTCCGTCGTGGGGGTCGAGCGGTGGGAGCCGGCCGTCACGACGGCCAGGGCCAACGGTCATCGCGTGGTGGCGATGGACGTCGCGCGAATCACGGCCAAGGGCCCCCTGTCGGGGCCATTCGATCTGTTGATCGGCGGCCCACCGTGCCAGCCGTTCAGCCAGGCTGGGCCTGGGCGGGGGCGGCACGATCCTCGCGACGGCTTCTCGCTCGCTTTTCGGGTAGCTCGCTTGTTCCGGCCGAAGCGGTTCGTGATGGAGAACGTCAAGGGGCTGATGTCCAAGCGTCACGAGCCCTATCGTCGCAGGTTGATCCGTGATCTCGGGAATCTGTACCCCCATGTGGGGATCTGGAGTCTGAACGCCAAGTTCTGGGGTGTCCCGCAGGAGCGTGTGCGGGTGTTCGTTTGGGGCGCAGAGCGAAAGATGCTCCCGCCGAGCCCGACTCATGGGCCTGGCACGGGTCGAGCGTTCGTCTCGGTGAGGGACGCGCTCCCCAGGCTCGGGGCCAAGGCGGTCATCGCTCGGAACACCATGGCCAAGTCCCGCAGCATCGATCTCGTCGGGCCCACCGTGACGGGGACCGGCGTGCTCTACACGGCCCCCAGGCCGGGGCTGGTCTACGGTCGGGATCGCGAGGCGAAGACGGGGAGACGGGTGACGGTTCGGGAGTTCGAGGCTCTCCAGTGCTTCCCTCCGAGTTACGAGCTGATTGGTGACTCCAGGGAGCGCTACAAGATGATCGCCAACGCCGTCCCTCCACCGCTGGGCGCGGCGGTCGTCGGTGCCATGATCGATCGTGCTATGATGGCACGCTGAACGGGAGCGAGATCATGGAGAACGGGTCGGCCTTGGCCATCGCATCGGTAGCTGTCTTGGCTACGGTGGGTGTCGTGGCGAAGCAGCTCGACCCCTTGGATGGTTTGGCGCGCGGCATGGACGAGCGCGAGTTCGACCCTCGAGCCTTGGCCATGGGCACCCAGGTCCAGCTCCAGCACACGGGCGACAGGACCGTGGCCTCTCGCATCGCTCGGGATCACCTCTCCCAGCATCCCGACTACTACGAAGCGCTGGCCGTGATGCAGAAGCGGCTCGAGCGGAGGGCTGGCTGACATGAGTGTCCTGAGCGTCTTGATCGCGAGAGCCGAGCGTCGCAGCGGCAGCAGGGCTGACCAGCAGGCGGCGGTGGACCTCGCCAGGTCCCAGACGGCCTGGGAGAACTTGTACGAGACCTGGGAGGAGGCCGACATCGTCTATGACGGGGACGAGGCGCAGGCCGAGACCACGCTCGAGCTGGCGGCGATGAAGATCGACGAGATCCTCAACGATGAGGACGATCTGCCAGCGGGCGTCATGGTCCCGACGATCTTCTCGGCGCCCGACAAGAAGACGCGCCGTGGTGCGATCCGTATGCTGTTCACGGATCTCGTCGCGACCTACATCGTGGAGCACAACCAGCATGGCCAGAAGGCCGCCGACAAGGTCGCAGTGACCTGGCTGCTTCCGGCCCTGACGGCGCTGGCGTGGCTGGCCGAGAAGAACGACTGACAGGGGCGCTGGTGGTTCACGCTGTTTTGTGTTAGGTCGCACGGTACCGACCATCACGAGCCAGGGAGCCGACCATGGCCAAACCAGCATACCTCTCTCCCGTTCAGTACGAGGCCATCGCGATGGCCGTCTACCACGGCGCCTTCGGGTTCCAGCGTGTGAAGGGAGGGTTCTGGACCCTGCCGGGGTTCGCCTCGCCGCCCTTCGCGGACATCAGGGACGGCGATCCCGTGCCCCTGTGGAAGACGACACGGCAGACAATCAAGGGCTTCGCGCGGCGCGGCTTCGTGAACTTGGTGGACGACAAGGCGCTCCTCATGCCCGAGGCGTTCGATCTGAACGCCACCGTGGACAAGCCGACGATGCCCACCGAGGCGTTCTTCATGCGAACGGCCCACACCGCTCTCAAGCTCGTGAGCTGCGGTGACGTCAAGGGGTTCTGGTTCTGGGAGAGCGGTTCTTCGGGTGGCCTGGGTCAGTTGGGCACCGACCCGTGCTATCCGCCGATGATCGTGGATTCTCTCGTGAGCCGTGGCTGGCTTGGGAAGCCGACGCCCAGGAACAAGGAGTCGGGCGGCCCGCTCGTCACTTGGCTGACGAGCGAGGGTCGCAAGCTCGCCGCGCAGAAGGGTCGCTGGTGAGGCGCGGTTGATCCTTGTGCCCCGACCGAGCTATCCTCTCTCCATGATCCATCGTCTCCATCGCGACCCTCCTTTCCGATCGTCGGGCTCCACGCCGGGGCCGACAGGAGGAAAGGATCGTGTCGAAGATCAACCATCGCCGTGGCGAGACGCGCCGCAGCGTTCGCTCTGAGAGCCATTGCGGGCTCTCCAAGACCTGGACCTGGTTCAAGCGTCACACCCATCGCAAGGCTCGCGCACGACTGGCTGTGGCGCTCCACAGGGAACGCATGGACATCGTCCGTGAGCGTGACGACCTGTATGAGCCGTACCGAGTCGTGGACGACTGGTGGGCGTGGGATTGATCCGTGCGTCCCTACGGACGACGAGCGAAGATTGGGAGCAGCTTGCACGGCGAGTGGTGCCTGGTGTGCCACCCGCCGACCAGGGCTCGACCTTGGCACGCCGAGCCCTACGCCCAGGCTCCGATCAAGGCGCGTGATCGTCAGCAGGCCAGGCGGGAGATCGAGCGTGAGCTGGACGATCTGTACGGCGAAGCCTCACTCCTCGATCGTCAGCCTTCCCCGCGTACGCAGGCCAACCATCGGTGAGCGCGATCCCGCTCGGTGAACAGGCACCACGGTGTCGGGTGGCCGTGCAGCATCCACCAGCCCACCAGGTCCACGGCGAGGGGGCAGATCATTCCGCCGATACCGTAGGCTCCAGCCACTCGTGTCGAATCGCTGGTGTACCAGCGCAGGCCGCCGTGTCGATAGGGCACGAGCTGGTCCGAGAAGAACACGCGAGCCCGCACCAGGGAGTCGGGCACACCGACGAACCAAGCGGTGTGACCGTCGTGCTCGACGGATTCGATACAGAGTGCGCCAGCGTGGGATCGCATGATCATCATCGAGTGCGCCAGCTCGTTCAGGTCGAAACTGGCTGTGCCCATGTTCTCGAACTCGAACCAGCGTTCGGCGCCGGCCTTGCGCGGGTTCTCGCCGTCCGGCCAGGCCAGCAGTCGCTGGCAGTGGGTAGCGCGGCGCTTCAGTTGGCGCGGGCTGGACAGGATCTCGACTTCGGACATGACGATCTCTCCAGGGAAAAAACGAGCCCCCTACCCCTTTCGCGCCGGCCCATGTTTGGGATGATGGAGGCCGGAATGGAACACGGCAGGGGAGGGGGCCCGAAGGCTATCGGTAGCGCACCCAGCAGGCGCGCAGCAGGACGCAGCCGTTCAGGTGTTGGTGGAGCGCAGAGCTTGGGTCCACGACGATCTCGAGGCACCATTCGTGGCTCTTGGGATCGTTGTCGCGCTCGCCTACGGTGACGCCATCCTCGTGAGGGTAGTTCGGTCGAATGGACTCGAACCAGTCCATCACGAGACCGGCCATGCGCTCGCTGTCAGCGCTCGTGGGGAGTTCGTGGAACCGACAGCGGCTGGTGGTGTACGGTGGGCCTTCGTGGTGGTCTTCCAGTTCGACGGGCTCGAGGCGCACACGCCTGCCATCCTTCTGCGGCAGCAGAATCACGTCGTCTTCTGGCGGCCGGTGGCTGGAGCCCACGAGGATCATCGCGCGTTCGTTCAGGTGGTCGAGTATGTACCAGCCGTCCCAGATGGGGTGGCCGTCCGGCCAGCTAGTGCCGTACATGACCATGAGGGCCAGCTTCAGTGCGACCTTCAACTGAACGTCGTCGTCCATGGTCACGGTGACGGCCAGGGCCTTCTTGGCGTCCAGGGTGTCTCTCTCGAAGGCGGTGACGCCCGTGGGCATCTTGATGCGCGCCGTGATGGCGGTGTCGTTGTCGATGGAGCGGGTGCTCGCTGGCGGGTTGCTGTTCGTCACGGTGGACTCCTAATCCTAGAGCTGGCCGAAGAAGATGGTGGTGGGGAGCTGCTCGCAGCGGACGACCATGGCGAGCTTGGCGCCCAGGTCGCAGCACGCCTCGTGGTAACCGCTGCTCAGGTGATCGCCGCAGACGTGATGAGCAAGCTCGTGGATGATCAGCGAGTCGATGCGGCACAGGTCGGCCTCGCTGGTCACGGCGAACCAGCGGTGCCCCAGCCGGCCCACGTTGTAGGTCAGGCCACGGCTGCGGCTGTAGCAGGCCGACCAGTTTTCGGTGATGTCGCTGAGGATCTGGACCTGCACGTCGTGCAGCAGAGCCTTGGCCACCGCATGGGTGTAGTGGACGACTTGGCGCTGATCCGCCGTCCACCGCTCGGGTGGCACGAACTTGTCTTCGCCGTCCGGCGAGAAGCGCACGACGTCGGTGGGCTTGATCTTGCCGGCCGGGACGATGGGGTCGTTGCCGGCGGCGGCCATGGTCTTGCGGTTGGCGCGCTCTCCCTCGCTCAACTGTCGGCCGTGGACCGGCGTGTAGCCATCGGCCACCAACTGGTGGTTGGCCTCGTGATCGCTGGGGTCCCAGGTGAAGCGCTTGGGCCCGAAGCGGGCGTCCATGGCGCTACCGAAGGCGTCGGCGGTGCAAGTGGGGTGACTGGCGGCTTCGCGCACCCAGGTCTCGCTGGCCTCGCGCTCGGAGATCAGATCGTGGGTGGCGTTGAGTACGGCGGCCCGGAGCTTGCGAAGGTAGCTCGGCGGCACGTTGTCGCGATCGAGGTTGACGGGCACCTTCTGGTTCACGTCGTAGTGCCAAGTGTCTCCGGTCTCGACTACGGGGATGCCGAGTTCGTACAGCCAACCCGGAGCGCCGTCCGCGTCGTAGACGTCGATGGCGGTCTTGCGCGCGGAGCGCCGTAGCTCGCCGTGCTCGTTGGCCACCACGGTGGGGAGTGTGGCATCGGCGGTGGCGAGCATGGGAGGTCGACCCAGCCGTCTCCCGTTGACGGTGGTGACGATTTCGCTGGGCGGGATCAGGTTGCGGGTGGCGACGATCGCGTCCTCTACCTGCTGGTGGGTGAGACGGATGATGGCCTCGAAGACGCTGCCTTCTTTGGTCTTGGGGTTTCCGCTGCGGATACGCTTGCCTTCTTTCAGGAAGCGCACGCGGCCGGTGGTCGTGGTGATGACGGCCTCGGCGCAGAGCGAGAGGATCAGCTTCTCGCCCAGGTTGAAGCGCCCGCGCTTGCCGGGATCGTCCTTCTTGCCGGACTCCGCGAACAGGGTCCAGGCGTGGGTGAGATCGTGGAAACCCTCCGGTGCGTCGTCGTCGACGCGCAGGGTGGCGAGGGGCTTGCCAGGGATGGATTCGATGATCAAGTCGACGCGGGTGACGCCGTTTTCGTCCCAGGCGTTCTGGATGAGTTCGAAGACGATGAAGCCAGGGTCTTTGCCAGCGATGAGCTTGCGTAACCCGTTCTTGTCGACGTCGAACCAGCCGGAGCCGGTCTTTTGTTGTGGCATGAGATTCTCCTGTGGGATGGTCGGTCGGCCCCGCTATCGGCGTGGCTCGCAGAGCCCTTATCGTGATACCAGCAGATCGTCAATCGGTGCGCTCGCGGATCTCTCGACCGCAGGTGGCGCAGCGCACCCGTTTCGGCGCGGGGAGTTCTTCGCCCAGCGGCCTGGGGTGGTGCATGATGGCGAAGCCGCGCGTGGAACGTCCCTCCTGCTTGGGGAAGCGCACGCGCCGTTCTTCGACGTGGCCGCACTCCAGGTGGCAGTCGTACCAGCGCATGTAGAACTGGTCGCTGATGATGGAGCTGCCCTCGCGCAGCTCGGCGCTGACGACTCGGCGCAGCGGGTTGGTGTTTTGGGCGCGTTTGCGGATCACGATTTCTCTTGGTCGGTGGGCTTGGGTTTCGCTCGATCTTCGCCACCGGCCATGTCGCGAATGACCTCGTAGACGTACTTGCCATCGGCAAAGGTGAACGCCCTCCCGCAGCAGGTATACGCGAACGGGAGCTTCCTGTCGGGCCAGTCGGGACCGTCTGGCCAGTGGCTCATGATCCAGCAGCCTGGGTAGCACACCCTGTCGGAGTGCTAGAATCGTCGTGGAGGGCTCGGCATGTCGTTCCAACGTGGTTGGTCGGTGGCTCATCGCCAGTATCACGGTGGCAATCGCGTCGCAACGCTGGCCGCGAGCTGGTGAGCCGTAGTAGAATGGGCGCTCTCTCTCGCCCCTTGGAACAGCCGATGCCTCCTGTTCACAACGACGGACGCTGGGTCGCCCTCGCCGCCATAGGCACGCTGGCGATCGGAGGCATCGCGTGTCGCAGGCGCGGCTCTCGCGCCAGGCTTCGCATGGCTGGTCTGGTCAAGGGTACGCTTCTCTACCATGGGACCAAGGCCCCGGAGGATTTCGACTACCCGGATGGCCCAGCCTGGTTCAGCACGGCCAGGTCGGTGGCCGAGGAGTTCGTGTCTTGGCACTCGTGGGGTGACGATGCCGAGGAAAAATCTCGCGTCCTCGTCTATCGGGTAGTGAAGCGTATCCCTCGACTCGTGCTGATCGACAGTCGGGAGGACATGGACGACCTGGTGAGACGCTTGGACGATGGCATGGGCGATCTGGAGTTCGCCGGCCCGACCGATCTGGCCGAAGCCACCTGTGACGCTGGATGGACCGGCTGGCATATTCCATGGAACTACCCGGATGGCAGCGACACCATGATCTGCGAACCGACAGAGTGGCTGGAGCTGATCGGTAGGGAGAGCGTGTGAAAAACGGAGCCCCCCTCGCCCTGGCCGTCGTTGCCGCGCTCGCCCTGGCGAGCCGCAAGCGCGGCTCTCGCAAGGTGGCGAGCCCGAGCCCGCAGGCCGTCGCCAAGGCCGTCATGGCGTCCCTGTCGGACGACCTGCGTAAGCATGGCAAAGCCGGCAGGACCGACTGCCCGGCCTGCGGTCACTGCTACGTCGCCTCCGAGGCGGCCTGGCACTTGTTGGGCGGCTCCACCAGCGGCTGGGTGCCAGCGTCCGGCACATGGAAGGGCGTGACCCACTGGTGGCTGGAGAACGACGACGGGCAGCGCTTGGATATCACCGCCAGCCAGTTCCCCAAGGGCTTCCCGTACGACAAGGGCCAGCGGCGTGGCTTCCTGACCGGATCGGTACCCAGCCAGC
>Ga0209434_1000409_pt1 | contig 21103 bp, 68 predicted proteins | sample ETNvirnome_2_300_FD_184068 | JGI IMG/M metagenome (GOLD analysis project Ga0209434, IMG submission 184068) | Marine viral communities from the Pacific Ocean - ETNP_2_300 (SPAdes) (version 2) | ecosystem: Environmental > Aquatic > Marine > Oceanic | place: Pacific Ocean | collected 2013-06-22
TTATCAATAACACTGGATCTTATAAGAGTATCTTTTGTTGGGCGTGGCGTGGTGAGTATCCCAAGATCGGATCTACGTTTATCGCGCAGGTCAAAAAAGGAAAGCGAAGCCTGGCAACGTCTTTTTCTAAGTTAAAACTCATTCAAAATGACCTGCCGGCAGAAGTGATAGACGAAGCACCAGGTATCTCAGACGTCGGTTTTTTCTGTAATTACGATGAACTAATAGCTTATTATGAAAAAGAATACAAAGTAAAGTTTGATAAAGAGAGTGAAGAAAGACAACGTCTGATTGACAAAGCACGGAGAGCGAGTGATTCATGGTGGTCACGTCGGCTAAAAGAGCGTCTAAAAGAGCGTGATGGTGTCCTCTCCTTGGTTCGTCACGCCCACACTGTTAGATGCCAAGCACTCAATAACAAAATTCGTGGTCTAAATAATGCTTTTTGGATAAGCTGGTCGATAATAGCTGTTATATTATTTTATGGAATGTGGTTGTATCAATGAAAGTCGGTGATCTGGCAAAGGCACACGTTGGAAACTCGGATTATTCGGGTGGGTATGGAGTACCTGGCCAGGGATGGTGGCACGAGTATGTCGTCATCATTGGTGATTTCGAAACAGGCAAGGGAATTGAGTACTGGGGCGAAAGCCGAAACCCAGTCTGTTCCACTGTCGATGTGATGATGTCAGACGGAAGGATCGTGGGCTTTGCAGCTAGCCGGCTTGAGGTGATGGCATGAAAGTCGGTGACATGGTGAAGTTTTCTAAGGAGCACACACGCCGCCCTGGTGTGGGGAATGTCAAGGACTGGATCGGCATCGTCATTCGAGTAACACTCACCGATGTCCGGGTCCATGCCGTTGATAAGATAAAGATAATGTGGACGGTTCATGGAGATAGCCACATTTCGCATTACGATGAGCTGTGGTGGAACAATTTGAACTATGAGCCTTTTGAGGTGATACATGAAAGTCGGTGACGTCGCACTGTATTGGCCCAAGTGGCATCCAATGGAGAGCTCTGATCCGGAAGGGCCATGTTTGATTTTGGATTGGGACGACGATGAAGCAGCCCTCTATGAATCGAAGCCTCCTCAGCCTCAGTGGCTGGTGATGACAGGTGGAGAGATAAAGTGGGTCAGCTCGTGGCAGGTTCAAAAGAGTGAGGAGAAATAGATGAAGAAGCGTATCTGCCCAAAACCTGGCCACCTGGTTCATGTTAGAAATAGATCTCCTCTCTATGATGATGTAAATACCAATACTGCCCTTATCGTTGATAAGCGAGGTATTGAGGTTAGAGTTATGATTAATGGTCGACTAACATGGGTTAGGAGAGATCAGCTAGAGGTGATCAGTGAAAGTGGGTGATCTTGTTAAGACAACCATGTGGGGGAACGGAGTGGTGCTCGAGTTGAAAAGACTTCACAATCAGCCCAAGAAGAAGGTTATTGCGACAGTGCTAGTGGAGAGGATAGTCCAGAACACGCACATTCGACGTATAACGGGAGAGAATCTCGAGGTGATCAGTGAAAGTGGGTGATCTTGTTAAGATGAAACCCATGATGTTTTGGCAGCTCAAGGGTAAAGCTCAAGACTACACTGAGGAGCCGCTTCTTGTGATAGAGCACTCTGAGTATATAATGCGGCTGATGTATCCCGGAGGGAGGATGATGAGAGCTCTTCCAGAAAACTATCACGTGATTAGCAAAAATGAATAAACATACAGCATGGCTAGGAGAGCGAGTAATCTACAGTGAGCTTAGTGGAAAAGAGCAGGAGTCATTCAATTCAGCTAGGCTGAAAGCACTGATGACAAACTGGGGTTACCTCGAATCTTTCACAGTTAATGGTGACAAGTGGGGGCCAGACATCATCTTTTACAGGTCATCAGACGGTAGTGTTCTCAAGGTTCAGCTCAAGGGACGCCCGGTTCTCGATAAGCACTATTTCGGAAAGGATATCTACGTTGCCTTTGAAGATAAGATAACAGCAACATGGTATGTTTATTCTCACGATGACGTTCTCAATGAGGTGCTGGAGACTGGAAGACTTATTGGGACAGAAAGCTGGAATGTGAAAGGTGGGTGGAGCTGGAGCTACATTCCATCGTGGCTCAATGCTGTTCTTGACAAGTGGATTATTGCATCGGAGGTGATCAATGAAAGCGGGTGATCTGGTAAAGGTAAAAGACTGTCCTCCTCAGGTCTTTGCGCAGGACTTTCCGTGCGAGTGTTTTTTCTGTCACCACAGTTCTAATCGTGTTGGAGTGGTTCTCAGAGCTGAGCCCTACAAGAGCTGGGCAGTGATGTTCGATTGTGGCGAGTGGAGGCTTGATGAGTTTGACCAGGCACGAGGAGATGTGAAGGTGATCAGTGATTAGACCTGCATTTCAACCAAGACCTAAACTCGGCGATCTTGTTAAGTATGTGAGTGACACATGTAGTGATCCATGTTCCCTGGGAATCGGCCTCCTTATGGGTTTTGATAAAGATGGTGATCCAATAGTGTGGTTTCAGGGAGACGAGAGACATGACCAGCGAGACCTCCACGGAAGTGCATTCTATGCGAAAGATATTGAGGTGATCAGTGAAGGTGGGTGATCTTGTATACTTCTATACAGACTCATGGGTGTTCCAGCGGGATGATTATGCGAACCCCGGTGTGATTATTGCGGAGGTCCAGGGTACACAAAGCTATCGAGTGATGTGGAACAATCATAAAGTTACGATTGAACACATGTCGTATCTTAATCACTATGAAGAGAGCAGGGAGTGAAGATAGGTGATCTAGTAACGATCCATGGCCCGAAGGCAGGGCCTCTACGTGGGCCCTATGTCGATGAGGACCCTCTAAGAGGTGTGATTGTTGGGAGGTTTCAGGTCACTCCAGGCACACCACGAGGCTACACAGTCATGACATCGACTGGTATCATGCAGTGCTATCGATATGAGCTTCTCGCATGCTGAGATCTTTGCATGTAAATAGAGCCACACAGTGGTATAATGCTAGTTAGGAGGAAATACATCAGCTATGATGAAGTGTGACCGCTGCGGTCTCCCCTTTTTCGACTATGAGGGATATACTGATGTCGAAGATGAAGGGATCGTGTGCTCTTACTGCGTTGATGAGGAAGAAGATGATGCTTCTGAAGAGCGACACGTGGACCCAGGTCGATAAATGAAGTTTAACCCAAACAGCAGACAAGCAATCCAGGGATTGAGGTTTCAATTGCTGGAGATGATATGAAAGTAGGTGATCTGGTGATGAAGAGAGGTGGCATTCATGACGGAGTTATTGCGGTGGTCTTGGTTAAGGAAAGCCCGTCGGCTCTCGCTACTCAACGCGCAGGCGACATGCTTATCGTTATGTCACATGAGAATCCAGCTCGTCGATTGCTATTCTTCGAGGAAGGATGTGAGGTCATCAATGAAGGTCGGTGACATGGTTCGAATACGTGATATTGGATTTTCCACAAAGTATTGGCCGGAGTCGATCGGTCAGATGGGCATGATCGTCGCCAATGCGAAGCGTCTGTATATTCCGGCCGTGAAAGTCATGGTCTTAGGTGAGATTGCTGAGTTTGATCTTGAAGAGATAGAAGTAGTAGATGGAAATCGGTGAGCTAGTAAAGTGGTGGTGGCATCTTGGCACGGGCTGGGGTGAAACACACTTCACAGGTATGGTTGTGAGCTCCCACCTGGCGAAGACGGATTACGAGAAGGTTCGTATACTTAAAGTTCTCGCAAATGACGGTACTGTTTTAGATGTCAGAGAAGATGAGGCCAGCCTCGAGAGGATGAGATGAAAGTCGGTGATCTGGTTCGATGCATCTGGCAGCCAAGGGTGTCTAAGTATATTAAAGGGAAGGGCTGTATTTCAATGAAGCACACCATCTTGGGAGAGCTGGGAATAATCGTACATCAGCGTCTTGAAGTAGATCACCACACGATCCTCTTTCTAAAGTTTGGATACGAGCATATATTTTCGTCAGGTGCATTTGAGGTGATCAGTGCAGCCGGGTGATCTGGTAAGAACAGCGGTGGGGACCATCGGTGTTATCCTCGAGGTGAGACATCCCAATTGTGATAACCGAGATTATAGAGCTCCTGTTCAGTGTCTCGTCCACTTTGGTGATCGGTTTTTTCAAGGTGGACTCGACCGAGATGGGTGGTATTACAATAACGAGATAAAGGTGATTAGTGACAGACAAACAACTTAATGAATATATTGGACATCTACTTGATGTTCCCAAGGAGAAACGTCTCACTAGTGATGGCTGGTGGTCAGAGGATTTTGACTGCGCCATGGCGATGTGGGAGAATCTACATCCAGGGACGAGACCGCCTGCATTTGAAAATGTGGGACCACCGCCGTCGTGCTTTGCAGGGACTGTGCCGCCGATCTACGATGGTGAGCTTAAGTGAATCACATAGGTTTCTCGCGCATGCAAAGTAGACTTTTTTGTGGTACAATATAGGCATGGAGAAAGCCAGCATATGAGAACGGGTGACCTGGTTAGATTTACACGTATTCTCTCAGAAGATTCTCGGAGGGTAGGAACAATCCTGTCGTTTGATCTCTATCATGCGCGTCAGAACCTGGCCCAGATCGAAGGGGGAACTTTTCGATATCAAACACCTGAGAGACTAGCAAAAGTGTTGTGGAATCACGGCAGTGCTGGCTGGGTCCTAGCAAGCAGGCTGGAGGTGATTGATGGAGATGTCTAAAGAGAAATATCAGGATCTTATGCTACGTTTTGCCAAGGAGCTTTACGAGGTAGGGGTTACAGAAGACATGAAAAAGATCGCGCAGGCACAGATGAATCGAACGCCTAACGCTGCATCGTGTGGCGCTGAGGATGACGTCAGAAAGTTTTTCTATCGACATGATGGGTTCACAATTGAAGCGGTGCAGACTGTGAAGCTTGTTCTAAAGAAGTGCAAGTAGGAGATCTGGTGATGTTCTGCGACTATGATGGTAGCGGGGATTGGGTGGTTGGAATGGTGGTAGGTATCACCTATGACCCTCCGGACGAGGAATGGAAAAGCTCGATGCCTGCAGCGATGGTCATGCATAATAACAGGGTTCAACCAGTGCCAATCCCTCAGAAGGGTCAGGACTGGATAGAGCCTCTTTGATGAGGCAGGCGAAGTCTATGAAAATCGGTGATCTGGTAAGATTCAAAGAAGCGATTCGCCCGCTTTCAGATAAGAGGTTACACGGCATCGTTATTGATGATAGTCCCTATCCTCCGGCAGGTTTTCTGGATATAAAGGTTAGAGTTTTGTGGCAAAATGAAAACATCAGTCTAGTGCAAACAGCACGATTGGAGATGATCAGTGAAAGTAGGTGATTTGGTTATTATGCCACCGGGAGAAAATCAGATGTATCGGACGGGTTACGACCCAGATACACAAGCCGTGGGTATTGTCGTTGACATTGCATCTCAGATCTTTGATCCACGACCACGTGTCGGCGTCTGGTGGTCTGACGGAGATAGAATCGATTATGAGCCGTCAGACTGGCTGGAGGTGATCAGTGAAAGCGGGTGACCTCGTAATGTTCTGTGATGGATTCACTGACGCTGAGCCGGTACTTGTTATTGAAACATGCTACGACTGTGCGTCTGGATACGGTGCAGCAGAAATGGAAGACATTGAAGTTGCGCTCGTCATGAATGATACTGGGCAGCACTGGGTAGCGTTCGAAAATCTTGTTGAGATTGGTGAGGTGATCAGTGAAAGTCGGTGACATGATCAAGATGGTGGTTGACAAGCATTACCAGCGAGACTGGATGGCTGGTTTGCTGATTAAGATCGACAGCACCTACAGGCAACAAAGAGTCGCGACTGTGCTGACGAATCGAGGTGTCGAAACCTGGCCACTAGATAGCTTTTATCAGTATGAGGTAATCAGTGAAAGTTGGTGATCTGGTGACAGTGCCTTTCGACCCTGTGTACCCGGGCATGGGCATGATTGTTGCTCCCTCTATGCGTGGTCTTTGGATGGTGCTTATAGATGGTGTGATTTATCAATTGCTTGAAAGAGAGCTGGAGGTGGTTTGTGGAGCTGGGTGATCTGGTAAGAGTCCATTGGGGCAGCTGCGACTGGTCTGGTGAGAAGGACGTCGATTGGGGCCACTCCTTCGGGATAGTTGCAGGGAAGATCAGGTGGTGGAATGACGACGTGCGCAATCGTTTCCCGTGCGGGGATATTGATGTTCTAGTTCATGGTGAAGTTACTTCGTACAATATGGGTCGGCTGGATCCGGCGGATGAGGTTGACGATGGAAGTTGGTGAACTGGTTTATGATTACGCACTTGGGAAGAATGGCATCGTCGTCGGCGGTGCATTCACTGAGAAGTGTGATATCATGTATGAATCGAGTCGTCCAGTTGATTGGGAGTGGTGTGTACTCTACGAAGATGGTGAGCTGCAGGGTGCAGACACAATGGACTTACAGGTTATCGAATGAAAGTCGGTGACCTGGTAAGATACACTGGGACTGAAGGCGGTAGATGGGGACACGGTTCCCAGCACATTGGAGTGATTATTGACATGGCCCAGCTCGACAACCGGGACCATAAGTCCTTCTATATCTGGTGGGTCGTACTAAATAAGCGAGGATGGTGGGATGACTATCGTCTGGAGGTCGTCAGTGAAGATCGGTGACCTAGTGAGTTGTAAAGATAACGGTGCCTGGAGCAAGGGCAGAAAAATAGCTATCGTTGTCAGTGAGATTCGTCATGGAGTCAACTCTTCTTTCGTGGACATACTGGTAAGGGGAACAGTCATTCCCGCTAATATTCGAGCTTTGAAGGTGATACATGAAAGTCGGTGATCTTGTGAGGTTTGTATGTAGTGTCCCCCGTGATATTGGAGTGGTGATGCACGTCTACGATAAGCACCCGGACCTTGAGCAGAGCATTGACGTTCTTTGGAGTGATGGCTTGATAGAGGAACACGATGACGAGGACTTGGAGGTAATCAATGAAAGCCGGTGATCGAGTGATATACTACTGTAGATTCTGCGGAGTCAAATCACACAACTCAGCCTGGGTGCAAGGCATCTGCCCGAGATGTGGGACTCGAATCCCGCCGAAGGAGTGGTAAGATGAAAACCGGTGATCTGGTAAGGCTTAGGAAGTCCCACCCAGCGGTGAAGACGTGGAGGCATCAACCCCACCTCTTCATTGGACGATGGGCTGAAGAAGGAGCTCCGCTACTTATTCTGCGACGCAGCGATTATGACGATGATAGATGGGAAGTACTCGGTCCAGGTGGCCAACTCGCATCTTTTGATTATTGGTTGTTGACGACTAGAGGAATGAAATGAAAGTAGGTGACCTGGTGCAAATCTCTGTGGAATCGATCATGTCAGGAAAGGGTCAGGAGACAGTAGAAGGATTTGGGGTGATCATTAGGGATCAGTCTCCAATGAGACCTCCGCATGTCGGCCGACGAGTAGACGTGTTGTGGGGAGACGGTGAGATAGAAGAGCAACACACAGATGACCTTGTGGTGATCAATGAAGGAAGCTCATGAACAGCTCACGCATGCAAAGTGAGCCAGCCTATGGTATAATGTTTCTACAGAAAGGAAAAAAATATGAGTAGTTTACATTCAGGTGTGACATTTTACGAAGAAGACCGTGGTAACGGTCCCTTCATGATTCGAATAGGCGGAACGAGTGAGTTCGTCTCGGAAATTGATCCACACGACAAGAGGTCGTGGCCGCCAGGTATAGTCAAGTTCTGCGAAGGGTGGAAAAATACCAAGACATTGATGTTCAACACAATGGACGAAGCACTCGATGCAGCAGACAAGGTCTGGGACATTGAAGGCATCCACACTTCAATAGAAACGGTTGGACCAAGCTCATGAAATCTCTTACTGGCAAGGAAGTAAACGAGGGAGTCGAGGATGGCGTCGGTGGCACTACGCTAACGGGAGCAGGAATTGACTTCTATCGGCTGCTGATGATTCAACAGGCCCTCAAGGCACAGTGTAGAGGATTTCGCCTCTCAAACAAGGTTCCACAGGGAACCACACTTGCTCGTCGACACCTGGGACTGAAGGGTAATAAGGAGAGCCTCCTTGAGCAGGTGACTAGCATCATCAATCGAATTCAGCTTGAACGAACGGAATGTGAATGAAAGTCGGTGACATCGTTATTCGGCGTCTGCCGGAAAGACTGCGAGACACTGAGTATGCATCTGACCCTGTCTACAAAGAGCTGGGAATCGTTACACGCCCGAGCTGGAGTGAGGAGAGTGTTTGTGTGATGTGGGCTTCCGATATGCGGCCAATGTCATGCCTCATCGAGCGCATGGCATCTGTAATAGACTTGAGGTGATCAGTGAAGGTCGGTAAAGAGACGATAACTGTTACTAACAGTGCTGGTATTATCTATCTAGCAGAAAATGCGAAGAGAAGAAACAAGTCAGTGTATATCGATAAATTGATTAGAGATATTGATCCCGTTGGAGTTCACCTGTTGACTATCCACTTTCCACACAACGATGTTGAAATGAGAACCTTGTGGCTCGTGAAGATCAAAGACGCGGATGAGCCGGTTGAAATCTGGCTCGATGTAGAATTTGACTGTTTGCGCGAGGTTACTACCGAAATTGAGCATGATAATGCCGCCAGTCAATAACTTCAAAGACGCACTCCTCTGGCTCTGCCTGTACACGATGATGTGCATGGCTCTTCTCGATCTTTGGGTTGCATGGAGCAGTAGGTGATTTTAGCTATTGTTGGGATTCCAGTTGTCTTCTCCTTAGGGTTCGCACTGGGAGCATACATGCGAGGAGCAGCTTACGAGAATCAGGACTGGCAGGTGTTGAGGTGGAATCCAGATATCTTGGGCTATCGCCCTCTAATACTGGGATCATACATCTACCCAGATGACAACGTAGTGATGTCTTTGGAGATGGATAATGAGACATTTCCAGAGGATGGTCTGCAATACACTCAGGATGATTGTGAATGAAAGCTGGTGACCTTGTAAGATTTAAGAACCTTCACCCCTCCTGGGGGTCGATCGCTCTGATCACCCGCATTCACAAGACAGACTGGGAGTCTGGTCAGGTGTACTTGTGCGGTGTGGTCATGAACTGTGCCATCCCGTGGCTAAAGCGACATCATTTCATGGATGTGATCAGTGAAGACCGGTGATCTGGTAAGATTGGTAGGCTCTCACGATTCGTTTGCTACGGGTGTTCTTATTCGTATAGGTCCAACTGGGTGGTGGGATATTCTCATGCCTGAAGGCATCGTGCAGTGGCCAACATCCCAACTGGAGGTGATCAGTGAAGGTCGGTGATCTCGTTAGGCTGGCGAAGGGCCACCCAGCGTGGGGTCTCGTCATGCGTATCGATGAGCAATACTTCGGCGCAAGACAAGTGTACAAGATCGTCGGCACAAAGCGAGGGGATTGCCTCCGGCCCAGCATGGTTAACACGATCAGTCCAACTCGAGACGGCATCCGCGACCGGGTGCTCGTCTTGTGGACAGAAGACATGGCGTGGACCTACGAAGAGTCCACGATACTGGAGGTAGTCAATGAAAGTCGGTGATCTGGTAAAGATGGACTTTGAAGGCAGCATGGTCGCGCGAGTGGTGGGAGGCGGAGATCCAGACATGTGGGGTGTCGGAATCATAGTAACTGTCGAAGACAGAAATCCAGATGATGTTGAAGTGCTCTGGTCTAGACTGGGTCTTGGATGGGAGATGAAAATAATGCTTGAGGTGATCAGTGAAGGCGGGTGACCTGGTAAAGGTGAAAGAGGAGCCAAGAGAAAATGAAGAGCATGAGATCGGAATTGTCGTTGGCTTTAAGCCTCGTGGGTGGATGACTCCCGACCGTCGTGATCCTGACTGTGATGTGTGGAATGACGCAATCGTGATGTGGCCATCGTTTGGAGTAGCCTCTCACATGCGAGCACTTCTTGAGGTGATCACATGAAAGTCGGTGACCTCATCTGCTATACACACGATCACGATATCCGCGGTCTTATCTTAGAACGACATGAGGCGAGCGGGGACGTCCTGGTGTTCTGGTGTGATTACGTCGGAGAGAGATACGATACTGATCGCAGGATATGGAATGCACAGTGTTTCAATGTGGAGGTGGTCAGTGAAGGTGGGTGACCTTGTCCAGTGCTGGAGCACAGAAGAGAGCGGTATCATTGTTGATATTGATCCTCTTCGAAGACACCAGATGTCAAAGCAGGGACAGCCCGGGTATGAGATGATTGAGATTGTCGTCATGTTGCCTTGTGGAACGATGTGGCACGCAGCACCGAAAGACTGGTCTGTGATCGTCGAGGGAGAATCACCTGACGTTCGCCCATGTAAACAGACCCCAGCTGTGGTATAATATAGGTATAAGGAGAAAACAATGAACTATTCTGAGATTCTTAGCCACATGGGACAGCTGGACGAAAGCCAGCTCCGATCTCTTAACTCTGCTGTGATCGGCGAGCTGAAGGCTCGCCGAAATCAAGAGGCAGCACGAAAGCGGCACCTCTTCGGTGCAGGAGATAAGGTGTCGTGGAACGGTCGCAATGGCTACACCGAGGGAACCATCGTTCGTGTCAAGCGGAAGAAGGCGATCGTTCGTGTTAACGCAACTCGAAGTACACGGATGATCAACTGGGACGTCCCACTCAACATGCTGAACGCTGTAGGTAAGCAACGTGGGTGATGTGATTAACTTCGCTACCGCTGTACCAACGGATCCAATCCTTCGAAAGGGAGATCTCGTGCGACTGCTGGACATGGAGATGTTCGCAGACCTCGCTGAGGATATCTCCGATGAGGATGATGGCTTCCTTAGGTCTCTGGAGAGCGTGCAAGGAGTCGTGCTATCAATTTGCATGCTTCTTCCTGACGATCATCCTGACGCGCCAAATCAGGCGATGTATATTGATGTTGCCCTCCCATTCGAGGACGGCTGGGAGGTGGTCGAAGGGATTTCAATCCACCACATCCACCGGATTCTTGGAGAGGACGCGATGTCTCTCAGAGGTTACGATCACACACTGGAGAAAGAATGAGTAAGAATGGACTCGACGGTCTAAGCGCAGTGGGACGTGCTATGCAGGGACCGCTTATCACAAAACTTGTATCACCTTTACCCGGTAGAGCCAACGTGGTTTTATCTGATGGGACAAGTGACTGGCTGAAGGGATGCAAGGTGTTAATCTGTTCAGAGAGCCAGCAACGAACCTGGGAGCGGACTCGAGACATTGAGTTCGCTGAAAGCAGCGGAGCACGAGTAATTGATCTCGAGACTCTTCTCATCAAGGCTCGTAGAGAGGGACTCATTTAGATGATTTTTAGAGCAATTTGTCAAGTCGAGCAGTTGCTAAACTGGTGGAGGTCTAGCTGTTCGGCCTCCTTGGTAAAGGCCTCCACCACATCCTCCCCTCCGGGGGAGGATACCCATGCAACAGGACCCAATGTTGTGGTATAATGTATCCAAGGAGAAATAACATGAAAACTTATCCGTGTCCTCTTGATGAGACAGTCACTGTGCTTGAGACACCGTTTGGACCAGAGGCTGAAAGTCTGGCATTCCTACTCAATGTGGGTGGTGAGGGTGTGATCATTCTAAATGCAAATGTTAGAGAGGAGCCGTGGTTCACAGAGGCTCACGCTAGCGCAATCTTCGCCCACGAGCTGGGTCACCTGGCGTGTGGTGTACCTGAGGTAGACGCTGAGAACTGGGCCATCAAGAGGTTGCGTGAGCTCGGCCTCCCTGATGCTGTTGAGCTATTGCTTGATCGAGGTATCGTATAGAGACATGGGACTACTCGTGTTTACGGACGATGAAAGTTTTGACACTGACGGACCACTTCGCGCTGAAAAAAGAAGCGACGGATGGTACGTGATAGGAGAGGGATATCTTATCCCAGTAGACGAAGAAGCTGAGGCTGAACGTCTGATTAGAGAAATGCAGGAGAAAGAGAAAGATGAAAAGCCAACTGAGCGATTCCTCGCCAACGATCCCATCAACTGGTAAAGGGAGGTCTGTGCGAGCTGGAGATGTATGTTTCTGGCTGGATCAGGGACCGGCGATCCTTTTGGCGAGGACAGAGATTGAAGACCCCATTCCAATGGATGAACTGGCTGAATACGACCAGATTCCCAGTGAGCGGGGGTGGACCGTCAAGCTTCTTCACACAGGTGAGATTCTCGACGTCCACGATGACACCCTTTTCGTGTGGCCCAACAGGCCATTCGACAAATGCATGTAAAAACGGAGAAAACATGAGAGCTGGAACAAAGGTATCGAAGGCCTACAAAGGCCTGCAGGTGAACTTTGGATCTGAGACAGGATTCAGGTTCGCAAGGATGGCACGCGGGTGTATCACTCACGGGCAGTTCTTTAAGAAAGGAGAACCTCACGTCGAGATGGACGCTAAGACTTTTGCCGAACTTATTTCACAGGGTCTGGTACACGAGTCTTCTCGAATCGAAGGCTGCTTCTACCTGATTGGGTAACCTGATGGGGTTACCTGCAGCAATGCTCGCGGCATGCAAATAGACCACAGCTGTGGTATAATGTATGTACCAACCAAGGAGGCCCACAGTGGCAGAAAATATGATGGTCAACGGACGGGGTTATCCCTTCAGACCCAACCAGAACAAGTGTGAGTGCTGTGGAAAGCAGAACTTGCCGGAACCTATTGTGTTCGCACAGCGCTCGCGACTGGATAACACCTATGTCTGCGGACAGTGCTACGCTGACCACAACTACACTGCTGCCCTCGTGCAGAACGCTGCGTTGTGGGATGAGCTCAGAGGTGACGCATGAGCCTGGATCGAGAGATCAATTCAACAGAAAGCCCGTACACCAATGGACCTTACATGGTCCTCAGCGACGGATCGACATTCGACGGAGCAGATGGGTGTGCTGTGGTATACGTGACTGACGAGGGAAATGAGGAGCTTGAGGCTTGCTCTGACTTCAAGGCGGTCGAGGATGACCAGATGGAAGTCATCATGCTTTCAGATCTGATGGACGCTTACAATCAGGTCCACGGGACCAATATCTAAGGAGATATGACAATGGCAACACTACTAGACGACGGATACCACGTGGAAGTGGACGATGAGGGTATCGAGATATCTCTTCGAATTCTGAAAAGCCTCTGCGATGTGGTTGAGTACCAACCATCGAATAGGACATTCTGGACTGATGAGACACAGGTTGGCGCGTTCGACCTGTGGGGAAATCTGGTCATCTATCACGAGGCACTTTGAGTGAAAGTATCCGAGTTTATCGAGGCACTTCAAAAGGTGCTGGAAGAAAACGGCGATCTTGAGCTTGTGGTCACAGCAGTTGACCAAGAGAGTTATGTGTCCTCTGTTCCCTTTCCTGCGATGCTTAGTGTCTGGGAGAACTTCTACGGAAGGTTGATCGACATAACGGGAGATGAAGACTCTCGTGATGACGTGAAGCAGGTGCTCCATCTTGGGGCTTGAAGCAGCTCTCGCGAGGAACCTGAAGCTGGGTGAGTGGGACATCATTGATGTCGACACTGGAGAGCTTTATGCTGAGGGTCTGCTTAGAGCTGAGACATATCTCATCGCTGCGAAGGAGGGATGGGAGATCATGTTTGAGGATGAGGAGAGTTGGCTCGTTGTTAGGAGGTTGTCCGAGTTCAAAGGGAAGCCCATTGACACGAGGATGTGGGGCTCGGGCGCATGCAAGTAGATCCAAATCTGTGGTACAATAGACTTACAACCCGTTAATCAGGAGAAACAATGGGCGTTCGAGAGAACATCAAACTAGCAGACATCGTCGTAAAGCACGGCATCACCCTTGATCAGATCAGGGAGCTTCGTTCTGCGATGCAGTTCACATGGTCATCGATCGCATACGACATCGCTGAGTGCTTCGAGGGTGGAGAGGAAGAGCTCTACGAGGCCTACAATGATGAGGCAGCCATGATCGCTGAGAACACGCTTGACGCAGATCGTGTGGTCACATTCAATACTGACCTGGACCTGAAGTGGGTCTACCGGAATGAGGATGGGACCCACCGTTTGAACGTCATTGAGATGGGTGAGGAGATCCTTCGGGCGGGCCTCTCCCACTGGTAGTCGCAAAGTAGCTGGCCAGTCGGCCCATGCAAATAGACCACAGCTGTGGTATAATGTAGGCACCAACCAAGGACACACAATGACATATGATGAACTTTACAGAGCTATCCTTGAGGTGCTACCTGCAGCTCAACTTGGCGAGGACAACGACGGACAGATCGTGGTCTACACAGATATGATGATCGACATCTACGATGGTACAGACAACGTCGTCCCCTTCGTTGACACAGAGGCAGAATAGGATGTCAAGATACGGACTTCCATCACGACGGATGCTAGCCTTTCTCAATGAGAATCCCGGAGCGACATCTGGTGAGATTCACGATCACCTTCACGAAGGAAGGAAGATTCAGCAGCTAAAGGTGAGCTGGAATCGAGGTCCAGGACACGTCGAGCAGAAGGTCTACACACAGTGGATGCCTGAGAAATACGTTCGAGAGTTCATGCTGAAGTCGAAACTCTACTGGAATGTTGAGATTCTGGATAAACGCACGCAATATGTGAGCAAGGTCAGTCGTGGGAAGTTCGCCTACCTGACCTCACCATATCACAGTCGCACTCTGGCTGATGGGCCTCGCGGAACCAATCCCCACCGGGGAGCTGTGAACAGACGCTGTCAAAGGTGCTGGTTCTATCGTCGTAAGATTGATGGACAGTTCAGGTACTTCCTAACCCTTCGAGGGCTTGGAGCCCTGCCAGAGCACGGTCACAAGTGAGTCGTGATGCGTATCTGGTGGACTGATGAGATGAAGCAGGAGTGGCGACCACCAGAACCTGGTGACCTGGTTCACCTGATCGGATCAACCGGCAAGATCTGCGGATCTCCGGGTCTGGTGACGAAGACGTACCGCGACAACACCCTTGAGAGAAATGGCAGATGCTCGGTGTTGTGGGAGAACGGAAGTGTGGAGACAAATAGGGACGCGAGCAACCTGCTGGTGATATCACTCGCAGGCGGTTTATAACAAGATTCTCCGAGGAGGAGAGAGAACATGAACATGGAAGAGATAGAGGTCTACATAGATAGAGACCAGTGCGAGCGCCTAGAGGTGGAATACTTCGAGGCGGATACGCTTAGCATCCCAGCAGACGCAATGTTGAGATCGAAGACAGGAGGGTACGACAGCTACCACCGCGAGCTGCTGGAACCTATGGAGGGGAACATCATTAACCTCCTCAGGGAGAGAGCAGATCGCCCAGGCTGGTATCGTATGGTAACAAGCCGAGGGAGGGTGAGTGAGAGATAGGAGAGGACCTCAGCACCCGCCATCGAGCGCCCGCGCGCGTACGTGCACGGGGAGCCCAGCTCAGGAAATCTACGGATGTCAGCGCTCGTCATCTAGCGCCCGCGTATACGTGTGCATCGAGCGCCACCATCTAGCGCTGGTGATAATGCGGTGCGAGACGCAGTGACACACTGTCACGATCTGAGACAGGTGGTCAACCCCCCGGACAAGGTGTCATCCCCAATGACAGGGTGTCAACGCTGTGACAAGGTGTCAATTCCGGGTCCCGGTACCGCAACACTGAGTCGACGAGGAAGACAGAGTAGATGGTACTTAGCCCCCGCTCATACCCTCTTTTGGCCTTTCGCTTGTACAAATGAGAGTCGTTGGGTAGTATTAGAGTATGGAATGAGCTGCAGGGAGCGACAGGGATGAGGCGAGGACACGTGGCACGGGCCGGCAGGCGGACCAGAGCCGAGGCGTTGAAGGAGCTGCGCGACAAGCGCACCCCAGAGCAACAGCTCGAGCTCCTTGACCAGCGCTTAGGCGAGGGTGAGGGAGCTACGAGAGAGAGACAGAGTCTCAAGCTCGAGATCGAGAAAAGGCGTGAGGCGAGAGATCGATCATCGAGTGAGAGAGTGAGTGAACGAAAGGGGTCGACCAGGGAGAAAGGAGAGAGGTCGAAGGTGAACTCGAAGGAGAGACGACGTCGAGACAAGAGCAGATCAAGAGGAGGTCGACAGGACGCCAGCTAGCTAAGGGGAACATCGCATGCAACCGGAAGCCACCTGTGGTACAATAAGGGGCAAAGGCGCAGTAGCAAGGGAGCTTAGTTGGCAGCGGCATGGATTTACCTGATTTTAACACTTATGAACATTGGAGAGAGAGATATGAACCTATCCTATCTAGACAGAGAGATGACAGCGACTGCGCTGTCGCAAATGAAGTCATTCGAGGGAGACCTCAAACAGCTGTACTCTAACTGGGGACTCGATCTTCGAGAGGACCTGGGTCGGCGTAACTCACTAATCTCGAGCGCTCAGGAGAGGTTCTTCGCGAAGGTGTTGGGCGAGAGGTTCCACGACGTCGAGCGCGATGGAAAGTCTGGGCAGCCAGACATCACGATTGGAGAGCTGGGTCGAGAGCTGGAGTGCAAGCTGACGTCGGGATCGGGCGGGAGCTGGCAGCTACAGACAGACTACGCGACCCTTCAACGAAAGGGTGAGGTCGACCACCTCTACGTCTTAGCCACCCCGGAGTTCGACCGCTTCTGCGTCCTGCTGTTCGAGAACCTGACTGTTGATGACTTCCATCCCCCTGCACCTGGGTCGCGCATGAAGAGTCGAATGCACAAGGCCCGAGCGATGGAGAAGTGTCACGTCCTGTGGGGCGAGGCAGAGAATAGAAATGTCGCGATGCTCACCAAGCTTGGGCTTGAGCGCGATCGGATCCTGAACGAGCAGCACGGACGCCTGATCGGCATCGACCTGCGCATCAACGAGGCGACAGATAGAAAGCGTCCAGAGCTGGTAGGACTGCGTGATCGAGAGACTCAGAGATACGGCAAGCAGATGGATGACGTCCAGGAGCGGGTCGAGATCTGGAACAAGAGCGAGACGCAGTGGAGCTTTAAGCTGGAGGAGCTAGCGTGAGGAAGCAGGTGCGCAGAGCGTGTAGGTTCGCGGTCTCAGTCGGGACCTCACTGTGCGTCGCCACCCTATTCGCGGTGATCATGATGCGTCGAAGCGCCAAAGATAGGAGAGATATGCGCCCTTAGCTCAGCTGGATAGAGCAACGGCCTTCTAAGCCGTGGGTCGCAGGTTCGAGTCCTGCAGGGCGTGCCACATGGAGAGAATATGAATGAACCAATCTTACAGTTAGTTTCGATGGGTGCCCTAGTGCTCGCTGTTGCATTCCTGATGTCGTCAGAGAGCGCAGCGTACGAGGCGATGGCTGCCGTGGGAATCATGGGCGCGGGATACGCGATCGGAAGGCTGAACCCACCCTTCAGCTGACATCACGGGTCGTTAGCTCAATCGGTAGAGCATCGGACTTTTAATCCGCAGGTACCGGGTTCGATCCCCGGACGACCCACCACCCATGTAAAATGACCGCAGCTGTGGTATAATAAGGGGTCAAGGAGGACACGGTGTTACCGGTAAGAAAATACGTGCTTGTGGAGAACTACAAGCTTGACTCTAGCATGGTCTATGGATGCACAGCTGAGGAGCTACAGGTGCTTGTGGCCGAGATGGGAGAGCTGGAACCCATCATAGATGCTATCAACGTCCTATCGGGCGCTAGCATCGAGCAGCGCGCTCGCGACATCGGGTGCTCCCCTTCAGATTTCTGGTACGAGGAAGAAGAGAAGCGCAAGATCTTACGAGAGGGCCAGACTCAAGAGGAAGCTTTGTTCAGCGCCCTTGACCAGTACGTGATGGTACTCGATGAGGAGATGGGTTATGATGTTCCGCGGGAACAGCTCAAGGCCAAGGTCCTTAATTTTGTCGACGGGTATTTCGTAGATACGGCTCAAGCTGCCGACGATGACGAGGTCATCCAGGGTGTTGTGGATCTATGATGAGTCCAGCGCCCGTGCAATCTGACCAGCACTGTGGTACAATAACTAGGCCAACATCAAGGACAAGGAGAATGGCATGGCGAAACAGATAGAGGTGACTGAGGTCATCGTTTCAGGAACAGACAAGAAAGGCAACGCGGTCTTCCGCGCGAATGGAACCATTGACGGTCGCGACTTCGAGGCCGTAACCATCCAGTATGGTGGGGAGCCTATCTTCAAAGTGCTCGAGGGCGGATTCAATCTGGTTCTCGCGGAGAGTGGATTCGGTCGAGGAGATCGGATCGCAATCGCTCGGGCCAGCAAGGCAGCTCGGCTGGAGAAGTTCGGTGAGGGGCACAAGGAGAAGGTGGAATCAGAGCTGGCGACCGGTGAGATGGTGGAGCTCGTGGCTGAGATCCGAGAGGGGACAGATTGAACAGGAATCCGTTCGTTCTTACGGAGGGCGATCTCGTGCGACATCGATTCGAGTGGGAGGCCCCCACTGAGGAGCTCGTGGAGGAACAGCTCCTCGGTATCGTTGGGATCTTCGGCATCGTTACTGAGGTCGAGCACCGCTATCCGCGGGACATGTACGGAAACGGAAACTGCATCGAGCAGGAGTGGGCGCGGGTCGTCTTCCCTGACACCACGATATGGATCAACGCAGATTATCTTGAACGCAACCCATGCAAATCGAGTGCAGTTAAGGTATAATATCCTAGCCAACCAAAACAAAAGCTACTAAGGAGCAATAAACATGGCAAGAACAATCAAGGTTACGACCTTCCTCTCCCTCGGAGACAACAAGTATGAGGCGACTGGTACCCTCAACGACCGCACCTTCCTGGCGCGGACCATCCAGTACCAGGGTCAACCCATCTTCAAGGTGCAGGAGACGGATGCCGAAGGCACCGTCGGACACCTCCGGATGCGGGACTCCGGCTTCAGCCGTGGCGATCGTATCTCGCTGGCCCGCTACCTGAAGAAGGTGCGGATCGGAGAGATCCAGCTCACTGAGGACCTCACGGCTCTCAGCGTCAAGGAGCTTCGTTCCCGCTGTAAGGAGGCTGGCCTCCGAGGTTACCACAAGCGCGGTGTCCGCAAGGATGACCTCGTCAACATGCTGAGTCAGGCCAGCTAAGGAGTTACCTGAACGTGGTGGCGGTCCACCAGGACCGCCGCTGCTGCGTGTAAATCGAGTGCCAGTGTGGTATAATATATCCACGCCAAGGAGGCAATAGAATGTCCGAATATCAGAAGATTCACATCATTGATGACATCATCGAGAACGAGAGCTCACCTGATCGAGCGCTGGAGGTAAGTGTCTACGTCGACACCCTGGGCGCGGTGATCGTGGAGCTGGCAAATTCGATGACGATCCGGACGAATTGGCAGGGTGCAACCGTGCTTAGCGAGATGCTGAAGGATGCTGTTGCAACTCTGGATGAGCTCGAAGAACAGGCATGCAAATCGAAGGCAACTGTGGTATAATATACATACCAACCAAGGAGCAAGCCACATGGCTGACAGCGAAGACAGAACCTGCATTGACTGCGGGGAAACGGGACCAGAGGTCCGAGCAACCACCACACCAGATCGCAGGGATTTCAAGACTTTTGACCGGTGTCCACCCTGTTTCGACAAGCGACTCAAGAGCGCTGTGGAGACAATGAACCGCTACCCAGAGTCCTTCATGGGACCCTGTCCTCTTGATTATCCGGAGTGGTAACATGGAATTGATCCTATTGGCACTGATCGTGTGGTCACTGTGGGGTGTTGAAGATGCGGTGCGACGGAATAGTCCGTCTCGAGGTCGAGGGCGACGGCGATGAAGATTCTTGCGTCAGCTGTAGCCTCATTCATCATCCCGGGACTTGGACAGCTCTTCAACGGTAGATTCCGTTGGGCGATGGCGTGGTTCATATTCGCACTCATCATCCCGGGACTAAGCAACGTCCTCTCAGCATGCCACGCGGTGTTCATCACCGCGAAGTAAGCAGCATGCAAATCGAGTGCAGCTGTGGTATAATGGTAGTACAAGGAAGAAAACATGGAACCCACCCCACTTGAGCTCACACAGTTCAGAGCCTCCAGCGTTGCTGCTGGCTTCGCGGTAACCCTAGACCTTCAGCAGATGCTGATTCGCAGTGAGGAGTGCAAGCTTGGCATCCAGGATCGAGAGCTTCCTCGAGATGTTCGGGCCGAGGCACTGCAGGAGCTGCGTCTGATCAATGCACAGCTGGCTCTCCTCGGTGATCTGCTGGCCGCAAACGGGATCAGCGCATAGTCCCACATGCAAATCGAACGCAACTGTGGTACAATATAAGGGTAAGGAGATAAAACATGACACGCCAACAACTACTTGAAGCCCTCATCACCTGCGCCGAAGAACTTGGCCAGACCTCGATCACCGGAGCCGAGCTACTGACCGAGGCGCTGGAGTCTGGCTGGCTGGAACTGACCTGGGAAGGCGAGGGGCGCAGCGCGCTTGCGGTTGCTGAACAGGTCGCAGAGCAGAACAGATAACCATCAAGGCAGGGACACTGCTCGCGCCGCCAAAAGCGGCCGTCTGGAGCCGAAAGGCTAGGTCCCATCCCCCATTTTCCAAGGATAGTTGATAGTGAAGATATTCAAGGTCTCTCGCCCAGAGGGCGACAAGATTAAATACGACGAGTATAGCAGCTTCGTCTGCATCACCAGCCACAAGGCAAAGGCGCGTCGAACCCACCCGCGGAATGAGACCAGGGTGTGGCGTGCTGAGACTGGCCAGTGGCACTGGATCGACTGTGAGACCGGTAAGGTCGAGGAAGAGAATGACGAGTACCACAGCTGGTCCACCGACATCGATGCCCTGGTGGTGGAGGAGATCGGATCCTCACCCCAGAAGTTCTTCGATGGTGTCAAGGTGATTCTGGCATCCTACCACGCTGGGTAGCATGCAAATCGAACGCGGCTGTGGTATAATATCTGTACCAACCAAGGAGGCCCACAGTGGCACAACCCCAAATCTATAGCTGTCGTTTTTCCCCTTCCACGGCGAGGTCTGCTGAGATGCGAAAGCTCGGCACCGTCCGCAATAACTACCTGGTCCCAGTGGCCTGGTGGTCCTACGCCGATGACCGGTTGGATGCCCGCTGCCCCGCGACGAAGAGTGAGGCAATGGTGAGGGTCTTCGCCTACGACGCCGCTGAGGCCAGG
>Ga0209434_1000410_pt1 | contig 21098 bp, 26 predicted proteins | sample ETNvirnome_2_300_FD_184068 | JGI IMG/M metagenome (GOLD analysis project Ga0209434, IMG submission 184068) | Marine viral communities from the Pacific Ocean - ETNP_2_300 (SPAdes) (version 2) | ecosystem: Environmental > Aquatic > Marine > Oceanic | place: Pacific Ocean | collected 2013-06-22
GAAGACAAGATTATAACTACTTTAAGAAAAGCGTAAAGATAAAGTTATTAACCATACCGAGGCTACAGGCAGAAAGATATTAACAATAAGAGAAAGGAACAGATATGAGATGGACAGATGAGTTAGTGAGGGAGTTTGTTAAGGTGGCTACATCGGGATCATATGGAGTTTATGATGACTGCTACACCCTTGACGCGAAGATGAAGAGATTCAAGAAACTAAAGAGAAAGGAAAGATATGGATAAGGACTACGACTTCTTTGATTGGGACATCCATGATGATAAGGAAGGCAAGTGTGAATACTGTAATGGGCGGGGATATATGTATGTGGAACAGGGTTCATCCCTAACATACCCCTGCACAGACTGTGAGCAACTGGAAGGAGAATAGAAAGGACATATGAAAACTGTGAAAGGATCAGCTATTTTCTATGAGAATAGCAGGATGAGAGCGGTTATTACTAGTCTGGATAGACCGTCCGATAACATCAAGACAGGCAGAATGGGTCAAACATTCATGCTCAAGAAACAATACCCTGCCCGTGATGTAAAAGGTGCAGGATGTAAAGGGTGTCCGGTATGGGATGAGTGCTACGTCAATTGGGGGCAAGCTCCCGCTGCCGTACACCGCACAGCTAAGGCAGATAGGTACGCCTTTATGGGAGATAAGGAGAAGGAAAGGCTAACCCAAATACCTCTGCGCGTAGGCTCGGCAGGTGAACCCACCTCTGTGCCTTATAAGGTATGGAAGAGACTACTTGCACTGGCCCCGAATTGGACAGGCTACACCCACAAGTGGAGACTGCCCAAGTTCCAGAACTTTAAAGAGTTCTGTATGGCAAGCGTACACTCAGTTGAGGAGGCGCGTGAGGCTCAGGCTATGGGCTGGCGTACGTTCAGGGCTGGCGGCATTGATGAACCATCAAAGGGTGAAATAGAATGCCCCAACTCCACCAAAGGAATACAGTGTGCTGACTGCGCTCTATGCAAAGGGTCAGCTATCAAAGCTAAATCAATCTACATCAAGGGTCACGGCCCGTGGTGGAAGAAATCTCGGTGAGTAAAATCACCATCAACACAACAAAGGTTGACGATGTCAACCTTAACAAACGAAAGGAAGTATCATGGGATTAATGATACATTGTGATGCGGAGCTGAAGGATGAGAGTTTCATCCAATCACTGCCAGCTCCATCAAGAAAGACAGACACCCATGTGCCCATCGAGCATAGCTGGTTTATCAACAAGATAAAAGGCGACCTCGATACACGGGGGATAAGGTATGGCAGCGGAGAGTATGCCGTCACACCGGATAATGAGCGGATGTTTGGACTACTGGAGTTACAGGAGTTCAGCGTTCCATCCATTGACGCTCGCTGTGAGCTGTTCAAGGACACCGAACTCAGCACTGAACAACGACACCATCTGCTTGTTAGAATGGTGGAGTATGGAGCGTTGCCCGCAACGCAGATGATCGACGTTGAGAAGGAGCATAACCGTAACCATCACAATGATGATGAGCTGCTGAGAGATCAGCATAGCTATGGTCATAATGCATGGCGGCTACTCCAAGCCTACACCCACCAGCTACAGCGTGGTGGTAAGTTCCGCTCAGATAATGCGCGGATAGAAGCCATAAGCCGCAGGACTCAACTGGCTAACAATATGCTCCAAAGGTTCTGTGATCCCGATGGGGCTAAGATGCAGCAATACATGAACGAACCGGAACTATTCAGTGACGGCTATTCAGTCAGCAAATCCTATCGGTATGTGATGGGGATGCGGAATAGTAATGACATGAAGTTCCCCGCTGGGCTGGTCTTAGGCATAGCCCCGTTCGTATGCGATAACCTCTGCTTCAGTGGAGAGGTTAAGGTAACCCGCAAACACACCATCAACATCAAGAGAGACTTGCCAATGCTTATCACTGATAAGATGGACACCCTCTTGACCAAGGGGATCGTGGCTGGATGATGAGTAACCTATATCAAGACCCTTACCGTGAAGGCACAAGGGAAAAGAAGGGCCGCTTGCAGGTCATGCGGCACAAGTATGGTGACTTTGAAATATGGGAAACCATACCCAACACACTACCCGATGGCAGGGTAATGAGAATCATAGGTGAACACATTGAACTCGACGATGGAACCTATGTGGTGGTAGACGTTACAGAGTCATGCGCGTTATGTGAATCAACGACCAAAAAGACCGTCCAATATACTACGGATGGAGGGAAGGAAGTTAAATACACCGCTACAAGGAAAGGTCATATTCGTGTCAGCAATTATAGAGAGCCAAAACCTAAGCGACGAAGAGCAAACAGCAAAGGAGTTCTGTGAAGACTTGCGCTCACTTACTGCTGTAACAGAAGTTAGAGGATGCAGCTATAAAAGAATGGGACAAGCAATGATTGGCTGCGGAATACAGAGCCTAAAAGAAGGATGCGATGATTCTGAAGAAGCCTTGGGACTTGCACGGCAAATGCTTGAGGCTTGGACAGACCTCATTGAATCAGAAGACATAGCGGAGTAGTTGTCCTTTCGACTCCGCGCTCAAGCGGGGGTGGGTTCTTGTCCTTTCTGCCCCATCCCCGCTTTTTAATAAGTTGCCGCGATAACTTAAACACCCTTGACAGATAGCCCTGCTGCTGTCATACTAGCTATCTCATGGAGGAAGGAACTTTAGACGACAGTGCCGCAGTAGTCACAAAGATTAACCCCGACAAGATCAAGCCAACCGATGTAAAGCGTTGTCTTGGTGTGCGGATCAGCGAAGGTCATCACGAAAAGTTGACCATGCTGGTGAGGGAAACTGGAAGATCACGGAGGGATATTTTGGAGATGTTAATTGATATGGCTAAGGTCGGACAGTACTCAGAATAAACTTGGAGGGGAGCACCGCTTTTCTGAGGGCATCTCCTGCCCCACCTCCTTTGCGGTGTGAACCTCCTTATCTTAAACAGATGAACAGCAGAGAGAAAGGAAAACGTGGAGAGAGATTGTGGAGAGATCAGCTAAAGTCTGCTGGCTACCCCAATTCAAGGAGGGGTCAGCAGTTCAGCGGCGATGAATCCGCACCAGACGTTATCTGTGAAGACCTGCCCCACCTACACTTTGAAGTGAAATATACGCAGAGGCCAAACATAGAGGCTGCACTCATACAAGCCAAAGACGATTGCGGTGAGAAGCTACCAGTTGTAGCAAGCTATCGTACCGGAGGTAAACTGAAGGAGTGGGTCGTATCAATGACAGCCGAAGCGTACTTTAAACTGATAGAACAATGCCAAATAAAGAATCAGAACACATCGGAACTGTGCTCGCAAGAGCGCAGTTGAATATCAAGACAGCCCCGTGTTCGGGGACTAACCCGCACTTCGGAAGTACTTATGCAATGCTTAAGGACTTCATTAGATCGTGCAGGGAGGTCTTGAACAACGAAGGAATAGTAGTCCACTTTGAGAGTGGGTTCTCACAGGAGAGGACGGAAGCTAAGGTGAATGAGGAGGGGGATGTCATAGGCAAAACCCACTACCCTCGTCAAGACTTCCTCACCCTCAAGCTCATCTTTGGGGATCAAGCCTTGGCCAGCACGGTTGCCTTGATCTGCACTAAGGATGATATGCAGTCACGCAAGTCAGCGCAAACCTACGGGATGAGAGCACTTCTTGAGAGTGCTTTATGTATCGACTCTGAAGAAATGGACGATGATGGCAACGCTGCTGTCGGCGAAGAGAAGATGAAAGCAAAGACCAGCAAGCGTTCCAACTATAACCCAAACCAACCCGTCAAGTCGCGCAGCGAAGCAGTTGAAGCTAACGCAGACTTCTTGGCTAAAGGATAAAACCAAAAGAAAGGTAAGCTAATGAACATGAAAGTAGTTGATGTTGCGATCAAGGGATTAACCCCACTGATGCAACACAGATTCAGCGAGAACGCTGAAGTAGAAGGGAAGAAGACAACCCGCACTGTAGTAAGAGTGGCGGAAACACCACGAGAAGAAGCCGATAAGGTTTGTTATCGGAACAAGGAGGGAGAGTATTATATGCCCTCAACCTGCATCCACCGGATGCTCATAGAGGCTGGCAGCAATCACAAGCTGAAAGGCTCACGCAAGTCGGCAAAGTATGTCGTGTCTGGAGCAGTCCAGATGACATCAGACACACTTGTTGTACGCAACGGTGATGGAGTAACCCCCGCAAAGGACTACGAGGTGGACAGCCGCCCTGTTGTTATTCCAAGCACGAAGGGTAGGATCATGCGGCATCGTCCGCGCTTTGACCAGTGGTCAATGCAGTTCTCCATTCGCATCAACGAGGACTTGTTGCCAGAAGACTTTGTACACCAGCTTCTTGATGAAGGTGGTTTGCAGGGTGGCATAGGTGACTTCCGTCCACAGAAGTTCGGGCCGTATGGCACGTTCCTCGTGACTGAGTGGAAGGACGGTAAGCCTGTTAGTTAATGAATCACCTCTGCCCATCAGTCAAATGGTGGGCGGAGGATTTCCGGTTCGGTAAGGTAAGGTGAGGTGGTGTGTGGTTCGGTGAGGTTCGGTTGGGTAAGGTAAGGAATGGCTTATGAATTTAATTTCGGGCGAGGTACGGTGCGGTGAGGTAGGGTGTGGTTCGGTCCGGTAGGGTAAGGTAAGGTAAGGAATGGTTTAATGAATTTAATTAGGTAAGGTACGGTTTGGTAAGGTACGGTCCGGTAAGGTGGGGTACGGTAAGGTAAGGTAAGGAATGGTTTAATGAATTTAATCTGGCAGTGTCGGGTATGGTTGGGTGGGGCGGGGTTGGGTTGGGTAAGGCAAGGAATGGTTTAATGAATTTAATGGGCTGGTTTGGTTAGGTATGGTGAGGTTCGGTAGGGTGCGGTATGGTGTGGTCCGGTAAGGTAAGGAATGGTATGGTTTTATGAATTTAATTCGGTGAGGTACGGTATGGTAAGGTAAGGTGAGGTGGGGTACGGTAAGGTAAGGAATGGTATGGTTTTATGAATTTACCACGGTCGGGTAAGGTGAGGTGAGGTAAGGTACGGTCGGGTATGGTCGGGTATGGTGAGGTGTGGTAAGGTCAGGTAAGGTAAGGAATGGTTTAATGAATTTAATTTGGTATGGTAAGGTGAGGTGGGGTTTGGTGCTGTTTGGTGAGGTCTGGTCAGGTGAGGTTCGGTTGGGTAAGGAATGGTTTAATGAATTTAATTTAGGTCGGGTTTGGTTGGGCAGGGTAAGGTTTGGTATGGTCGGGTATGGTGAGGCGCGGTAAGGTTTGGTTGGGTACGGTAAGGTATGGAATGGTTTAATGAATTTAATTTAGGTTTGGTAAGGTATGGTTAGGTTGGGTTCGGTATGGGCTGGTGAGGTGTGGTCAGGTGAGGTAAGGAATGGTTTAATGAATTTAATTTGGCGAGGTTGCGGTATGGTAAGGTGAGGTGGGGTCGGGTTTGGCTCGGTATGGTGGGGTAAGGAATGGTAAGGAATGGTTTAATGAATTTAATTTAGGTTTGGTAAGGCAAGGAATGGTTTAATGAATTTACCATGGTTCGGTATGGTACGGTTAGGTGGGGTTTGGTGGGGTATGGTAAGGTAAGGAAAGGTTTAATGAATTTAATTTGGCGAGGTATGGTACGGTCAGGTGAGGTTTGGTTAGGTATGGCGGGGTTAGGTCAGGCTCGGTAGGGTAAGGTAAGGAAAGGTTACAACATTATGAAAGACATCAATCACAGCGAGAGGGAACATCACCCCGATTTCCCTCCATCATCATTGCCAGCGTTCGCCAAGTGTCCTTGCTACAAGTCATCGTCAACGGTGGGGGCGGCAGCAATAAGGGGAACAGAGTTACATGAGAAGCTGGAGGAAATACTGTGCAGTACTGAGTTAATCAAGGAGATAAAGAATGCTAGAAAGAACACCAAATCAAATAAGGGATGAAGCCATCAAGTGCTTCAATCAAATGGCTCCAGCCAAATATAACGCTGGACAAAAGGAGCACGGAGGATTGCTGGACAAGAGGAAAGACATCATCGCTGATCTGCGCGGGGAGTCCATAGACTTTTGGTTCTACGTTGAGACAGCCGCAAGGCAGATGGAGGAGAAGGATGAGCGCATTGAGTTTCTTGAGAAGCAACTGGAACACTACAAGGAGATTGCAGCGAGGTAAGCATGAAGCTGGACATTAACACACCACGGGGTCAGAGCGCATTGGGTTACGAGCGGGACTGCATAGAACTATTCTGTAAACTCTACCCCGACTATAAGTTCCTTGAGACTGACAAGCGGGAACCTGCTGCCATCGACGGGTTCTTCTACCTGCACAAACGTCAATGGGTTGACTGTGCTGTGGAGGTTAAGACGAGAGACATGACAACCGAGCAACTGGTGTGTAGCTACGGGAACGAGTGGCTCATCTCGCACGACAAGATACTAAGAGGGCAGCGCATCAGCGAGTTAATCTGCTGCCCGTTCATCGGGATGCTTTACCTTATACCGGAAAAGAAAATCCTAACAATCAAGATCACAGACAAGCGCGGGAATTACATAATAGACTTTGACGTTCGTGAAGCCGCAACAAGTAAAAGCATTAACGACCACAACATGGAGCTTGGCATGAACGCATTCATACCAATGGGAAAAGCAAAGGAGCATAAATGGAGTACAGAACAAACTGCAAACTCTGCAACGACCCAATGACAATCCCTGTCGAGGACAGTGATGATAAGGATAGCAGAGAGTTGGGGCTTAACCCCGAAGTCTGGATGGGGAAACTGACCTGCATGAAGTGCAGCCACTACAAGAAGACAGGGAAGCTACCCCCAATCAGCAATAACATTAGGGACTTTCTATTAGAGAAAGATGAAAACTAAAGACTTGGAACTAATCGCGGCTATCGCCATAGCCATTGCCTTTATCGGGCTTGTAATAAAGGTTGCACTTTTATGATGAAAGAACAGGAACAACTTGAAGAGTGGCAGAGGATAGGCATGAGGATTCTTGCCGACCCACACGCCAGCCGCAGCGAGGTGGACACAGCCATCATTGGGGTGAGAGGTAGCGACAATGAATGGCTCAAGGAGCAACTCCAGCGTAAGAGAGAGACAGCGTGGAAGGCTAAGAATGTCAAAGACAATTAAGGTTTATCCAAAAGAAATAGCATGGGCTGCATCCTACATCCTGTCAGTGGCAGGGAGGAAGAAGCTGACCAGCGAACAGCGTGTGTCCATCATGCGAGGGGATGAGGAGATTAGCTTTGGGAGTATGGATGCCTACTGTAAGGGCCATCTGTTTGATCTCAAGACAGGCATGAGGCGGGACTATAGGCAGCAGATGGCTGCGTATGCTCTTGGTGTGATGCAGAAGTTTGGGGACACAAAGCTCAAATGCCATCTGGTCTACTCCAAATATAAGGAGGTTGAGACTTTTGATATTGATTTAGAAGAGGCAGAGAGTATAGTGTACGACATCGTTGACTCCGTTAACGACCCCACCCGCTCACCGTGGCCCTGTGATTACTGCCGTTGGTGTGCAAGAAAGGATAACTGTACAGCCATTAAACACTTTAGCTATGTCATCGCCGGACAAGTCGAGGCGATGAAAGCAATAAATCTCAATGAGCCAGTGCCACCCGCCGTCAAGGAACGGTTGCTCTCTATTGTGAGTGCAGTGGAGAAGTGGGGGGATTGGATCAAGGAGAAGGTAAAAGAGAAATAGTATTATGCCTGAAGAAGAAAAGAAACAGAAGTATAAGTACGCAAAGGTAGCCAAGAAAGGCTACCTCTACAAGAACGACCGCAAGCGTGAGGGTACTAATGATCCCGACCATAAGGGTAAGATCATTGAGCTTAACCTCAACGAGTGCAAGGAAGTTGCAGACGAGAACGGGTTAGTAACCCTTCATGTGTCTGGATGGGTAGAGGAAGATCAAGGTGGCACTCCCCGTGTCGGTCTTGCTGTCCAGAAAGCTATCCCAATCGAGACTGCTGAACCAGCAGCATCGCCCTTCGAGTGCTGAACAGTACTAAAACAAATCCCCTTCCCTCGTCTTGCAGTTGCGGCGGGAGGGGGATTAAAACCGAGAAAGGAAACATGAGACAAAAGAAAGAACCTTCGGAAGAAGAGAAACTAAAAGCAAAGATGGCAGTTGTTGCCGCGAGCTTTGCTTACGGGGTTAAAGACCACCACATAATGCGAGTGCCGCGAGGAGAGGAAAGGGTTGCAGTTGCACGGCAGACTGCGTATTGGCTTTTAAGAAAGTCCGGTATGAAGTATGAAACAATCGCCAGTGTAATGGGGAAGAAGGATCATGCCACACCTATACACGGATACAACCACATAGAAAACATACTTCAAATCAATCTGGACAGCGGGTATGCCGGATGCGTCAGGAATGCAGCCAAGCATTACAGAAGCTTCTATAAGAGATACGAAGAGCTAAACAGGGAGCGTAAGGTGAAGGAGTTGGAAAATGCTTTTTGATGATAGCCGCCCTGCGAAGAAGCCCATCACCGCATGGGAACTGAAGGAAGCCTTGGAGTCTGTGAGTGAGAGGATGGGGGAACTGGCCCAAAGGCACAGGGGAGAGGTTGCTGGAAGCGGGGTTATTTGGGATAGCGAGAAAGCTAGAGAGGAATACTTAGAGCTAAGGGCAGTCCGTAAAAGGATCAGAGAAAAGCAAATGGAGTCTGCGAGGATGCTTTAAGCCCACGGCATTACATCTCCCTGTAACCCATCCTCCAGAGCAGTTTGGAAATACTACTGGACGCTGCCTCTACCCAATCCTCCTCGGTTGAGGAGGCTATTGAGGGAAACTCAGCATGAAGAGATTCATGTATTATCACCTCAAGCCTCCGCTTCCCCTTTATCTTTGGGCTTATCGAGATGGAGAAGTCGGAATCTGAATGGCTGTCCAGAAATGCCTTTGTCTTTGAGTTATTGCTCTCTGGATAGGAACATAATCCGTCTATCTCCTCCGTCCTTACGGTGAACTTTCCGGTGCTGAACTTGTGCTTAAATGTTTTTCCATCCATTCCTAAACTCCTCCCATTTACATATTCTACTATTCCCCTTACCCCTTCCAGACGGATATATTATTGCGTGGTAAGCGTTCTTCTTAACCATCTCCTTTATAGGAATGATGTAGAATCCGTCATTATGAATATCCTTAAAGTCATCCGAGTAAGGAGCGTACAGGATTATCAAGTCACAATCTGCTTGTGTGTACTTAGACTTGTTGCTCTTGCCATGCGTAAGCGAGCAGCGATAACTGCCGTGGTTTGATAAGGTTGCAGTCTTGACTTGTATTCTGATAAGCCTTCCACCCTTCTCGGCAATCAAATCATAAGACGTTTCCCCGAAGGGTATGCTTACGTTGTAGCCCAAGGACACCAGCTTTGCAGATACAGCAAGCTCCGCAACGCCCCCTGTTCTTCTGTTAATATCCATCCATCCACCCTTTCATTTCACCAAAGTTTCGGTGAACGAAACTTTTCTTCATAAGTGTTCGCGAACACTTAGTTATCCCTGCCGGACGGGTCTTTGACTTCCTGCTCCGGCTTGATTGGTAAATTCTTTATGTCGATGTTAAACATCTTCGTAAGCCCGTCTTCTCTTGGGTTTGCGAAGTACTCAAACGAATCCTTTTTGGCAAACTCATACTGCCTACCATATATCCTAATCAGCTTCTTTACCTTCTCCTCGTCAGTGAGTCCATCCATATAGTTGGGGTCATTGATGAGTTGAGCAACTCCATCGTGCTTTCTCAAGTATGTTCTCGTTCCACGACCCTCAATCTCCTGCTTGCCAAGCAGCCTGTACCTGCCTACAAGCGCAGAGAAGTAGGCATACTGATCTCGGTTAAGTTCATACTTTTTACCGTCTACCACTATACTCCTGCTTGGCAGCGAGGGAACAGCTTCGTTTTTGGAGAACTTCCTCCACAGCCTATGCACCTCAGATGAGTATGGATCAAGTATTGCTCCGGACTTTTTAAGTTTAACTATATTAAATGCAGACGACATGAACCTGTCCCAATTATCAAGTTCACCGGATTCTGTCTTCTGCCAAGTAGCCTTCTTCCCTTTTCCGAGAGGCAGGACTGAATAGACTGTCCCTTCCGGCACTGACTCAAGCGGAGTTCCCCACAGGTCTGCGATTATAGGGTAACCCTCAACAAGCTCCTCCTCACTCCACTGACTTGAAACCTTCTTCCTCCACTCAGCTTTCAGAGCGTCAGTAAATCCGTCCGGCTTAAATGTTTGCCTATAAGGAGAGTTCATCTTTGTGAACCAAGTGAGCGTGTTAGGGAGGAACACTGTCATTAAGTCTCGTGCGGCAGAATCCCTAAGCTTCGAGGCATCCTTATCATTTATTATCGCTGCCCACCCCTGCAACCAATCCCTTATTCCTGTAGCCATTGTGGTGTTTGCCCCAAATCGGGCAGCGTGGGTTAACCCTTTCGCTGTTCTCTCTTTCATCATGTTTGCCCAGCTCTTCTCAAGCTTTTCCCTTTCCTCCTTAGGCAAGCTCTCAAGATGCCTGTGCCAGTTGGCGTTATTAAGAAGGATGAACCCCATCGGCCCCATTCTTCTCAAGTCAACCAGCCAGTCACCTTGTTGGTAAGCCGTCTCCTCACCATTTTGCCACCTTCCCAACGCGCTCATGTTAATGAACCCGTGGTGGAATGATTGCTCTGTCATATACCTAACCTTCTTGGTGTCAGATGGGTCAGACATATAGGGGTCTAGGTCGGCAGACACAATATCGTTATCCAGTAGATACTGAGCAAGGGACAAGGCTGCTGTCCCTGTAACAACTTTGCCAGCGGAAATCTTCGCGTCCTTTGTAAGAAAGCCTTCCTTGTACGTCTTGCCAGCCACATCCACGATCCCCGCAGGAGTGTAATTAACAAGCTCACTGAATAGATTGATAAGGGTTTTCTGATAAGGGGTTTTGTTTCTCCAAATAAGAAACGCAGCACTATTCTTTTTCTTTAACCACCTATTAAATTTAGCCACATTCTCGGTTCCAATATTCTCCTGCTGGAATGTGGCGCGAGCAGACTCTTGCTTTACTCTCATCCAATCCTTTTCCCCAAACACTAGCTCCGGATGCTGCATTGCGCGATCCACTGTCTTCTTATCCCATCCTCGGATTTCCCCCTGTTCTAATATTACTCGGCGCATCTCTGCCCCTCTAAACGGAACGTCAGTTGCAGCAAGCCCCCTAAAGAAGGCTGTAGGGAATGCTCCAAAGGTTGTCTCGACTATATCTTTCGCCACCGTCTTGGCATCAGATGAAACCTCACCCTTCTTGTTGGTCATTAGCTCATAAAGCCTACCCCCAGCCCTCACTGCGTCTACTGGAGCGGTCATGTTACCCATGTCCAGCGTTCCAGTTTCGTAGATGTTGACCCTATCACCCAGCAGCATTGATGATATGAAGTCTGATTTGATTGGGCCGCTTCCCTCTCTCTTGTACTCGTTTAAAAACTTCTTGAGTGTTATGCCACCTTTCTTCGCTTCCTTCGCTGCTTTGTAAAGCCTCTTGATCCCTGTTGCGTCAACTAACCCCTTAATCTTTTCCCAAGAACCCTTCTTGGGGCTGAGTCGCATCTGCTCCATTGGGCTTAACATCCTCTCAAGCTTCTCAAGTCGCGCAGCATTCTTAGCGGTCGGGTTTACCTCCTGTTCTGACACCAGCCGTGCTCTCTCAGATTCACGCCTCGGCCTCATAAAATACTGATCAATCACATCAATCCCGCGAGCGAAAGTGCGAGCACCAGCTCTCGCTGGCAGCGGAGCTATATTGCCGAACACGTTAACAGCTATTGTTGTGGGAGTGAGATAGTTCCCTTGAAGGAATGAAACAACCAAGTCAGTGAGCTCCTTTGGATTTTTGTCCATGATGAAGTCCAACTGCTCAATCTTAGCTGCCTCTGCATCCCTCAACGCCTTTACAGCAGACTCCCAGTTTGCGTCAGTTCTGCTTTCGTGAAAAGCGTTGGCAGTTTTGTCAGCAATCTCTTGCGCCTTCTGCGCCTTCACAACTCTCTCAACCAAGGTCTTACGTTCTGCTTTAGTAAGCTTCGGCCCTTTGTTCTTTTTGATAGCAGCCTCGATTAAATCGGCAGTCACTGTTGGGTCAGACGCTTTGAAGAATGCCCTTGCTTGGATGAGTTGCCCAAGGAAGGTGGATTCATTTGCAGAATCCTGCACTGCATCCTTATATGCAGCCTCGTTTTCCGTGGTCTTCTCCTTGAGATAACGCTGACGTAAAAGGTCAATCCTCCTCTGCTCCAGCAATGCTCGCTCAACTCCAAGCTCCCCATCCGGAAGTTTTTGGAGCTGCTCGTCAATCTCCGGAATTTCAAATGTCTCAATTACTTTAGCAACCCTCGAAGTAGGCATTGCATCGTAAGCAGAGTCGGGGTTCTCGATCCAAGACGCGACCTCTGAAGGGTCATCCTTCACCATCTCCAAGTGGCGTTTGGTTATCTTATGGAAACGCCTCACCCTGTCGGTCTGCGGAACTAGCGTCCCTTCTGCTGCCTCTACAACCTTAGCCTCCTTAGCTTCAGCAATCTCAGCTTCGCCACGGGCAACCTCCTCAACCCTTTCCTCCTTTAAAGCTTCAACAGCGCGATCAGCCCTTATATCCGGCTTGGCTCGCGGCAACGCCTCCGCCGCTGGAACCGCTTCCTCCCTTAAAGACTCAACAACAGGGTCGGTTGGCTTGGGGGGTTTGGCCACAGGGTCTTCAAGAGCAACCTTGCTCCAGTGTTCTCTCCCTTTATCGGTATGCTCTTTAAGCTCACTGACCAAGGTTCTTGCATCATCCCACCTCTTCTCTCCCAGTGCTACCGCCAAATCTCTCGCCTTGGTCTGAACGTCATTATACGTTTTGAGTTTCTTGTGAGACTCGGCGTAAAACTTTAAGGCAGCATCGACTTCCTCTCTCACCTTTTCAACTGGCTTCTTGTGGTGCTTTGCCATTGCCTCCACGTTCTCGCCGTATGCTTCTTTTTCAAAGCCGTATTCACTATGAAGCCTCCTGTGGATGCGATCTACCTTCTCCTTAACCCAAGTGAATCCACCCTCAAAGAAGGAGGGGTCTTGCGCCATCCTGTGCGTCAAGTCTCCGGCATGTTCTGTTGTGTCGGACAGTAATCCTGTGACGGCTCTATGAACCCTATGCATGGCTCCCTCGGGAACCCCCCTCTGCGCCTCCGCCAAATCGTTAAACCTTTCGTTCATTGACTTGGATTCCCATCCCCCTTGCTCTTCGTAAATCCCCTCCACCTCAACAGGGGGAGTTGGCTTCTCGTAATATGCAGCCTCGCTTCCTGCTTCGGGTTCAGCTTCTAAGGCTGGTTTCTCAACTTCCTTAACTGGCTCTATAAGTTTAGCGGCCTTCTCCGCCCTCGCCATCTCTATAATCTCCTGCTCTGGAATGGTAGTCTCAACCTTCTTGGCCTCAAGCTCTGCCCTAAACTCTGCCAGCTTATCGGCCTCAAGTATCTCCCTGTCGAGTGCCATCTCTCTGTCGAGAGCTATCTCTCTGTCGAGAGCTATCTCCCTATCCTTAGCTGTCTCTCCTTCCTTGAGAGGGGCATCGGGGCGGATAATAGGGTCGGGGGCAGCAACAGCTTCCGGTGCAACAGGCTTTTCAACCAACGGAATATCTTTAATCTTTAAAGCCTCGGCAGGGGTTTCAACGTCAGACTTCATTCTTTCTAACGCCTGTTGTTCTCCCACTCTCTTGTTGAAGTCTGCTTGGGTTTCCCCTTCCATCTTCTCCAGCACTTCACCTTTAGCCCTGCCTGTCTCAGCCTCGCCTCTCCTCGCTTCAGCCGTCCTCTTCGCGCTGTCAAACCACCCAAGCTTCTTGGCAGCAGCCAAGGCTTTTTGTGGTGTCTTAATTTCCTTTAACGAAACGCCCCTCTCCGTTAATGCTCCCCTAGCTGAGAGATAGGCAAACGTGCCGAGCAGCGCATGACCCGCCAAAGCTTCCCACTTCTCCTGCTCTGATGCGTTCGGGTCTTTCCACAACTCAGCAATCTCCGGCGTGTGCTCGACCACGGCTCTCGTCATGTCTGCTGCGAACAGGCCGTGAATAGCTTTTCCGGCTTTAGGGAGCACGGCAGATGTTCCTGCTGTCATAATTCCGAGAGGCGAAACAACAGACTTAATCATGTCAGTAACAGCATTAACAGTTCCTGCGCCACGTTTCGCCCACTTATTATCCTCACCAAAAACAGTCTCTACGTCCTTTTCAGACACTTTAGGTGCGAGTCTTTTCTGTATCCATTCGGGTAGGTCGTCGTAAAACCCTGCGTGTTCCGCACCTTCCTTTGCTATGAGGGAAGGAATGAGTCCTCTTTGCTGCAAGTCAAAACCTTCTATCCAACCCTTTTCTTTAACAGGTTCGTCACCTCTCACCCATTCACCCTGCTCCAGTTGCCTTTTTGTTGGGCCAACTATGGGGCTGAACACCTCCCTTAACCCGCCCCATCTCAATCCTCCGACACTCTCTCCAGTGAGGAGGTCTTTGTCATAGTATGGAAGTGCCTTCTTAGCGACAGGCGACATATCGGGGCGGGTTGCAGCAGCAACTCTCCCCTCCTCAATCTTTCGGGCAATCTCTTCTTGCCTGTACCACTCCGGCCTCTCCTGCCTATTTTTCCATTCCCACTTTTTATCAAGCTCGAAAATCTTTTCAAGATCACCCTTAACCTCCTGTACCAGCTTGGAGTCCTCTTTAATTGCCCCATCTTTTAGCAGGTTGTCTATGTTACGGAACCTGCTAAAGACCTTCGGCCTCTCTTTTAGGTAGGTGCTATAGGAAACATCAGCAGCATCACTCCACGACATCCTTTCGGTTTTCTTGGCAAACGAGGAAAGGAAGTCGCTATAAGTTTGATCAGCCATTATTTGCTCCTAAGCCTTTTAAGCCCTATTTCAAGAATCCTTAACTTCTCCGCCATATCGACAGCCTCCGTTAATAGCGAGTTCTCCTCCTCGGTCAATTCTTCAGCAGCTTTTCTGAGAAGCTCCCGCGCCTCCAAGTCTTGCCTAAATGCAGCATCACCAATCTCCACTATTGATGGCTCGTACTCCTTGTTCAGCATATAATCCCTCGTGACTTCATCAGCCTCTTTCACCGCAGCCAAAGTCTGTTCACTCTCCGCCGCCTTTGAAGCAAGCTCTTCTTGAGTAAATCCCGTAGGAGTTTCCATTCCTGTAGGAGTCTTAGGGTCGGGGGTTTTAGGGATCATCCTCTCGGGAGTTGGGTCACCCTCTAGATCAAAACCGTATTGCGCATAAACCTTCTGCCGCTCAAGCTGTTGAAGCTTTGTTACCATTTCCGGACGTTCGACATAGTAATCCTCAAAAGCCTTCCCTATAAGACGGTTGGCGGGAACCTTCCTGCCAACCCCTCCGGTGACTGAAGTGCCACCCGAAGGAGGGATGATAAGAGGATTAGGCATATAAAGAACGGAGCGTTCGGTTGATATAAACTTAGAGTCCCGAAGAGGCATCCCGCCGTGAACTAATGCGGGGATCGATTCTTTAAATGTTCCAAGCCACGGACGCCACACATCTTTGAGAACCTTGTAAGGGTTGCCATCCGGCCCCACAGCATCTTCAAAGTAGACTTTATCAAATAGTGTGTCTCCAGTGCTTTTATCAACAACCGTTGTTTCAAAGTCTCTAGGGTTTATGAGCTTTAAAAACTTTTGTCTATCCGGACGCGCAGCCGTATAATTAGCTTTAGCGATATAAAGCTTTGCTGCTTTTTCGTCAGTTGCATTGGTGTCGAAATCCTCAACCCACTTCTTGATCTTCTCTATGTCATAGGAGGTTTCAGAGTTAAGCTTTGCGAGACGTTTCTGCGCCGTTATCACTCCTCTTTGGATCGCCTCCCTCCTCTCTTCAGAAAGAGGAGTGCCGTCCAAGTTCTTGTTATCCTTCAACACACTTTGAGCGTCTTTAATCTCTTTGAGGACAAGCCTCTTAGGTTCCATATTGAGCGCATCAAATTTAGGAGGGCCACCAAACCTCGCAGCATACTTTGCGATGTACTCGTTGGTGTCAGTTACCTGCTTTAATCCGGAAGGAGATGTCCAATACTGCATCTCCCTGTCCGACATATTGTCAAAATCATATTCATTCCCATCCTTATACCCGATCTGTCTGAACAGCTCGGCAACAGGTTCAAAATTATACGCGATATCCTGCTTCTGCTTCTGATTAAGCTCCGCTGTCAAGTCTCTCGAATACAGTTCAAGGTTGGACTTTCTTTCAGGATCGTTGTAAACACTGCGAACATCGGGCGGCATCCCATTCCAATCTATAAGCCCAAACGGATCAGTATACGTTTTAGCATTGACTTCGTCCTGCTTATTAAAGAGAACCTTATTCTTTTCCCTCCGCGCCTTCAGCCCGTCCACCAAAGGTTTTCCCCAATCAACTGCTGTAGCCAGTTCTATATCGGTTGCATCCCTTTTTAAGTCTTTTACGGATATTCCCCCTGTCGGAGTAGACCACGGTATTTCGTCCATCTCTTCAAGCTGCTCTTTGGTTTGGAATAATCTCCTTGGGTCGCCGCCAGCATCTCTTACCTGCCTTATTAAAGAATCAATCTTCGCAGACTGCGTGTCCGCTGCTGCCTTTCTAACCTTCTTAGCCTTTCGCTTTGCCTTCTTATCTGTCCTCTTCTCTTTATCCTTATCTACGGCTGCTTGATAAGCCATCTGATATGCTGGCACAAACGACTTGTCGAATGCCTTCCCAAAACCGCTTCCAAATATACCCATAATCTATTCCTTTAGTCCTGTATTTTGCTGTCCATCCATCTTCTTATGGCCATTGCTTCTTCCCAAAAGCCTTTCCTGCTGCTGCTCCCCAACCTCCCCCAAATCCTCCTGCTGCGGTTCCGAGTATAGTCCCAAACGGATCACTTTGATTAGCCATCTGAGCACCGTATATGTTTGCCTGTGTGCCAAAGACGTTACTGGCAAACCCTGTTCCCTGCGCTCCAGCATTCGGATCAAGTCCGATACCTCTCTGCATTTGAGGCATAGTAAATGGTGATGCACCCTGTTGTAGTCCAGAAAGGTAGCCTCCTTGTGCCGCAATCGGTTGCAGTCCGAGATAGGATTGGATGTTGCCAATGTCCTGCTGTCTACCAGCCATCTGCTGTTGTGATCCAACATTTCTGGCTTGATTAACCTGCTGAACTCTCTGTATCGCGTTGGCAAATGATTGCTGTGCAAGTGCGTTAGCCTTATCACTTGAGGCTTGTCCGCTACCGAGGAAGCCGAGAGCTTCACCTCTCCTCTGCTTACCCAACTGCATTCCACCTTCCATCTTCGCAATGGCTTCGCGCAGTCCCGCTCCGGTTCCCAACCCCTGCCCTCTCGCAGAGGCAGCACGACGAACACCTTGCTCCAGTGCGCGTTGTTGATCTGATGTGAGTTGTTCACCCATCATTAAGGAGTCGAGGATTTGAGTCTCAAGCTCTCCTCTGGTCGCAGCAGTCTGTCCGGTGTCAGCAAAAGTAGGAGCATCACCAACCTCCTCGTACTCAGTGAGACTTGCGATGTCTTCAGCACCCCTTTCACCACCCCTAAGTCTCTCTGCAAATTCTTCCCTTAAAGCAAACCCTTCAGGGTCAGATTGCCTTAGCTGTTCCCGTTGAGTGGCAATAAATTGTGGGCCAAACTCCGTAAGATTGTCGAGTTGAGCTTGGCTCATCTGAGGAACCATACTTATTAGCCCCTCCATCTCGTTACGGGTAAGGTCAACGTCACCGAACCCTGTAAAGTCTGCGGTACGTTCCGCTCCCGTGCGAGGGTCAGTGTAAGTGACAGCAGTCCCTTGTCTGGCTGCGTTCTCTATGAGTCGGCGGGTTGGTAATGTCTCAATGTCGGTGTATATGCCCTCTTTATTTGCTTCGGCATAGTCCGGTGCTGGTGGTGGTGATGGTGATGATTTGCCCATGATTATTCTCCCATAAATCTACGTTTAGCTCTTTTCATATCTACTATTGTGACTCTGTTGTTGTACTTATGACGCATCCAAGCCATCTTTTCCGCAACATCCTTCCAATCCTCCCAAATCATGCGGTACATCTCGTTAAGGCTGCGGGGGTAACGACTGATAGCCGCCTCAATATAGCATATTGGCCCCTCAGTATCCTTATAATGCTCATTGCACTGCTCCTCATTGTCCACCATCCGTATTAAGGTAAGTCCAACCAGTTTTCCACCCGCTTCAACAGCGTAGTATCGGTCATTATTCACAAACCACTGCAACCAATCAAGTAAACGCTCCCTGCTCCACTCAGAACAGAAGTCAAGGCTACCCATCAGCAGGTCAGCCATCTCCTTCGTCTTTTTTGGGTACTGTGCAGTAGTCATCGCTGTGGATCAATGGTATCTGTGAAGGCTGAAGCCTTGATTGCGTGTAATGAGAGCCTTCCCCGCTCTGTGGTTACCATATACTGTACCTCCTTGAACTTACCCCTACTCAGCATATTGAATGCCTTAACAAAGTGGTTGTTTTGGGGAGGAATAGTGACATCTTCCTCAAGAATGTCAGGAGCACACTGCTCAGAGAGGGTGTAACCGTCCTCAGACAGTACCTCAAAGCCGTCTTCCTGTAGGATGGCACTCTCAAATGCCTCCATATCCTTAATGTAATAGAAATTAACGTCTTGGCTGTACATGAACTTGTTGTCCATGTCAAATTCCACTTGGTATCCGAGCTTATCAGAGTAAATCTCACCGAAATTATAGGCTCGACTGATGACTTCAGTCCGATAAGCCGTAGTCTGGTCGAGGTAATAGCTCTCGTCAGCCTCCGCATCCTGCACATAATCCAGCCAAGTATATAACTTGCCTGTTTCATCACCGAACATCAGCCGTATCTTGCCGCTGAATGCCGTTACCACAAAGGCATTGGGTGTCCATCCCTGCCAGTACCCGCTCCATGACTTCTGCTCCGTGTTATAGACGAAAACCCTATTGGGAATCTCCGCTCCATCGATGCAAAGTCCGATCATGTAACGGTTTCTGTAGTATGCCGAACAGGCTTTATTGCCTTGATCCCTTGTCATCCTCTCAATGTAATCATTGATAGGGGCTGAGAGGGGTGTGGATACATCTGTCTGTGCTCCAGCCTCGATAGTCGAGAGGCTCCGAACTCCGTCACGAGAGAGAAAGAAAACATCAGAACCGACCTGTTGGACTGACTTGTGGCTGATGCAACCTATGCGGTTGTTGACCAGTTTAATGCTCCAATCAGCAACCTCTTGAGTCGGGTCAGCATCCACTGTCCAGATGCTTCTCTCCTTAAATACCAACAGCTTAAATCCGAACCACGGCATGATCGACATGATGGGATCACCTTCACCCTCACCGATTCTCATACTATTGCCGAGTATATCCCAACTTTCCCCGTCTAATACATCCGAAACGTAAAGTGTGTCCTGCGGAATAGCGGTATCTGCCGATGTGCAGAAGAGACGGTTGGAGTGTGCAGCCAATAGCTTTGGCTTTGAGGGAACCTGCGAGATGTGGGCAATGCCTACTGCGGTTGTTCCTCCGGCGGGAGCAGCATCAAAGGCTATCGTTGGGGGAATCGTTGCACTGTACCCGCTACCTTGGTTTGTGATATTAGTGCTGACAACCTTCCCGCCGTAACCGAGCTTTGCCGTTGCCGCAGCAGCGGAACCGGAACTTGCTGTGAAAGTAATGGCCGGAACACTTGTATAACCCAACCCGTTGGTGGTTATGTCAATGCTTGTAACCTTTCCGGCTGTGATAGTTTGGCCTGTGGAAGACGAGTTAACGTACTCCAAGTTCCCTACTCCATCGCAGAAATACATCCTGTCAACGAGTTGGGCAAAGTAAACGTCTGAGGCTGTCGAAGAGAAAGTCCCTCCAGTGTCAGAGATTAATCCGGTTTCACCCACAATCTTGATCTTATAGGTTCCTGCGTCTGAGTCTGAATCTGCCAGTACAATCTTTTCTATGCTTGGTGTGTCAAAATAGCTTAGGGCAATAATGGAACCGTCCAGCACGTTAGACCATTTCGTAGTGATGGCTTCCCAATCATCAGTAATCTCATTCCAGACTCCATCAACAACATCATCAACCAACTGAGCTACACCCCGTCTGGTGATAAGATTGCCGAACGTATCAAAGTCTGTGTTCCTTCCGAGGTTATACGCACCCTCGGCCATTACGTTCTTACGGACGTTACTAGCTTGACCCGCAGAGAAAGAGACATCCCCACCTAAAACGATAGGGTCATCAGTTAGATTGTTCTCAAGTTGCGGCATTAGTTCTTAGGCCCAAACTCAGCTACACTCCCATGAAAGTCATAGTCATTGTAAGTGTAGGGAATAATCCGGCTTATGTTCTGCTCCTGTCCCTTCTCCAAGTCCCTCATAATCTGGACATGAGAAGCGGCTTCAGTAAATTTAACCTGTGCCTTCTGGTACTGTCTCGCTCTCTCAAGCATATCTCCCTCGGCAAAGGCAAGGAGGGCATTGTCAATCCCGTTTAAGGCAGGAGTGTCAGTATCCTCCAACTCAACCCAATTAAGTTTGCCCAACACAAACAGGGTTCCGGCAGACTTGGGAACTGGCACGGGCTTAATTCGGCAGTTACCGCTGCCGTCTTTTGGCAGGTTAATAAAGTTAGATGGGTTGGCTCTACGGTTTGCAATGTTCTCCCACGCATTAGGGTCAATCTGGAAGAACGTCATCCAACTATCGTTGAGTATGTTAAGTCCTTGATCCTTTCCGGTTTCAGTGAAACGCAGGGCTACAGGGAAATCCACCTTTGTCGATGGGGCAGAGGAGGATTGGTAAAAGGTAATGGAAGGAGTGGAGTCAATGGTGATCTCCGTGTCCTCTGCGACAACTGCCTTGGAGGCAACCCCCATTGTTTCAGTCCATAACCCGCTGTCCCAAATCATTTGGTAACGGCGGTTTATGAAACCCTTACAGACAGAGACAGACGAGGTATCCGTATCGGATAGCTTCGTGGTCACAAAATCGGCTAGTTCAGTTAAGGTCATGTCTTTATAATGTAGTTGACTAC
>Ga0209434_1000412_pt1 | contig 21086 bp, 17 predicted proteins | sample ETNvirnome_2_300_FD_184068 | JGI IMG/M metagenome (GOLD analysis project Ga0209434, IMG submission 184068) | Marine viral communities from the Pacific Ocean - ETNP_2_300 (SPAdes) (version 2) | ecosystem: Environmental > Aquatic > Marine > Oceanic | place: Pacific Ocean | collected 2013-06-22
TGTCGAAATACAGTCCCGCATCAGGTACGAGAGATGATGATGACTTGCCGGTGACAAAGGACGGTTACAATTTAAATTCTTACATTTTTGGCGAGCCAACCGAAACCGATCTGCGTTACGTTAACGTCATGTTTAAGATTCATACAGGTGGTGTAGATGACCTCAATCGGAAGTCGTGGGCGGGTTCAAAAATTGTCGCGGCCGAAATTATTGATGCTGTTTTTGAAATTATGAGAGGACTTATGTCTCCGTTAGGCGAGGCCGAGGCTGTGGCGGATGGCGATCCTATTTTTCCTTCTCTTACCGAAAGTAAATCGCCTTATGGAAATGGCTTCTGGGATTTTACAGAATCGGTGTATGATGTGATGGGAACAGAAATGTGGGTTCCGACACTGGAGCTGTGGAATGAACTCTTTGCCAGATCGTCAGACAAGACAACCTATTTTAGATCAGCAAGTTTTAAAAATCATGCAAAAAATATATTGCGAACTTTGTCGGCGTTGATGGAGAGTGTTGATTTCATCAAATTACGATATGGATACATCGATTATACCTGCGCAGACACGAGCCTCCTTGAATGGGACTGCTGCACTATGGCGGTGAAATCAACAGATGCACCTTATGATAACAGCAGACACCAAGACTTTTTTTCTTACGCAGACAATGTTATCGATGATATTCTTGAGAGTTCCTGGGACGATATTGAAAGTCTTTCCCCACCGTCATACACACCTTCAGGAGAGTCAGGATCATCAGGCGTTACGTTAATTAAGACGCTACATAGAGAAACTAAAAGCTTTATGGTCGAAGCCCATGAAAACGATGTTGCATTGGAGTTTTTATATGATTTTATTGGCGCCTATGGAGACAGAATTGACAATTACAACACGGCAGTCCAGGCATTAGTTGAAGGTGAAGACTCGGCTCTCGGTACATTTGTAAATTCTGTTCTTGAAGCCGGTGATGCCGGTGTAGATCTTCTTCAAAATATAACGCCTAACCAGTTAGCGCTAAAGCAAATCGCGCTGGAAGAAGAACGGGGTGACGAAGACAACGCGTATCTTCCCACGTTGGCAATTTTAACAAAGTCCGAAACAAAGGCGGTCCGAGTTTTGGCTCAAGAAATAAAGGCGGTATCGCCTGAGGGTGATAATGTAAAGCTTATTATGGTTGGGTTGCCGGCTGGTTTATTCGATACTTTAGAAATTGAGGATGAATTTGGATTGCGCGTGAGTTATGTAGATATCGAATATCCTCAAATTGTATTTCGAGGTAAAAATTATCCATTTTTTAAAGACATGTATGTGTCGCCATCCGATCTGGAACGCAGCTTGGCGGGTGTCGATGATCTTGAAGATATTGTGAAAAAAATGAGATTTACAGAACTTGTCGTAGAAATTGAAGAGTCAGACGACACGTCAGCTTCAATTGAAGTTGAAGACACGGCAAGGTCTCGTCGGGCTCGGTCTTCCAATTTAGAACCCTATGCTAATCATGCTGCCTCCGAAATTCTTAAAATGTATTGTAGAATTATGCTCGGCTTAAACTTTTCGGAATCTGCGTTTTTAGGTACTTCCGAAGGAATCCAAATTCCTATTAATGACTACGCCGCTGACCTCGCGTCAGCCATGGCCGCCGGGTTAGAAACGATCGGTGAACTTTCCGAAGATCTTTCAGGGGCTGCTACTGATTTACTTTCTGATTTGTCGGTAATTGAAGACGAATCATTCGTTTCGGGAGAACTCGAAGCCGTTGATGAAGCACTCATTACAAGTCTTCGTGATGCATTTCAAACGAGATTGTTCAGCGCAGGCCTGATGAGAAGCAGAGTAATGTCTGCAAAGTTATTTGACCGTATTTTTGCGTTGGCTGTTGATCCGGACGAATTTTACATAGTAGCTCCGGATGATACAGACGTATCAGGTGTGTCGACACCCCAGCTTATTTTGGACTTCTATTTACAGAAGGGAATTATTGAAGAGACAGGTTTGGATGCTCCATTTCGTTATAAACTGGCCCCGCGCCAAACTGCGGAAGGTCGAATGGCGTTTGGAAAGTTTTTCGTATCGATTACATCTACTCCAACTAACCCTGATAGGACATTTGAATAATGGCATCATCAGAAGAACCCGGAAAATTACTCAGTTATCAATCAATTTCAACGGCTATTTTTGATGTTCCTGAACCTGAAGAAATTGATGGGAAATTTGCATACAATTATTTTTTGGCCGACGAACGCGTGTCCATCAACACTTCGAGCAGCTTAGCGGCTTTTGACCGTCATGCACAAACTTATGCACGAGAAATAACTTTATCATTTACACCGCTCACGGCAATTATTCCTCCTGCGGCCGAACTATCACAAATTCAAATGAGTGATAGACAAAAAGAGCTGATGTTGAGCAAAAATACTTCTAAAATTATTAAAGAAACGGAATTTATGAATTCTGCATTTATGGCTTTGCAATTGCAGGATTCGACCATCACCGAACGATTGTTGGCCAATGTTGAAGCACAGCTTTTACAAAGTAAAATTGACTCCACTGCGCTGTCACCCACCGAGACATTGCTAAAATATAGTTCTGTAACATCTGATAACGTTGATGGACAAGCCTTACTAGAAAGTGTCGATTTAGACGATGGTAATGAATATATCACGCTGGATCCTGCGACTGGCAAACCTTTTGAGGTGAGAAAAGCAGGGGCAATGAGTGCGCTGACATTTAATGTGGTACTCGCCCAAAAATTTGCCGGCGACGTGGTTTCGGCAGCACTCAAAACTCCTATGGCGCCTGCCGAAAACATGCTTCGCGGTGCAACGGAAAAAATAATCGAAATTCAAACCCAAGCAAGGCAGACAATTGATAGCAGGGTTATTCGTGTCGCCAATTATCAGTTCGCCGTTCGTCCTGTGGCATTTGAAAAAATTGATACCGACGATGTATTTTTGGGTGGCAATACGGTGATGGGATATCGAATTCGTAAATCACAAGTGCGAAAAGGAAAAAGAAATAAATTTATTACCGATTTCTTTCTTACAAATGTCGAGGCAACTTCTTTTGTAGATCGCGAAGTTCTATATGGCGTAAGATATGAATACGCAATTTCGGTAATTTATCTTGTTAGATTTTTCGCGTATCGCAGGAGGCAGGTGGTGGAAATGGATTTGCTTGTAGAATCCCGGGAATCACCGTCAATTATTGTGACATGTGTTGAGGTAGTTCCTCCTCAAGCCCCTGATGGTTTGGATTTTTATCTTCTTCAACATGGGAAACTAGTGTTGGAGTGGGAATTTCCCCATAATCCCACCGAAGATATCAAAAGATTTCAGGTTTTCAGGCGTTCCTCTTTAGAAGAATCTTTTACATTATTAAAGCAGCTTGATTTCGACGACAGCGTCGTTCAAACGAAAAGAAGCGAAAATATTCCTCAATATTCCACCGTTAAATATGACCGCCCTCGGATGTTTTTTGTTGACGAAGATTGGTCCATTGAAGACAAATATATTTATGCGATCTGTGCGGTTGATGCCCATGATTTAGGCTCAGGCTATAGTGAACAATTTCAGGTGAGTTTTGATATTTTTGCAGCACAACTTGTTATTGATTTCATTGCGACAAAAGATGCACCCAAGCCATATCCTAACTTTACATTAGTAGAACCGTTAACTGAGGATAGCATGAAAGATTCGAATCATTCGGCATTGGTTTGTTATTTTGATCCGGAATATTTAAAGGTAATAGATTCAACAGGCGAGGACATGCAACATTTGGTTTCTTCACTCGAAACACCAAGCTATAAATTGCAATTGTTGCACTTAAACTTTCAACAAAGCTCGGTCGTGGATATAAATGTTAACGATTGATGCCGCGGCTATATTTACTGAAAACGAAACGTACCTATATTTATAGGTGGAGAGGTTAAAGTGGGTTTCTTAGATCATTCAACTAACAACATCATCGTTGACGCCGTCTTAACCGACAAAGGGCGTCAGCTTTTGGCCAGAAATGATGGTTCATTTCAAATTACTCGATTTTCATTTGGAGATGATGAGGTAGATTATGAAATTATTCAGCAGTTCGGGCGAACCGTTGGCAAAGAAAAAATAGAGAAGAATACTCCTGTTTTTGAGGCACAAACAAACAGTGATTTGGGTTTGAAAAACCGTATGATTAGTGTTGCAAATCCATATTTGACGGTGTTACCAACACTTGCTGCTTCATTTGTTAATGGAGCATCGACGCTGATCCGCGGATCGTCCCCGACTCAGTCGGATATACTGATCACGCAAACGAATCAAAACAACACCAGTATCGATGTAGACCTCCGCGATTCCAGTTTTTTGGTGCAATACGATAATCGTTTTTTGTCTGTTACAGGATACGAGAACAATGTATCGACACCGTCGACAGGACAGAATTATATTAGCACGGTACGCGTGCGGCAGACGGCAACCAACTCGGATGGAAGCAATGGTTCCATTTCCACATTTAGAGCGGCAATCAGATCATTTTCGGATTCATATTACAGCTATTATTCGACATCTGCAAATTCAGGTGTTATTCGAACTTTTTTAACTATTACCGGAACTGCAAGTGGAACGCTGGTGACGCAACAAATTGACATTAACAAGAATAGTAGTGTTTAGTGAGGTTTTTATAGATGGCCACTTTTAAAACGATCGGCGCTGACGACATTCAGACGTCAACGAGTGTTTTGAGCCAATTGGTAGACGTAATTCAGGAAGATATTTCTGGTTCTTCATCGCGCAAGAAATATCAGGTATTTGTTACAGGCGGGGTAGGCCCTGGCGTGACGTCGTCTTTGTTTCAAACGGTTTACGATCAGGATTTTAGCCTACAGACCGCCAATGCCGTTCTGGATTTAACGGTTGGGTTGTATGAGTCTGGAAGCACTGTGGTGTCTGCATCAAATGGTGTCGACTCAAACGGTAAATTATTGTTTCCGTCTCAATCATTAATGATGCGAGAAAAGGTCGAAAACTACAAACAGTTTGCACAGCTCCTGCTGGGTGATGCCGACGGAACGTTTTACGCGCCAGGTGTTAACGCTTATGATTCTACGGCTACTTCTGCCGGTATTAGTACCGGCTCGGAAGGCGACCGTATAGAAGAAGCAATGTTTGTAAATTTCAAGCGCCTATTTGCAAGAGACGAAATTAGAAAAGAGACGTATGCACTTCGTATGTATAAATCTGCATCACTCGATGGGAGTGTCATTGATCGCTTCACGGGCGTTGTTGATTGGTTGACGGTAAACAATGCATATACAGGATCCAACCTGCGCCGGCCCACCATATCTGGAAGCGCAATTTATGCCGACGTGGGTGCTTCAACCACACAGCTCAAGTATTATGGTGGTGATGTCGGGCTCATTAAGGATACATCGGATACCAGCAAGACAGTGGGTTTGATGTGGTATGATTACGGCGTTGGCGTATTTGATATGGGCAAAGTATTTTGTATTAACCAACACATGTCGGGTGTTATACAGGCAATGAATGCCACAGCATATCAGGATGCGGTATCCGGGCAGGAAATTCTTGGAGCCAGCGGTACTCTTTGTGATAATTTTAGCGCATCGTTTATTCCAGATTTTCTTGTGTCCGGGTCAATTGACGATATTGTAGATCATCTTGCGTCTACCAGGTTTGGTACGGGATCATTTACTGCCACAACATTTCAGAATGTAACGAACATTAATTCAACCCTGTTATTCTGCCGTGCAACGGCAGATGAGTTCAACTATTCGTCAAATCCCACATTTAGAAATACCGACGGTGAGCTTATTGTAATTGAACCCGGTGATGACACAGGTCAACGAACGTTTACGTTTGTAACAACTGTTGGCATGTATAATAGCAATAATGAGCTTTTGGCAGTGGCTAAACTTTCTCGTCCGGTAGAGAAGAATGACGAGAAAGACTTGACTGTTCGGGTTAGGTTGGACTTCTAGGGTTGGTGTGATGTTTCATGTCGTTTATACGAATTACGAAGGCAAATACAGACACTTCGACGCTGGTACTTCATCCGAGTCGTAGTTTTAGTTCATCATCAGATGGAGCTGTAACAGGTAGTATCCGAGTTATTGCCCAATCTTCGCCTTTCTTCAAAGAGGCATCAAAGTCAGGACCGTTTGTAGATACCCCGCTTGATGCTTCGTCTATAGACGAATTTAGAAAAGCCGCGTGGCTGGCAGCCACTGGAAGTTCAACGGTGAGCTCTCCTGCATCAGGAAACATCACCGGCTCCGGTTATGCTGCCGCAAAAGTGGCCGGTTTGACCCTGAAAATTCAAGACGGCGCCGGAAATACTTATTTTGCCTCCACCAGTGTGGACACGGGTAAATCATATTCTGATTCCACGGCGAAGGTCATTTATACATACCTCAACAGCTCTGACGAAGAGCTGGCGTTTTCGATATATAACTCTATTTATCAGGCATATGTTTTTGGAACCGATTCAATAACTGTTAATGTGGCATCCGGATCGAGATTACAGATTGAAACTCCAACACGAACTGAATCGGTGGCATCAAGCGGCCTGTACGATGTTATCAATATAGCGTTGACAGACGTGGGATATCAAGGAAATCATCCCATCTCCGGTTCGCTTGCCTCCATCGATACTGCTGCTCTTGTTGTAACCGGTTTGCTTGGAGGTGTAGGTGATAGTCTTTATCAGTTATTTGACGACTATATGAATAAGGTGGCATCCGCATCCGCCGCCGCCCGCCAATCAAAATACGTTGAAGTTCTTCGATTCATTCCGACCAATACTTTTACCAGTGATACAGTGAGAAAAAATGTATTTCGAAAAGTATTGATGCCCCAATATAAGACCGGATATCCGGATTTAGAGTGGGCCTTTATGAACAATCAGTGTTTTAATTTTGTGAGTTCATCGGCATTCCCAAGTGCTAGCTGTCTTATTTATCCAGACGCTTTGGACAATTATCAGGTAATGTCCGGGTTGACATTGTCATGCAATGTAAAGTTAAACAGAACGATTGCTGGTACCACTCCTTATACTGCTGGTACTCTAGTTTTTCGTTCGTCTTCTTATGCTCTTTCGGTAGTTACGGGATCTAGCCGAGATCCTACTGGAAAAGTTGATGGATTTAGATTTGTTCTACAGCTCAGTCACAGCGTCGATGTCGATCCAAGTCATATTGATTTGGCGATAGCAAACAATGAGCGCTCATATCCCCAGGATCTTATATTTGTTTCGTCAGACAATGTTCTCACCCTTAATCATTGGCACAATATTTGTACGGCTTGGGGCGCAGAGCACAATTCAGGCACGGGATCATTTTTTATCGATGGTGTAAAAGATGAAGATGCCGAATTTTGGGTCAACACCGCGCCCATTAATACATCATACGATGAGTTTAACGCTGTTTTTGTAGGGGCAAGATATGACAACGGCGACGGAACGGCTGATATGTCAGGATATTTTAACAGTACGGTGAGTACGAATGAGGGACTTCCAAATTTGGGAGGAGCTATAGCCGATCCACCAGATACAATGTTAACCGCTTCTAGATTTAATGGTGAAATTAATGATATCCGCGTTCACAGTGAGAGAATTGCTGACGATTTAATCACGTCAGGATCAGGTTTTGGACTTACAGAAGTACCACCGGGTCTTGTTTTTTACGTGCCATCATTTTTCGTGAAAGAAAGTCCTTATCGGAAGGTGTTGCTCACGCCATTTCAGGCTACAACGGAAGCCACCGAAGAACCCTTCAACGTGAAACTGGCTTATGGTGTCCGGGGTCGTGATATTAATGTGCAAAATTATTGTCGCGAATTCGCCCAGAGACGATATCCACGGCTCTATTATTTGACCGCTTCAACCGTTGACATATCTACAGAAACTTATACGGCAGATTCATTTTTACTGGACATCGGTGCAAATCGTGACATGCACCGCGCAAGAGAAATGTTCGTTTTACCGAGCGATAATGGAAAATTTATTCCCGGGTGGAATTTGTTGTCAAGTGGTACCATGGAACAACGACCTGCGTCAGGATCAAGCATGTCACTGTTTGTTAACGATTTGGGCAACCTTAATTTGGGAATTGTCAGCCTCAACAATTTAATGCCCACGTCATCAATTTTCGAGGGCTTAACACAGCAAGGTATCGACGGCAGTGACGACACCAATAAAAGTGGAATGCTTCAAGAAATTATGGGTTCTAGTCCAGAAGATGCTGGTGTAGATCCGGGGTCAGGATATACAATTTTGCAACGAACCCGTGACAATTCGTCTAACAATGTGGTCTTTTTTGACGCAAGCAATTTGTTTTACGGCAAGCAAATAATGCCTCATAGTTTGCGGTTCTTAGATAGTGCTTTGTCCGGAACAACGTCGGGTTCGGAGGGTGGCCTGGCAATGAGAGTTTTAGACAACGGCCGAGGTACACTCTATCGGGCTGATGCTTCATCTGTACTCGCAACATGGTCGGCTGTTGGTTATACTATCTATGAAGAAGGTATTTCTGTTTTAACGTCGCCCGTTATTCCATTTTTTGGCCGAAATCAATTTGAGGTTGACATGCGCGGAGAGCAGACGCTGCATGTTTTAGAAGTAAACGCGCCTGCATTACAGGGAATGTTGAATTCCAGTTCTAATCCCACGTTTGTGCCGGGAACACGCGATAATTACGCGTCTAATTATGAAGGGACTGCATTGGGAATTTCTTCAATCTTGTTTCATGACAACAATATGAATGTTATTGCCCGCACAACGCTCGCTCAGCCTATACTCAAGACAGAATTTGATAAATATATGTTTAGGGTGAAATTTGATTTCTGAGTATGTGGTTGGTTTAGATATTTCTACAAGCTGTACGGGAATTGCTATTGTGACACCCACCGGCGACCTCGTGGAGATGTTAACTCATGTTCCTGAAGGCAAAACGCTTGTCGAAAAGGCCACGCATTTTAAAGAAACACTTCGTTGTGAAATTTCTAGTCGTTATGCATTAGATCCATCAGCGATATTTATTGAGCAAAACCTTCAAAAATTTCGTCGTGGTTTCTCAAGCGCACAAGTGATTAATACACTGGCTCGCTATAATGGAATGTGTAGTTTGGTTGTTTACGAGCTTTTCGGTATACAGCCTGTATATGTTAATGTTAACGAGGCTAGAAAGCGGTTGGAAATAAAAATTAAGCGTGGCGAAAATGCTAAGGAGAAGGTACTTGAATGGGCCCAAAATGCGTCAGATTTTGTGTGGCCTACGAAGGTTTTAAAGTCCGGACCGCGTCGTGGACTTGAAATTCTGCATCCAAAGTGTTATGATATGGCAGATGCATTAGTTACGGCAATTGCTGGTCTTAGGATTGAGGATGACGCAAGAAGAGAGAATACTTGATATTCGCGCAGATTTTATCACGTCAATGTTTGGTTCAGGCATTCGCGCCGGTAGATCATATGCTGTCACGTGTCCAAAGTGTTGTGGTGACGAACATAGAAAACGAAAAAAGAAGCTATCGATAAGACTCGATAGCGGCATGCATCATTGCTGGATTTGTGGGCTTAAGGGAAAGACACTACTTTATACGGTCAGAAAATTTCATCCATCTCGTCTTGAGGAGTATGGACGCATATTTGATGAAAAAGATTATCAAATTCATTTAGGCGAGCATGACGAGCAGGAAATAGTTTTATCACTCCCCGAAGGATTTGTGCCGTTGGTGAGTGTTTATAAAAGTCATGATCCAGATATTCGTGATGTGGTTAGATATTTAGAGCGCCGAGGTTTAAATTTGGGTGATTTTTTCCGATGGCGTCTCGGAACGTGCGTGGGTGGAAAATTTTGTAGGCGTGTTATTATGCCTTCGTTTGATTCTGAAGGAGAATTAAATTATTACACAGCTCGGTCAATTGACTCCGACGGCGCCAAGAAGTACGTAAATTCAAAAGTTAAGCGAAAAGATGTCATTTTCAACGAGCTAAATGTCAAATGGTCCGAACCGCTTGTTTTGGTTGAGGGACCATTTGATCTGACGAAGTGTGGATGGAATGCGGTTGCAATGCTTGGTTCGTTTTTGGATGAAAGCTATATTTTGTTTAGAAAGATAGTGACAAGCAAGACAGATGTCATTTTAGTACTCGATCAAGACGCCGGTCAAAAAATGATAAAGATTGCCGAGGGCTTGGCTTCTTATGGCATTAATGTAAAATGCATAAATTTGAATACATTTAATGATGTAGGTGAAATGTCGAAGGAAGACTTCGAGAAAATATTAGAAACAGCGTACTCTTGGTCCGACACGTCACGGCTGGAATCGTTGATAGGCCAGATTAGAAGTGGCTCGATTTTGTAGGAAATATATTTGATTAAAATTGCTCATTTAGCCGATATTCATTTTCGTGGTTTGTCACGACACGCCGAATATCGCGAAATATTTGAAGAATTTTTCCGGCAGTGTGATCAAAATCGACCCGATCATATCGTAATTGCCGGAGACATAGTTCATTCTAAAACCCATGGAATATCTCCAGAGTTGGTGGATATTTTGGCATGGTGGTTTAAGGGCTTGGCCGCTCAAGCTCCCACCCATATTATTCTGGGAAATCATGACGGTCTTGTTACGAATAAAGATCGCCAAGATGCCATAACTCCTATCATTAATGCTCTTAATGATCCGAATTTATTCCTGTACAAGAATACCGGGGCATATGAATTTGATGAAAATATGTGTTTTTGCGTATTTTCGTGTTTCGATGAAGAAAATTGGAAAAACCTCGCACCCAAAGAAGGAAAAATTAACATTGCTCTCTATCATGGAGCTGTAAGAGGGTCTGCGGTGGAAAGTGATTGGCAAATTGAGGGTGAAGTTGAAACAGACGTATTTGATGGTTACGATTTTGCGTTTCTGGGTGATATTCATAAGAGACAATATTTAAACGACCGCAGGACGATTGCATATCCAGGTTCTATAATTCAGCAAAATTACGGAGAATCACCTGAGAAAGGTTATCTTTTGTGGAAAATAGAAAATCGACACACGTATGAAAGTAAATTCGTGGAGTTGCCTAACAAACACCCGTTCGTAACCCTTGAGTGGGACTCTATTGACCGCAAAAATTTGAGCCATGGATTCATTCCGCCTGGGGCGAGAGTAAGGGTCAAGCACCCTTCAGGGGTTTCCCGCGCCGAGATGAATCAATTTAAGTCGGTGTTAATTGAGACCCACCGCGCTTCGGAGGTAGTAACTCGCCTTTTAAAGCCAGAATCTGAAGATGCTACGGTGACAATCAACGAAAATGTTTTAGATCTCCGAGATCCTCAAGTATTATTTTCACTTATTCGAGATTTTCATCCCAGCGTGACCGACAACGAGGTATGGAAAGATATAGAAGCACGATTAAAAAAATACTGCGAAATGATTCCCAAAACAGATACGGCTCGTGGAACCCGCTGGTCAATAAATGGAATTCGGTTTGACAATATTTTTGGATATGGCAAGGAAAATGAAGTTAATTTTAACGCACTTTCGGGTGTGATTGGTTTATTTGGCAAAAACCGTGTAGGAAAGAGTTCGATTGCAGGTGCTTTAACTTATGGACTTTTCAACACCAGTGATCGAGGTGCTTTGAAAAATTTGCATGTGATTAATACAAGAAAAAATCACTGTATTGCCGAAATAGACGTCAGCGTTAACTCTAAGCACTATAAGGTGCAACGGCAATCAATAAAACGAACTTCGAGAGCAGGAGTTGTTAGCGCGAGTACTCATCTTAACTTATTTGAGCTCGATTCTGATGGTGAGGTATTAAGGGATGTGTCTGGAGAACAACGCCGCGACACAGATCGTTTGCTTCGATCTCTTATTGGGGAGAGGGAAGATTTTTTTCTAACTTCGTTTGCCACACAGGGAGAAATGAATACCTTCATTAAGGAACGTGCCACTCAAAGAAAAGCAATTTTGGCAAATTTTTTAGATTTGGCGGTTTTTGACACGCTGTACGAGTTAATAAAACGAGATGCGACAGAAATTAAGACCCTATTGGCAAAGGTGCCTGAAAGAAACTGGAAATCAATAACACTTGACCTAGAACAGCTTCTCCTAAATTACCGTACGCAAATTAAAGAAGCAGAATCGGCCATGACTTCGATCCAGTCACGGCTGGATGGCTTAAAGCTCGAGCTGCGTGAGTCTAATGGCGATCACGTTGTTACCGCAGCCGATATTTGTCGAAAACAGGAGAAGTATACGACGATTACGGCCCGCATCACTCAGGCTGAAACCCGGATGGCGCATTTAACACAGGTTCATGCCGATCAAGCGCGCAAATTAGAAAAAGCCAACATTTTAGAAAGTTCTTTTCCACTCGATGAGTTGGAGGCGTTCCTGGAAGAACAGCGAGTGACAGAACGATCCCTTCTAACCGTTAAACACAACATAGAAACCGAGCGAAAGGAGCTTAAGCGACAAAAAGATTCGGCCCGCATCCTGGAGGTCGTCCCATGTGGAACTCAGTTCCCTGAATGTAAGTTTATTAAGCGCTCTCATAAGGATGCTAAGCTAATTGTCGAACAATCGTCGCGTGTTAGCGAAATTAATGCTTCACTTCGGACTTTAGAGCGTAATTTGCAGAATTTTCTGTCTCAGAACTTGCATGAAAAAATTGATAAGTATCGAGAAATTTTAAAACAGGCTCAGGACTTAAAAGTGAGCCAATCCGGGATTGAACTCGAAATTAATGAATTAAGCCGCGAATTAAATGATCTTTGCGAGTCTGAAACCCTTTTGAGCGATGAAATTTCAGTTATGAAAACACAAGTAGCTACAACACCGGAAATGCCGGAAGTTTCGTCACTACGAGAAAAAATTCACAGCCTGGAGGAGGAACTCAAGGCGAGTGATGCCACCCGCCTTTCATTGAGTGAATTAATTGGGCGGACAAAGACGAATTTGACCCAGATACAAAAAGAACGAACCCAATATGACGTCCTTCTTAAGGAATGGCAGGCCTATGATCTTTTGATGACCGCCACTTCTAAACGGGGGGTGCCAGTGCATGTATTGAGTTCGAGATTACCCAAAATCAACGCTGAAATTGCCAAAATTTTGGGAACTAACGCAAATTTCGCCATCGAATTGGAGGCACCCGTAGATTCAAGCGCTATGAATATTTTTATAGATTATGGTGATTCTCGTCGCCCAATTGAGTGTGCCTCAGGGATGGAAAAGATGATAGCTTCACTAGCTATTAGGGTTGCGCTGATAAACGTGTCTACTCTTCCTAAATCGGATATTCTGATTATTGATGAAGGGTTCGGAACCCTTGATGAAGTTAATATCGTCGCCTGCAATCATTTACTCCAGAGTCTCAAAAAGTATTTTAAGTGTATTCTGGTTATTTCGCATGTGGAAGGAATTAAAGACAGTGTTGACAACGTGATTGAGATTCAAAAAGAAGGTGTTGATGCTAAAATTCGAATTGTTTGACGACATGAACATCATGATTGACGAACGTTTTGTCAAAGTACCACTGGGGTGTCCGGTGTGCAAGCTGCTCCTTATGGATTCCGATGATCACGATTCGTTTTATAATTTTGAGTGTTGTTCTGCGTGCAAGATGCAGTGGGCGTGGCCCAATAAAGACAAATGGCTTGTCGGTTGGAGACCATCGGCAGAAATGGTGATTGAGTTTAGACAGAATAGAGTTTCGGTGCCTAGTTATACTGTGCGAGGTTAAAATGCTTACGGTGAGACAAAATAATGCTTTGGGAAATATTGTAAATACATCATGGGGCCGATCTTCTGATAAGACGTATAATTGTAAAGCCCTAATGGAAGGAAATCGCTTGAAGGTTGTGTATAGCACGATGGCGTATTTCGCATCAGAAAGAGCGATGTCAGCGCAAACTCAAAGGCTTGCCCAGGAATCAAACGACAGAATCGTTGAATTTGTTAAATTGGTGAAAGATCAGTTTAAGGAATCTACAGGATCGGGTTTGAAGCTGGAGAAAAAAGATGATGTGGATACTTTGGAAATGGTTGATGCATCTAGTTTAAGTCCAAGGAGAGTTTGTGTGTTTCGGCGAAATGTTATTTTTGAGATAAGTGCCTAACAGACAATGAATGGCAAAAAAAAGCAGGTTCAAGAGATAATCAGATGTGGAAAAGAGCCGCTTCATTTCATTAATCGCTATGTAAAAATTCAACACCCTGATCGCGGTACGATACCTTTTAATACGTACGATTTTCAGGATGAGTGTGTAGAAAATTTTCTTAATAACAGATTTAACGTAATTCTCAAATCAAGGCAACTTGGTCTATCTACGTTGGTTGCTGCTTATTCGGTATGGTTGGCCTTGTTTTATAAAGACAAGAATATCCTGGTTATTGCGACAAAACTGTCGGTGGCAATGAACTTTATCAAAAAAGTAAAAATGGCAATTCGTAGTCTACCAAAGTGGCTTGTTTTACCAGAGATTGTGACCAACAATAAACAGAGCATCGAATTCAGCAATGGATCGACAATTAAAGCAATTCCCACGTCGGACGACGCGGGCCGTTCTGAGGCTCTTTCATTGTTAATTGTGGATGAGGCCGCGTTTGTGAGAAACTTTGACGAACTGTGGATGGGATTATATCCTACTCTGTCCACCGGAGGCCGAGGAATTATCCTGTCAACGCCCAACGGCGTAGGTGGTCAATATTACGATATTTACATGAAGGCTCAGTCGGGTGAAAACCCGTTTCATTCGATCAAACTACCATGGGATGTGCATCCTGAGAGAGATGATGAATGGTTTGATACTGAGGCGAAAAATTTAAGCGAAAAGCAAATTGCTCAAGAGTTAATGTGCGATTTTGCAGCCGCCGGGGATACTTTCTTAACCGCCAAGGAAATTGATTACGTTCGACAGACTGTGATGCCGCCATTAGAACGATGGGGTCCTGAAAATGCTGTGTGGGTATGGAAATATTCGCTATCAGAGCACAAGTACTTAATATCCGCCGACGTTGCTCGAGGCGACGGTGCTGATTATTCTGCTTTTCATGTTATCGATACACAGGAATCTGAAGTTGTTGCCGAATTTAAGTGCAAAATTCCGCCCGATCAATTTGCGGTCGTCTTGGCTGAGGCCGGCAAGCGATATAATAACGCCACAATAGTTCCCGAGAGTAACACTTATGGTTATGCGGTCTTGATGAAGTTAAAAGAACTAGAATATCCGGCAATTTATTTTGCAAAAGAGAAAGACCGATTTGCAGTAATGTACGGCAACGGTAATATAGGAAAAGGTGGATTTTCCACGTCGGGCGTATCACGACCGAAGATTCTGACAAAACTTGAAGAGGTTATTAGAAACAAGCAAATAACCTTACGATCGTCCCGTCTCTACGAGGAGCTGAAAACCTTTATCTGGAAAGGACAGAAGGCCCAGGCTATGCGGGGAAAAAATGATGATCTTGTAATTTCGTTGGCTATTGGAATATGGTTATATGACACGAATGCTTCATACTCTCAACAGAATGTTGATTTGAATGCGGCAATGTTAGCAGCCATGGGTGTAAACAAGTCGGGAGCTGAAGGCATTTTAGATCCAAGAATGAAAACTATGCAAAATGTCAATCCATTTAAACCGGTTATTTTGGAAGGATCCGCCCAAAGTGGTGAGACAAAGTCAGAAAATCAGCTTTTAGATTTCATGTGGCTGTTAAAGTAGTAAAATAACCAAATATTTAGGATTAGGTGTTAAAATGGCCGATCAGCAACCAGGGCTTTTTAGAAGGCTGACACAATTATTTAGGGACGGACCAACAATCAAGCGTAGGGTACGTTCTTTTGACGGGAAAGACCCCAAGCAAGGGTCTTCATTACAACAATTCCGTAAGTCGCATTCAGACGTTTATTCAAACACTATGAGTGCGTACGGCGCATTTGATCGGATGTCGCGATATTCTGATTTTTCGGAGATGGAAGCTACTCCAGAAATTGCCAGCGCGCTAGATATTTACGCCGAAGAAACGGTGTCTGCCGATGATAAAGGTAACGTACTCCATGTCTATTCTGAAAATAGAAAAATTAGAGAATTGCTGCACACGCTGTTTTATGACACGCTCAACGTAGATTTTAACTTACCTATGTGGGCTCGCAATTTGTGTAAATATGGCGATTTTTTCTTATTCAATGATGTCTCTCCGGAATTTGGGGTAATAGCATGTTACCCAATTCCTATTGCGGAAATAGAGCGGGAGGAAGGATTTGATCCGGAAGATCCTGCGGCAGTGCGTTTTCGATGGATGACTCAAGGAAATCAGATTTTAGAAAATTGGCAAGTTACACATTTTAGACTCTTGGGAAATGACGCATTTTTGCCATACGGTTCCAGCGTTTTAGAATCGGCCCGCAGAATTTGGCGTCAATTAATTCTTATCGAAGACGCAATGCTCGTTTATCGTATCATTCGCGCTCCTGAACGGAGGGTATTTAAAATTGATGTTGGGAATGTTCCTCCCGAAGATGTGGCCACATATTTAGAACAGGCTAAAAATTCATTAAAGCGTGAGCCTGTTATCAATAAGTCTGATGGAAGAGTTGATTTGAGATATAATCCGTTAAGTGTGGACGAGGATTATTTTATTCCGGTCCGCGGCGGCGACTCTGGAACCGACATTCAATCACTTGCAGGTGGTCAGAACACCTCTGCAATTGAAGACGTACAATATATCCAGGCAAAACTTTTTGCAGCCCTTAAAGTACCCAAGGCATATTTGGGGTATGACGAATCAATTGGTTCCAAGGCAACTTTGGCTCAAGAAGATATTAGGTTCTCCCGCGCAATCGCGCGCATTCAGAGAACTGTGGTGGCTGAATTAAACAAGGTTGCGATGATTCATCTTTATTCCCATGGATTCGCCGGCGAATCACTGGTTGATTTTGAGCTCAAATTATCAAATCCGTCTTCAATCGCACAGCAGCAAAAATTAGAGCTTATTTCTACTAGATTTGATATTGCAGGAAAGGTGCCAGAAGGTATGGTCGACCGACGATGGGTTCAGAAGCATGTGATGGGGCTTACCAACGAAGAAATTGAGTTTATTAACGCAGGCAGAATAGAAGAAAAGCTTGTGGACGCCGAAGTTGAAGCCGCCGGTACCGGTGAAGAAGGCGGAGGAGGTGGCGGCGACGAATTTGGTGGTGGCGGTGACGAGGAAGGAGGCGGACTATTCGCGGCCGACATTCCTTCGGGACAATTATTGGTAGGCGACAAGGATATTGACGATGATGACGATGACGATGATGACGAAATCAAGTTATCTATTGATGATGAAGATGCACCGATTAAAGTCGACAATATTGTCAAGAATGTTTTTGGCGGCCGCTTGAAGAAGCGAAAAAATGCTTTGGGTCCATCCCGTACCGAAATGCCTAATTTGAAAAATATTACCGGTGTAGGATCCACTACGCGATCTCGCGATACCAGCAATAAACCTTTTGATAGCGATGATTTTCGGAATCCGTTTGCAGAATCGTTGAGTTCCACTTTGGGATTTGAACCTCATAAGCCTCGAATGAATCAAGATATTGCAAAAGCGTTATCAAGCCTCGATAGCTTAATAAGTAATTCTAGTATTGAGTTGTTGGCAGAGGGTGCCGACGACATTTTAGACATTGAAGATATAGACAAGGAAGATCAGAATGGCACGCCATAACAAAAAGAGGAATGTCGGTCTAATTTATGAACAGTTAATTATGCGAATGAGTCGGGCCCTCGTAGAAAACGAAAATCAAAAAATTGAGACGATTAAAGAAATAATTGCAAAGCGATTTGCAAAAGATACTCATCTTTACAAAGAGTTTCGGCTGTTTAATGCGCTTATTCGCAGTGCAAACATGTCAGATTCTCTAGCCACCCGCATTTTAAATGAAGCTCAAAAAGCAGCTCAAGATCATGATGCTTTGCAATTAGATAAAGAAAAATCGGTTCTTATTAAAGATATAAATTATCACATTAATGAAGCCGATTTCTATAACCAACGGGTGCCGGACTATGTGAATTATGCCACCATTCAAACGCTTTTGAACGAATGGCGCTCTGATGTCGCAGACATTAAGAGACTCATGGTTCATGAGAAAAAAATTCATGAATGGCTGCAGCGCTCTGATGATCCCACATCATTAATTGAGCACAAGGCAGAAAATGTCAATAATTTAACGATGGCGGTTATGGAACGCAAGTTTGAAAGAAAGTATGGTGATATTTTATCATCTCGTCAAAAAATGCTTATGCAGGCTTATTTGATGGAGAATGTCGAAAAGCTAAGCCACGAATTGAAGCGTATAGAGTCGGACATCTCCCGCGTGCTGCGCAAATATAAAAAGGACGGGTCCAACAAGGTGTTGCTTGAAAAAACTGAAAAGATCCAAGCCCGGGTCGAGCACATTTCGCTAGCACCTACCGATGAGGGCGTAGTTCGCGGAATGGTTTTGTGTCAACTGCTGAATGAATTAAGTGGAGAAATCAATGAGTGACAGTAAAATGAATCTGTTGTGTAGCTGGACCCCATTTGACTACACCACTGAGATGATTCAGGAATCCAAAGATCTTAATGGGGGCAAAATTGTTTTGAAAGGGGTGTTACAAAAATCCGACACCCTCAATCAAAATGGTCGTGTTTATCCTCGAGTTATTTTAGAGAGAGAAGTTAGAAATTACCAGAAGTTCATTCGTGAAAATCGAGCTCTGGGCGAATGTGATCATCCGGACTCGTCTGTGGTGGAGCTTAAAAATGTTTCCCATATTGTTCGAAGTGCCAAGATGGATGGTGAAATTGTGCATGGTGAAGTAGAATTACTCGATACTCCAGCTGGCAAAATTTTGCAGTCGCTTGTAGAGTCTGGTGTTACCTTAGGGATCAGTTCTCGGGGTGTGGGGTCTACGATTCAACAAGGTGATCATAGCGTGGTCCAGGATGATTTTCAGCTTATTTGTTGGGATTTCGTGAGTGAACCATCGACTCCAGGAGCATTTATGATGCGCGAAGGTCGGGAGATTTCCAGAACTGAGCTCAATCAATTTTTTAACGCATCGGATAGAATAGATAGAATCTATAATGAAATTTTAGATTGGGAGAACGAATAATGGCATGGAATAGTGAACCAAATTTTGCTCCAGGCAATATCACGACAAACGAGGGTTATGTTCCCTCATATCAGTCGTCAGGCAAACCGTTTGCGCAGACCGTAACCACAAGTACTACTGCACAAGAAATTAAGTTTCCCACTGTTACACGGTGGATTCAAATTGCAAATTTAGGTGCAACAGGTCAAGATTTGTTGATAGGTTTTTCAAAGCACGGTGTTGATGGCACTGAAAACGATTATTTTTATCGTTTGGAACCAGCCGCCGATGGTGGTGGTTCTACCGGTCGCCTCGAATTAAAGTGCAAAAGCATTTGGGTAAAGTCGTCGGCATCGACACCAGTTTGTTCTGTTATAGCTGGTTTAACAACCATTAAAGATTTAAACTCACCGCTTAGCGGTTCAACCGGGGTTGGATAACGATGGCGAAGGTAACAAGAAGCGTGCTGAAAGATCTTGTCAAAGAATGTTTGGTAGAAATACTAACCGAGGGTTTGGCCAACTCTGAAATGCTTGTGGAGTCACCTTCACCACGAGCGAAGTCTTCTTCTAGAGGTGCGCCAAAAGCGTCACCAAGACCGGCGCGACAACATCCTACTAATTTTATGGAAGTGAACACTAACAAAAAAATGAACGAACAGGTTCAGGACCGAATTGAAAGCGTGGCTGGTGGAAATGATGTGATGAGAGATATTTTGGCAGATACAGCCGCCCGGACACTTCCAAATATGGTCGCAGCCGATAAGCCCGAAACTGCCGGGATGGCCCAGCGAATGACCCGCGGCGATCCGGCCACTAAGGCGATGGCAGGGGTTGATCCTATGGATTTATTTGAGGGAGCATCAAATTGGGCCACTTTAGCTTTTGCAGGCGCAAAAGCTCCCATAAATTCTTGACACTTTTGTTTAAGTTGGATATTTAATTTTGAGCATTGCTCATGGAGATAAATTATGAGACGTAGAGCTAAGAAACTTACACCCCGACTCCTCAGACAAATTGTTCTGCAGGAGACCCGCCGGGTCAACCGTTCTCGCAGAATGCGAGAGAATCTGTCCGGCGTTCTGGAGCCAGTGGAGGATGTGGTGGCTGATGAAGTCGACGCTGACAAGCTTGGAACTTCTGTTGCCCTAGAAAAAGACATTGACCACGCCAAAGTCCTTAAGCTGGAAGAGGCTAAATTAACCCGCCGGATTAAGAAGATTAGAGAAGCGCGTAAGCGCGTTCGGGCACGCATTGCTCGGAGACTTTAATCATGGGTGCGAAACAAGGTACAACTATTACTGATGCGAGCGCCCGAGCACTTGGCGCACGAGGGCAGGAAACTCTTTCGGGACTTTATGCTTCGAGCCCTCTTTATAGTGGCACTCCAGATCAATTATTGGATGATGGTAGCCTGAATTGTCCCATGAGAGCATGGTACGACGAAAATGTTTTGAATATCAGCCAAAATCAAAACACGCTATTTGGCGAAGTGTCAATGGATTACGGAGCCGCTCCAGATGTTTCAACAGTTGAAGGTGGTGGCGAAGGCGCTCCGGCTGGTCCGTATGTACCCAACCCATCATCTCCTGGTGAGGGCAATGGAGCCAATCCGTCCGCGCAGCCTGCCGCACCCGATGGTTACGCAGAGGGACTACAGTCGTCTGGGATGGGAAGTACCGAAGGACCTTCGCAGACTTCCCCCGGTCAGGGTGGTTTTGCATTGACCAACCTGCCAACCCCAGGTAATGCTGTAACCTAAGCACAATAAGGGAACAAAGTGAGCAATCTCGAACAAACCTATAATTGGGTCGGTGGTGAAAAGTACGGCACAGGAACCCGTGCCAAGGGCTCTGCGTCCACAACCGATCTACAAAGTGCTTTTGGCGATCCCGGTTTCAATGAAGCTTATGGCGTTCCTGCTTCTGTCGCCGACGGATACAACGGTGCTGCTTTGTGCGCTGTTTA
>Ga0209434_1000413_pt1 | contig 21016 bp, 19 predicted proteins | sample ETNvirnome_2_300_FD_184068 | JGI IMG/M metagenome (GOLD analysis project Ga0209434, IMG submission 184068) | Marine viral communities from the Pacific Ocean - ETNP_2_300 (SPAdes) (version 2) | ecosystem: Environmental > Aquatic > Marine > Oceanic | place: Pacific Ocean | collected 2013-06-22
CATCTCTACCACTCTTGCAAGCGCAGCCTCAGAGATAGCATCAGTATATTTAGGCTTCGTTAAACCAAACCACGCATCCTGTTTCCCAAGTCCTCTTCCTTTTAGAGAAGGCAACATATCTCTTACGTTGTCCACTGCATTCTGTAAATCATTTACATTAAGAGTTACAAAATTATGAAACTCATCCCCTTCAAGCCCCAGTCTTTCGGCCTCTTGAATCTTTTCAGTCCGATAAGGCTCCCACTCATCTGTTACTCTTTTGAAGAAATCTGTTCTTCCTTGTAGTTGTTCCTTCTCTACAAAAGAAAAGAAGTCCTGTAAGAATCCATCTATGAATTCTCTATGTGCTTTAACAGTAAGAACGGGTCTTACTGCATGTTGAAATTCCGCTGGAGTGAGACCTACTTTCCAAAGTACCTGTATCTCTATAGCATCGAACAAACCTCTCAGATTAGGGTCAACCTCAAAGACTCTTCTAATATCGGCAGGCCATGCCCTTGCGCCGAGTCCATGTCGTTGCCATTGATGGTCTAACGTTTTTACTTGCTCATCAACCACCTCTTTCACTGAGGCAGTTATCTGCCTCGTTATAATATCATCAGCCTTAATACCTGCCTTGGAGTCTACTTTTATAGCATTAAGGACTTCATTGTATACAGCCCCTCCAATATCAGCGACCTCTTTAACCGCTTTCTGTAACGCTACGGGTGTAGTTGCTGTCATTACAGGTTTGCTTATAGCCATCCTTGCAAGGATTCCTTTTTGTGCTTTGGCTAATCCTGTCTTTGTAACAATCTCAGTCTCAAACCCTGCTCTTCTCACCCATTCTTTAGGAGCGATTGTAAAAGCCCTTCTCTGTCTCTCTGTACCAGTGGCATATGTAAAGGCTCTCTCAGAGAGAATAGGTGCTTCAACTGCTTTTGCGCCAATCTTTCCTTCCGCTAACCATTCTTCTGCTACCTGCTTTGCGTAATGGGAATTGATTAAATCATCTACAAGTCTAAAGTCTCTGCCAGTAATCCCTTTATTAAAGACTACTCTGTCGAGAATCTCCTTCCAATAGACAGAACGCCTGACATTATCTACGCCTATTTCTGTAATAATAATATCGGCTATCTCATCGTTTATAGACGACCTCTGCATATAATCAGGGACTTCCATCTTTGCTACCCAGTCTCCTTCTCCCAATATAGGGTCATCGAATCTTGTAAGTATTCTATCCCCTTCCTCAACAACAGCATCTATTTTAGAATAGACTCCGTTTGTTTTTCTTGTTTCAATCTCGGCTTTAAACTTAGGATTCCTCGCTAATCTTTCATCTACTAAAAGATTACGGGCAAAGAAGACGGAGTTATTTGGAGCGCGACTATAGAGGCTATTATCTACGCTGGTTCGTATGGTATCATTTGCAGCACTTCTAAATGTCAGCCAATCTCTGTAGATTTTCTGATTAGAAATATCTACCATCTCTCTCCATCTTAACAGCGGTTCTTCTATCTTCGCCCATGCCTGACCTGCTCGTGTTTTCCTTCTTAAACTCTCGCTCAACTGTTCTCTTAATGCAGGGTGTTTAGCCATCTGTCTTACAAACAGATGTCTCTTAAACATATCTGCATAGATACCTCGGCCAGCCTCTCCTGAATACGTGAAACCCCTACCCGATTTGGCTACATACTTCTTGGTAGCGAAGCCAGCAAAGTCATCTATGTGACCTGTTTCATCAAGGATTGAACTGGTTTTAACATACAACTTTGCAATATCATCTCCTAAAACCATAGCCCCTATGATTGCAGGGTCATCTATTCCTTTCAGAGCATCTGCTGTAGCATCTGTAAAGGCTTTTGCTTTATCCTTTCTATACTTTGCATTTTGAAATGCGCTTCTTTCCAGCGTCTGAGCATCATCAATGACCTCATCAATAATCTTTAAATAAGGATGACGAGGCGTACTCCACGGCAATAAATCTCTTGCTTCATACAGTTCGTCTAACATCGCAGGTCGGGCTACATCATCAACAATACCCAATTCTTCTGAAACAACTCTGTTCCTTATAGCCTGTAGAGTCCTTGTTTGAGCCTCTGTTGCAGGTGCAATAACATCGGCTATAGCCTGACCTGCTTTGCCTCTGATAGTGTCAGGAACAGAGTAAGGTTTAAAGGCTTCTGAGTAAGAAATAGGTTTGGCTGTATCCATCTTAGATAAGATTTTATTAGCGTTCCAAACAGTGACTCCATTCATCCATGCCTTTACTGCATATTTATTCGCTTCAGACATACCTGAAGTGAGCATTACCTTCCCTGCACGGTCTACTATATCGAAGCCACTTATGGCTGTATCTAAATGTTGAGGTGTAATATCGGGGACTTTAGTGTGTATCTTTCTGAGTGGAAGGAAGCCTTCCTCCAGCGTTTGTTGTGGAAGGCTTTCCACTAACTCTTTCACTGTCTTTCTGAGTGGAATCTTTTCCGCTTTGGTTATCTTCATTCCAGCCTTCGCTGTTTTAGCCACAGCCTTCGCTCCTTTAGCACCACCCATTACGGCTAAAGAAGTTCCTCCACTAAACGGAGCCAAGGCTATCCCTACTGCTTCGGGGCCAACTGGCATTAAAACATCTGCTCCCAAAGCAGTCCAGCCAAAGGCTTGAATCTTAAACGGAGTTGATTGTTGATATGGGAAATGATTGGTTAGTTCCATGAACATAGGCATAGTTGCAACAGCAGCATACCTTGCTTCTTGGTCAGTCATACCTCCAGTCTCATAAGGTCTTATCATATCGGGAGCAGTAGGAAGAGTTTCAAATACACCAAACTCTTCTGCTGGTTTACTTGGGTCTTTTGTTTCAGTAGAAACATCTCGAATAATCTTTACCGTTGCTCTTGACGCTAAGGAAGTCAACTGCCTTAGACGGTGTTGCATCGGAGATTCAACTACAACACCACCTTTCTCTAAAGACCCAATATCATGGACTGCTGGTTGTGTTTTAAGTTCTTTATCTAAATCTCTTAATCTTTCCTGTTCCCGTCTTATCTCTGCTTTTAACTCAGGAGGAGGAACACTTAACGACCAATCATACTGGCGTATTTTTGCTTCAAGTGCTTTGACTTTTTCTTTTTGCTTTCGTTGAGCATCTTCAGCGGGTCTTCTTTTCGCTTGATAAACCCTTGTCTGCTCAGGCTTAAAGAGTATTTGTCTGCCCCATGAGTATTCATCCAACTCATCTTCTGTCATCTTCCTGCGTTGGCCTGTCTTCTCATCAAGGATAGTAGCAGTCTTCCAATCAACAGAAACAGGAGGAGCATCTTTTATTAAAGCCAGTTCTCCTGACGGTTCTACGGCTTCGGGAAAGGCTGCTTTATACTGTTCAAAGGCTAACTTTAAGGCTTCGTCTTTGTCCAACTCAGGATACTTTCCTCTTATCTCTGTAGACAATCCTCTTACAACCTGCTCTTCTTGGTCTAACTGTTGTTCAGCAGTTGGTGGTGACCAAGGCTTAGGACGCTTTGCTCCAGCAGGAGGCTTTAATACACCCTCTTCTGTAAAACCAATAGCCTGTCCAATCTCCAACTTTTTGTTAGACAAAACATCTATTTCATTCTCTACAGTAGAGAGTTCATCCAGTTGGCTTTCTCTAATAGCCTGTTCCTCTTCAGGAATATGCACTCCCTCAGCAGGAAGCCTACCTATAAGACTTTCTCTTCTCGCTTTGAGATAGCGCAGATTTCTCTCTATACGCTCTAACTCTTTGCGTGGGTCTTCGATTGGCAATGGGATTGCAGGTTCAGCCATTTATTCTTCTCCTTCTACCTTTGGATATGCAAGCCAGTAGGCTTTTGTTGCTTCTTTAAACGCAGCCAAAGAGTTGCCTTTGCTTTGAGCAGTCAGTTCTTTTCCTGCTCCTTTCCACTTAAAACCAATAGGCTTTCCACTGGCATCAAGTTTAGAAATGGTGTATCCATATGACTTGCTCCCTTTCCATCCAGTTACAATATAAAAGCCAACAGGATACAACTCTGCTCTTGTAGGGAGAGTAACCTCGGCTTCTTCTTGTGGAGTAGATGGTGGTTGTACTTCTTCCACTTCTTCTATCTCTTCCACTTCTTCTTCGTCTTCATCCAAACCAAAAGCCGATTTAAAAGATTCTATTAGTGGACGCCTACCTTCCTCACGTTCTCCTTTACGATACCTTCTTCCTCGCGTCATTGAAGAGATGCGTCTACTTTTTTTCCTTTTCTTTTTAGGTGCTTCTTCATCTTTGTCTTCAAACAAAACGTCAGGAACGAATACATCTGCACCCTCTTCCATTTTAATATCGTACCGTTTATCCTTCTTCTCTTCTCTCTCCGCTGCTATCTCTTCTAATTCGTCAGGAACGAATACATCTGCATCAAAATCTCCAATCTCTCTTTGCGCTCTTTCTGCTCTCTTTAATGCTTCTTCAGTCTCCATCTGTGCTGGTGACGAATATTGTTGCTCAGGCCAATCAACTAACTCTACTTCCCAATCCTCTTTCTGTACTGCTCTTTCTGTACCTAAAGTTTCGAGAGAGGCTTCATCATCTCTTCTTTTTAATATTTCTGCTGGAGTCAACAAATAGTCAGGTCGCTTTGCCTCCTCTATTTGTTGAGGAGTCATAAACTCTTCACCAGTGATGGCATCATCCTCATCAATAATCCTTGCTTTCCACTCTGCCCTTCTCCTTTGTCGTTCTCTCTTTGCAACCTCTTTGGGGAAGTCCTTAACAATAGCATCCCACCCAGTACCTCTCCAATCGGGGTCATTCTCTATTCTTTGTGCTGAGAGAATATAAGTTAAAAACTCTGCCTTCTTAGGGTCATTGCCTTTAAACATTTCATCAGCAAATCTTACTATAGCAGGAGCCTGAATAGATGCTAAAGCACCTTCAGGTAGTGCATCAATATACTTTTGAGCCTCCCTCTCAGCCTTGTTCTTAGGAACAAAGGCTTTTCCCATCTCTGTTGTTTTCTCATCGAAAGTAACCTGAGCCAATCTCGCTTGAATATCGGGTTGTATCGCAAAGATTATTCTCTGATTAGGAGCAGCAGCAAAGTAGAGTTGAGAATACTCTTCATCTAAACCTTCCCTTGCGATTAACTCAGCCATAAGTTTCTGTTGATGAAGACCAGTCTTAGATTCTTTTACAAACTTTCTTATCTCTCCAAGCGGAGTAGTGCCTGTAAATTGAGGAGCCTGTAATAAGGCTGCCAACTCTGATGCTCCACCTTTCAACTGTTCTCTTTCAGAGAGAAGTTCTTTCCTTCTCTGCTCATTGCGAACATATCCAGTCCTATCTAAGAGGAGCCTTGTATCTAAATCAACGAGGTGTGGGAACTCACTGGAGATTTGTAGAAGTTCCTGCCTTGCTTGCTCTGCTTTTCTGTCATCGTATTCTACTCTCTCTCCCTGTTCATCGAGATAAGAACCCGTAACTGTCCAATCTGAAGCGTCTTGGAGATAGCCTTTTAAGTCAGGGTCTTCCTGCAATAACCTTGCTTTCCCTCTTTTATTCGCAGGGTCTACCTTAGCCTCTGCCTCGACTATCTGCGAAGAAAGTTTCGCAATCTGCTTGGAGATAAGTTTCTTTGCAGTAATCTTTTTCTTTTTCTTTTCGGGAGTCCACGTTTCTTCTTGGATGGTGGTCATCCTATCCATACCAAGGTAGGGTTTATGGCCTTGTTTTATAAGCCCTCTTTTGTCTTGGTCTATTTCTACCTGAGTAGAAACCGAAGATACCAATGGCATTATGTCAGCAACATATCCTTTAATATCTGTAGTAGACAATGTAGATGCTGGCTGTCTGCTTCTTACATCCTGCAAGCCTCTATCCAGTTCCATCGAATAAGCCATCTGCTGAGAAGGAGATAAGCCTTTGGCAGTTGTAGCCATCTGAAGTATTTGGGCGAGCCTTCCTTCAGATGTTAAATCTAATTCTGCTTTGGATATGATTGACGCTATTTCTTTTCTTGCAGAGGCAGGAAGTGTATACATTTTATCCACATCCTCTATAACTTTTTGTCTCGCCTCTCCTACAGAAATCGCTCTTCCTATTCCTGCTTCTTCGATTCTCGCTGCTGCCAACGCTGAGGAGTTTAACTCTTTTAAAAGAAGTCTTCTCTGCTGTGACAATGCTCTTAGATGCTTTAACTTTTGTTCCTGTCTCTCATTCTTATTACGGGCATCTACTTCTTTCTGTCTCTGCCTCGCAATGATGGCATCTAATCTTCCAAGTAGTGCGCCCACTTCTCTCTGTGCTGACTGTCTGTTCCTCGCTGTATATTGTAACTGAGTGACATAAAGCGTGAGAATATCAGTGCTTCCTGTATTATACAGATATTTATAAAAGTCAGCATTTGTCTGTAGTTGTTCAGGCATATTATTCTGCGCCCCCTGCTGGTTTTTGCGTAGTACCGCCAAGGCCATAAAGCATCTTCAGTTGGCTCATAGAGGCAGGATTCATAAAGGGAGAGTACCCTGCTCCTTTCTCTGCTTGCGCTCTCAGAATCTGCATCATGGCTTCTCTATTGGTTTCTTGTAGCATAGCCCCTTGATACTGAGCATATTGTTCGGCTGCGCCAGCAACTCCACCTAAAACGGCTTGCACCTTTCCAACCTTTTCTGCTTTCTGTTTCTCTCTGAGTGATGCTATTTGTGAGAGTTGTAATTGTTTTGCTGCTAACTCTTGTTGCTGCAACTGTTCGCCTACTCTCGACCTTTCTCTCATCGCAACATCAGTTATAGCCTTCTGTTGTTTGGCTGCTATTCCGCCACTAACATCTGCTATCTGTTGCTGTGAAGCAAGGACATCTCTTGATTGTCTTTCGGCTGCCAACTGAGGAGCCATAAGCCTTTGTTCAAGGATTGCTCTCTCCCCTTCAGTCATTCCCAACTGGCCAGCAGCCTCCAACTTTTCTAATTTCTTTAGTCGTTCTTCATCTTCTGCTGTAAAGAGTTGACTGGCTCCGTAAAAAGCCCCTCCTGCTCTTGCTGCGGTAGCGACTCCACCTGCGATTCCAAGTGCTGCTAATGTACCCGACATGCTTACCTCCCTCCTTCTAAATATAAAAACATTCTACTGTGAATCCCCATGAAAGTAATTGAGCAGATGCGTTATCACCATAGCCAGCAATCCCCATAACTAAGTCGGCTGCTGCGCCACCACTGTAAGTGTTGTACATGCTTACAGTATTTCTTCCTGAGTTTATTGCACCAGTACTAATCTGCTCTGACCAATAGGTTCTTGTAGAATCTGCTCCAGTGGCAGGGTTATCTTCTGCATATGCAAATAAATAACAAACACCTCTTGTTCCATCTTCGTTTGTTTTACTTTCAACAGAAGCCCAAAATTGAAAGAGTATTGTGGCTGGTCGGGCTATAGGAATAGTTATAGAGGTTTTAGGAATAACCATTCTGTTTGTATCGCTGCTCTCATACTCTGAGATAAAAGCACCTGACGTAAACAATGCCCCACTATTCTGACTGCAATACCAGCCTGATACATGGTGAGAAGCATTTTGTGTGCTTTCAATAAACGGTCTTACAATACTTCTCTTGTCACACCATTGGCCTGTACTCCAATAGTTTGCATCAGTGATAGCCACTGATTTCTTTACTGCTGCTATATTACTCTGCATATTAGCAGCCGTTAAGACTTCTCCTGAAGACCATGTTTTAGGTATTGTTACCGCCATTAGACACTCCTCATATTTATTAAAGTAATATTACCAGTTTTATATGCGAGAGTGTTTCCTGTATTCACAAACCCTGAAATGTAAGCCAGCATATTATCAGTGCCATCATTGAATGTATAAAATAATCCTCCGATTCTCAGCCTGATTCCATACCAAGTAGCATTGGAACCAAATTTATTATAGTATTGTCCTGAGAAGTTTTGATATTCCAGTGGTATTTGATGCACTCCAACTGACGAATCTAAGTACGTCATTTGATTAGGGATTAAAGCCATCGCAGCCATATCTCCTAAGTCTGCTCCATACCACTCTGTTCCTGCTGAAGTAGCAATGTGGCTTGTCATATTGCTCTGATTGGGTACAGCAGTCCATGACGCTGGTGCGCCAGCAGACCAGCCTTGTGCATACTCTAACCATACACCCCAACAAAAACGGTTCCAAGGTGCAAGCGGAGTAGTAAGAAAAGGTGTGGCATATACCTGATTAGAGACATTTAAATGAAAATAATATCTCGCTAAATCATTAGCAAGGAAGGCTTTCCCGCTACTTCCATAAGAAACTGCGTTAGAAACAATCGACCATACAGGTGCGCCTGTGGCATCTTTTGCTGCGACAACAGTCGCTGAGGAAGACCCTATTGTATTGGTATCATAATCTACGCAGATTAAACCAGCCTGACCATCTGTATTATCTAAGTCTAAAGAAGGAATATCTACTGCTTCGTTTGCACAATTGTCAGCGTTCATAGCCGTAGTAGTCTGTGTTGCAAAGTCAGAGAATAAAGAGTTTAAAGCAGTATGAGTAAGTGTATCTCCAGTTTCAGGAGGAGTATTTTTTATTTCAGACATTAACGCCACCTCGCTATGACAAGGCCATGTAAGTCCCACCAATGATAGACAGGTTTAATCACTGAGGCGTCATTATCTTTCGGCCCTGTTGACCTCATATAAATCTGAAGAGTCCCTGTTCCACCAGTAGAATAAGTTCCACAAGCGGTTCTAAAGGTCTGCATTGTCTTTGTTATTGGGCCATGCTCTGCAAGTATTTCTCCATTCCATAGAACTTTAAGAAAAGTATTTCTTTCTGATAGTGTGGAGAGAGAAGGACTGGCTGCTCTCGTTGTATAGTATTGGTCTGCATATATATTCATTCCAAACTCTATATGAACCCATCCTTCAGATAAACCAGTGATTGTTTCTGTATGAGCGATATACCAAACTCCTTTATAAGAAGTAAAAGTCTGACACTCAAACCCCTCGAAAGCGTCAGGGGTATTTGTTGAATCAATATAGTTATCGTTCTCTGCTACATTAAAGAGAGTGACTTTATGAAAAGCATTATCTTTTAACTGAGCCTTGTCGATATGGTCTGCTGGCATTGCAGTTCTATCTATACCGCCATTAAAGACGCTCTTATATTGAGAATATTCTGCGGAAAAATCTTCGGCATTTATTAGATGGTCTGCTCTCGGCTCTTTCTCTGTCCATTTTTTCATTCGCTCCCTCCTTTGGACTGGACAGGACAGGACGGAGTAATGTCGGAGAGAGGAAGAGTATTCCTTTTTTCTCCCAAATCGAAGTCGTTGGTTAGGTGTATTAGTCCTCTATACAAAAAGGGATTATCTTTATCTTTTTCATATATAGACTGTCCTGTCCTGTCACCCTCTACACCCTCGAAAGATAGGGCAACAGAGCCTTTCAACTCATGGACAGTATCGAGCGTGTGTTTAGCAGAGTGTCCATATCTCTTCTTACATTTTAAAAAATCTTTATTCATGGATTCTTCCCCTTCACCATCTTCGTTTGATTGGCGGTGAATAATATCTCGTATCCCACGATAATCACATCATCTGTACCAGTGAGTTCCCATTGGAAATGAGAACAGGAAGCATCGTATACATCCCATCTTACTGTAGTGATTAGATTATCTTCCCAAGTCTTTGTCCCATCTAAGAGAGTGACATCATAAACTTGTTGGCTTGCGTACTCAGGACGCTCTGCTGTATGAGTAGCCATATCATCAGCCGAGTAGGTAAAATCTTTTCTTATTTTCATCTGAAGAGTAGCACCTTTCCCTGTCGTATAAAGATGAACAGCCACATGTCTTACTTTCTTTTTTACCTGAGCATCACCGAAGTCAAGCCAAGGACTTTTGATTGTGAATGTAGGCGCACCATTAGGAGTTAGAGTATCATCTGCAAAAGTGCTACCTGTTTGTCTCAGCCCTGATATGACTTGGACTCCAGCCTGAACAGGACTTTCGGCTGCTCCTTCATTATGCCCGAATAAAATATTTCCTTGCTGGTCAGTATCTACGCAGGAGACTGGAAAGCCTTCTCTAAAACTCCATGTCATAGAATCAGGATGAAAGATTAAACCGAGATTCGGAATACTTGAACCATAGGTGCAGACATATAAATGATATTCTCTGTACTTAGAAGAGTAACATCCCGCTGCTCTCGTCAGTTGGTCTTTATTAACTCTCTTCCATTTCTTCTTTATTGGGTCAGAAATCTTTTGTATCTTTGGAGTATCTGAGTATTCCATATTCCCTGACAACAAATAGACCCCATTATATGTAGCAAAGACTACTCCTAAATCAGGGATAATCGCTGCACTGTTTGCAGCGGTAGACCCGATACCCTGAAGGATAGGAGAGATTTTAAAACCTGTGCTATAAGTCCCGATAACAACGTCTATAGACCTCTCTCTTAAGACTACAAGGAAGTTAAAATAATTTATTAAACCTCTTATTCCTCCACCTTTTGTGTTCCCAAGTTCCATAAAATCTAATGCGGAGAACTGGTCAGGCTTTAAAGGATTGGAATAATACAGCCTTGTATCTTCTGCTTCTCCTCCGTCAAGGAAAAGACAGGATTGAAATGTAGCACAAAACCGAGCATTTATTGCGGGAAACTCTACTGAAGCGGTAGGTGCTGGCTCTAAAGAACCGAAGGTATTAAATCTTCTGACATCATGATAGACTTCATCAACATTATTTTTAACTTCATCTATCAGATAAAAGGTGGATTCATTGTTACTGGTTCTATATAGTCTCCTTGCTACCGTACCCCTTGGCCCTCTCGGTATCTCTACAGCGATTGCAAAGATATAAGAGAAGGTGGGTGAAGCATCGCCAGCAGTAGTCCATTCTGCTGGTCTGCTCTCATCAGAGAGAGGAGACTCTGAGCCTGTATTGGAGACAAAAGAAACTTTATAAATAAAGTTATTTGTATCCTCTGCGTTCTTTGAACCTAATCCTTGGCCTCTCGTATTATTATTTCTAACAAATAAACTATTCTCTGAACCACCAGTAGGCCGTGGTTTTGATGGGTCAGTCTCAGGTTGTCGAGGACGAGGGGGATGCGGTCTTACTGGAAAGCCGAGATTATACTTCGGGATATTGGTTGCTTGTGTAGCAGGAGGAATAGGCCAGCCAGCATATTTTAATGGTTGTCCATCACCAGTAGTGATAATAAGCCATCTTCCAAACTCCGTATAATACGCCGTAGTAGATGTCGATACGGGTGTAGTGCTTGTGAGAAGAGTGAAAGAACTGGCTTGTGGCCCTTGCCAATCATGACAGACTTTTATACTCCCACCTGTCTCATATACCAGTTGGTCTAAAGCACCGCCTCTTTTATTCCAATAATAAATGCTGTCGATTCTGTTGTCAGAACCCCAAGGGTCAAAGGCAGATTCTTTTACTAAGAACTTCTCATAGCCAATGCGAGAATCCCAACCACCAGTGAAAGGGTCTATCCTCATATTTGTAATAGAGTCGGCAAACTGCTTCTGCTGTGGTTGTCTTTCATCAACACCACCCAAGTTTGTAACATCTATTTTAGTTCCCCTCATTTATTACTTCCTTATGTTGTAGATAAAGTGGTGTAGATAATGGCCTGTCTACCTCTTGTTGGCATCATATCTTTCACATACCGTCTGCTCATTGAGGTTAAGAAATGTGAATCCAATTCATCCAACGCTTGTTCTTTTTTCTTTTGATAATAAACTGCTCTGCTATCATTATCTGTCATGATAGCGAGGTTCTCCAATGCTCCATATCCAATAGCATATGTCGCTGCAGAAGAAGGTATCTGAAGATTATCTTCATCCTCTGCGAGAGAAGGAGGCTTAAAAACATATCTGACATGGAGTTCTATATCTTCACTCTGCCTTGGATATAATCTCATCCTCTTTGTATTGCCGTTATTCTCAGGTGACCGAGGATATAACTGAATAACTTTATTTCTTCCCAACTCTTCCAGCGTTATATCAAAGTCTGTATTGGTTAAAGAAGTGCCAACCTCTGCAGCGATTCTCCAGTTTTTAAAACCATTATCGGGAGCCTTCCAAAGGATAGCCCAATATAATCCTTGTTGTGGAGTACCACCATAAGAAGTGGTGATTCTAATATTCTCTGAATCAGTCAGAGTTATAGATGTTGATTTAGATATACCACTATATCTTTTGCCAACGAGATACCCACTCTCGTCCCAATCATCATCATTAGCCCCTCTATAAATATACTGTACCGCTATCTCTACAGTCCTTATTCCTTGGCCTGAAGTGGTAGAGTTTGCTACAGCATAAACATTAACGGGACTTGGGAGATGGTGGTTGTCGTAGTTCACCCAGTATTGTGGAATACCAGTCTCACCTAAAGGAAGGTTATGCCACTCGTCTTCATATCTACTGAGAGCAATATATTTCCCCACTCTATTTGTTACAATCTCATCTGTTCTGCGAGAAACATTTAAGACCTCAACACAATCGTGTGGTAAATCAACATATCTATTCCTTGTAGTGAAGACATAGCCACCACCTGTTGTCACTTGTGGAGCAGGAAGTTTGTAATAGACCACTGTATCACTCAGCCTATAAGTGATTTCTAAAACAAATGTATTTGTCCCATCATCACAATAAACCTCCTGACCTTCACACCATGCTGGCCACACTTCTCCCGAAGGAGCAGTCAACTGAGTAGAAGATATAGCACCCCCTGTAGCAAAAGCATGGTCTTTATATACCTTAACCTTACATTCCTTTTGAGCGAAGTTATACGCTTTGGCTGTAAAGATATTAAAATATTGAGTGTTTATAATCCTATGAACTTTGTCCTTAAAGTCATCAGACGCAGGAGCGTAGTCCATTGTGGCTTCTATAAACTCTCGTACTTCTCCAAGATTTGCCATAAAAGATTCCTATAAAAATTTAAATAAAACCCCCGCAAGGGAGGTAATAGTGCAGGACAGGATGGGTATCCATTTACACCTGACACTAAAACCTACCTAAGAAGTTTAATAGCCTTGTCGAATAACAAAGACTGTCGCAAGTGTTTCTGAACCTTTCGCCTCAGTACCGATAGCACAAAGTTGTGCTGCCTTTTTATCTACGGAGTGAACAAGTTTTCCACCACTTACACTGGCAATCAGCAAAGAGTTAGCAGCGCAAGAGGAATCAACCTTACATTCGCACAAACCTGAGATACAGATTCGAATTGAATCACCAGCAGCAGAAGCCGCTTCTAAGGCGACTCCCACAAAGATGAACTGAGCAGCAGTGTCACACTTGACAACTTTCAATGCTTTGTCAGAGTCATTAGATTCTGACAAATCAAGAGCCACAGCATCACCAGCAGCAATTGCAGCACCAGCAATAAAGGTTTGAACCTGTCTACGATTGGACGAATTCAAGTCAGCGACATTGTCCGAGTCATTAAGACTTTGTAAAATAGTATTTTTAGCCATGATAGATTATCCTCCTTTCTATAATGCTTGTGTAGTAAAAGTAACGATTCCATGAGAAGCGAGATGTTGAGTAGTCAACTGAGTACGGCAAAGAATGTTTGCAGAACTGGCAGCATAACCACTAATCTTTTGCATATCGCCAAGCGCAAAGAAAGCGTCTGAATCAAAGTATGCGTCAAACATTTTAGAGTTCAACAGATACGCATGAATATAAGCGGTGGGTGAGATTGCTGCACCAGTGTCAGAATCATAAGCCAGAAGACCACTGGCTCCACCTGAAACCATAAAAGGTTCTACATAACAGGCTGCACCATTGAACATAAGAACAAGTTTTCCTACCATATCTTTCTCAGCAGACACGGAAGTGTAACGCTCTTGGGCGGTGAGTTCCTGCTTGTATCTCTTATAGCCAGTGGGAGACATAAGAATAATATCAATCTGTCCATCAGGAGCATAGATTTGAGATTGAATACAAACATCAGCCAAAGCCTCAGAAATACGATTGGAAGAAACATCATAAGTGGTGTTTACCGATACCTGATTCTGCCATGAAGACTGGAAACTGGTCTTATCAATATTGCCTACAGTATTATCCTGTCCACCAAAGGCTTTGGCATCGAACCAGCCATCAGTACCATTGTAATAAAGAGACTCAAGGTTATCGAGAACAGTGGAACTATTAGCGACTACCTGCTTTTCCCACTCACGCCTCATCATACCAAGGACAGACTTAAGCCTTGCACTCAGAATATTTACCAATGCTCTCTCACCTTTATTTGAAAGAGACTCAGTATCAGTAAGAACTACTGGAGCAACAAAGTCTGTCCACTTCCAGTTAGCGGTTCTGAGAGGGTCTTTCACTGCAAGCGAGATTGCTTCGTATCCACTCTTAAGATTGGTGATACTGGAGTGGTCAGTAAGAATAACAGGGGCATCAATATAAGAACCACCTGAGATTTTTTGTACATTGCCATGTCTCTGCACGGCTTCTAAAAGGGGGATGGATTTAAAAGTATTATCTACTTCTTTGTCACGGAGAATTCGCAGTGTACTTGCGAGAATGTCGTGTTGGACTCCCGTAACTGTTACGTTTGAAACGGCCATAATAATTACCTCATTGTTAATATATGACTTCTCTCTATAGTAGAGAGATTTTTTAAATTAAAATATACTTGGGTCTGCGTATCCGTGACGGGCAGTTTTGTTAAACAAAGCGTATCCTTCATAGGGTCTTCGTTGTTATGAGTATAGCGCAAAAATAATAGAAACATTTTTCTTATTTCCCCTGCGACTTTAAAGCGGAATAGATGTCCCATGCTGACATTTCTTTCAGATTAGAGGGAACAGTAGAAGCAGACCTTCGGCTACCAGCACTTGTTAAAGAAGCCAACCTTCTCTTTCTATCTCTGACTGATTCTGATTCAGCCTTAGAGATATGCTTTTGTGCCTCTGCTCTTTGTCCTCTCACTACCCAATAGGCAGTCTCTAAATCCATAGCATCGTTGGACAATAAAACGGTTTTGACATCGCCTCTAAACTCATCATCACTTCTTAATTCAGGATGGCTATCCATAAAAGTATTCACCTTCTGCTTCGCATGCGACTTCTGTTGCTGCTCGGCTATAGGTTGTAGTAATGATTCAAGTTTTTGAGCCACGATTTTATTAACATATTTATCAAAAGACTCTGCATCGAAGGGGTCAAACTCTCCTTCTGTTGATGCTACCTCTTTCAATTTCTGCATGGTATCAGATTTTAAAAGAGATTCTGTTTGAGCCTGTACTTTCTTTCTTTGTTCAGCGAGAGCCTGAGTCTTCCTTGTATAGTCAGACCTTAGACTTCTCATAGCCCTCTGTACTTCGGGCGGTTGGTTCTCTATTACAGAGTCCCATGATTCTCCTTCTCTTAGAGTCTCGGAGTTTATTTCTTTTTTTTCTTCTTCAGTTGCCTTCTCGTATCGCTGGTCTTCCTCATGTTTTAAAAGAAGTTTCTCAATCCTTTGGTCGTAGTCATCACCATAATAAGGTGCGCTCTTATCGCCCATTAGGGATACGGGTTGACCAACATCGTTAGTCTCTGTAGTTGTTGTCTCTACAGACTGGTCTGTGCCAGTGTCCTGTGGAGTTTTATTGTCCATTTTTAAACCATCCTTTCTGCAAATAGTGCATCTGTTTCTACCGCTTCTTCAGGTGAAGCGATAACCTCTTCAGGGATTTCTTCTTCCCCTGTTTCAAGCAAAGCAATCTGCTCACTTAAAAAATTATTAAAAGTTTTATCTTTAGAATATCCTTCCAATCTTCCAGCCAACATCTCTAATCCTCTGTCATCGACTGCTTCTTCAAATGGAAGTGGGTCTAAGCCAGCAGCCATGGCTGCTTCAGATACCATAGATAACTGACGAATAAATTCTTCGGGTAGTGGGCCTTCTATATCCTCATCAAAAGATGGGTAAGGCTCTATATTAAATAGTGGTAAAACTTTATTTATACCATCTACAAGGAGATTTAAACTCTGTATTGAGTAACTCCCTGAAGGTATAGACATTTCTACCTGTTCTGTAATGGCGGTATCCATCTGTTGTCCAGCCTGTTGTAACTGTGCTGGTTCCACAATGGGTTCCTCATTCGCTCTATCGTAAAGTGGCATTATCAACCTCCTGTATAAACTTTTTAGGGTCTGCCTTAAATCTTTTTATTTCTTTATTATGCTCTTCTGCTTCGGCTATTTGTGCATCAACTCTGTCGTCAGATACCTCATCGGGTTCCAACTGCCTTACGCCTTTCTCTTTCATAACTTTCTTTCTATGGCTGGCACTGGCTATATTACAGCCAAGTCCTCTGTCATAATATGCACCGTTCCAATCTCCCCATGAAGAATGACGGGCGAAAGCAGAGAGTATTTTTATTAAATATTCCCCACACTCAGGACAATACTGCGGAGTCTTTCTCTTATCTACAGAGAGAATGAACTCATGCAACCGATTGCACGGCTGACACTGGTATTCATAAATAGGCATCAGTATATTCCTCCTTGACCTTGTGGTAAGAAGGGTTCCACATCCTGTGGAGAAGCACCTTTACCTTGCATGATTGGCATATCAGGGGGAACTTGGGGGGATTGAACACCTGAAGGTGATGGTTGTGGCATCTCAGCATCAGCAGAAGAAGTGACTTCAGGGAGGAGGGATTCATCTAAATCGAATAGACGGATTATTTCTTTTAAAATCTTTTGTGGTGGTACTCCCATCTGAGCCAGCATCTGTGTAAGATTCATAAACTCTGACTTCTTTATTGCTTCTGAGATTGGAGTAGACCCTGACTCTTGTGCAAAGAATCCAAAGTCTCCATCTAAATCTTTGTAAGAGATGGGTTCAGGCTGACCATTTAATAAAATAATATCTGTGTCATCACCTAAGAAAGTCTTCATCATAGAGATATAAACCTTTGCGGTATTCTCTATCGAAGCGTGTAACTCTCTCGCACATCTTCCTTGCTCAGTAGAGGAATAAGATGCTAACAGTAATGCTTCTGTAGCCGTAGTATTAACTGCTTCACCACGAGTAAACGCTGCTTGCAAAGAACCTTTTGCTAAATCTTCCTGAACATTTTGGAAATAATTTTCTAACTCAGTTGGTACTGGAGAGTGTGGCATCGGAAGAATAGATGCTTGTAGTGTTTGGCCTTGGGATAACTGGACTTCTATAAACTCTCCATCATGGCCTTGTGCTATCTTTGACAAAGCAATGTCATCATATACACCTTTCTCTACAATCCATTGTCGTGCTGACCTTCTGACCATAGAGGCTTGATATGTTCTAATGACATTAGTCTCTACGATTTGGTCATAGATTCTTCTTAAAGCAGAGTATCCTCTCAATGGAAGTTCGGGCATACGGGAAAAATATAGAGGGATTATTGGAGCAACTGGTTGGTTGGCTCCATCAGTAAAAGGAATCTCATTAAACTTTTCTGTATTTATATTATCCTCTTCACCAACCTCTATCTCTATCCCATCCTGTAACCACTTACTGCCACCGTTCCAGTCGGGTGACCATACATAAAATTTATTTTTATCTATAGCATAGACTTCGACAATCTCTACATAGTTAAAGACTGACAGTGACTGCTCTCTATCTGCGTCATAAGACCTGAAGATAGACTGGCCTTCTCCCTCATCAGTATCATCAAGGAATCTTCTCATTGGCTTTATGCCGAATCTTTTATTTCCAAATCTTTCCTTCGCTTCTTCTTCTCTTATGTAATATCTGTGGGCTACGAATGATTGGTCTGTCCAACTGGCTCCATCTAAATCTACAATACAATCCCAAGGAGCAACTACACTGGCCCTTACTCTTTTGAATGGGTCGGGGTTAGCGGTATAAGAAAGTTTTAAAAAAGCATTTGGATATATAAGAGCCAGCCTTGATACATCTTCTAAGACTGTACGAATCATTATTAAAAATTCATTGGCTAAAGACTGTACCTTTTGTGGTACTCCTCTTCCCCTCAAATCAGCCTTCACTACAACAGCAGGATTACGGGCATAAAGACTTGCAATAAAACCTTCTACATATTCGTAGGCTCTCGGTACTTCTATTAGAATCTGAGATGGGTCAGCAGTCTTATCCCAATATCTATTAGCGTAAACATTACGCAGTCTCCTCATCTCTGCTCTTCGTCCATCCCAATAATTAGAATGAGCCTCATATAATTCTTTAAAAATCTTTGGGGTCATCGAGCCACCTGCCATGGAATAGCCTTACTCATTATATTATTTCTTCTTCGTTCTGATATAAGTGAATCCATTAAATGCTCCCGCTTAGAATGTATCTGATACTTGGGACAATCTCTCAACGCTCTATAACATAGAGCGAGACTCATAGCGAGGTCATCGTGCATACCTTTCGGTGCTTCAGGTGCTATCTTTTCTACAACTAAAGAATGTAATTCCAACAGGGTCACATCAGGTAATTTTAAAATCATATTGTTATGGATATACTCTCGAAGAATCTCATAGATATTTACTTTAGATGGTAGTGTTGTCGTCCAATCCTTTCTCTTCTCGGTGACCCATAGATTAGTGAAGCCATATAACCTGAGTCTATCTAATATTAAATGGCCGTGATTATTACTTTCAACCAACGTAAACGCATCGTTGTATTGGGATATTTTTTTATATATTATTTCTGCAAAAGCCGTAGGAGATTTACGGTTTGACCTATAGGTGTAGACCACTTGGTTGTTCATGGCTGAGGCTATCGTCAGTACAGAATAATCTCTGTTGACTCCAGCAGCCACATCTACTCCCGCAACATAAACATTATTTTCTTCAGGTGCTTCGAGAGTTATATCTTCTCCTCTCATGGCTATTGGTTCTATGCAATTCAGCGCATCGTTTGAGAAGAAGTTTGAATCACCGAGATGGAAAGCATCGTCTAATGATGCAGGATATTCTCTTCTAAAATCATCTATGCCAATGGTTCCAACTGTTTCTCTTCTCCATTGCAACTGATTATTATTTAAATTAAACTTCGCAATCAATTGCACTTCCTCTTCCGTAGGCTCAAAGTCTGATGGTGCTGGTGACTGATAAGCCTCATGCTCCCACCACCAAAAACATATTAAAGTCCAGCCATTATCGGGAGAGTTTATACACAACTGATGGAATATATCTCCTGCTTTATGCGGTGTAGATTCTATTAAAAGTTTTCCATCCTTGGGTAAGGTTGCGGTAGTGGCTGCCAATACTTTAGAAGGGTCAGTGTAATAGGCGAACTCTGAAAGGTGAGCAGATGTCAGAGAGAATGAGCGAGTACCACCCTTAGAGCCAGCGGTATAAGATGACAGTGTTGCACCAGTATCTGCAAACTTTAAGTCTGTAGTATTATTTATTTGTAAATCTCTTTGCATTAACTCAGGAAGACCATCGTAAAATCCTGCATCCATTCCCCTTAAATGTTTCGCGCTTCTATCATGAAAAGAAATAACGCCCCATTTCTCTGAGGCATCAGCACAATACGCTCTCCAAAAAGCATATGCTCTAATCAATGTAGAGATACCAATCTGACGAGGCTTTAATATTATTATTTTATTTTTTAATTCTAATAATTTTAATAGCCGTGATTGTTCTGCGTTTAAATAAAAGGGAATGAGTTTCTGCGTCTGCTTATCCGTTATCTTTAAGAGTTTAAAAAAAGATAAAGGGTTCTCTAATATAGAGGAGAGTTGGCCGTGGTATTTCTTCGGTATAGATTTAGGCATATAGGGCATAGATTAAACAGCCCCCACTAATCTAAATGCAGACTCTAACTCTTCCATTTCTTTTTCTATTTCTTCCTCAACAACAGTATGATTGTGGGCATATTTTTCTATAACAAAGACCGCAGCCTTAACGACAGCGGGTTCATTCGGGGATTCTTTTATTATTTTTTCCAATCTATTGAGAGAGGTGAGGAGAAGAGAGTCCAATCGGGTTTTAATTTCTGCGCTCTCCACCTTCAGGTACTCAGGCTTTAAAAGATTTAAATGTTTTTTCTCTATCTCTATTGCAGTGATGAAGGCTGGTTGCTTTAACCATTTATAAATCGTAGACACACTGACCCCAATCTTATCTGAAACTTTTTGTTTAGATAATCCTTCAGCCAACAATCTCGCACCGTCCGATTGAGCGTAAGACAAAGAACTTTTCTTTTGAAATCCTTTTACGCCATCAGTTGCTGTATGCTTTGTGCCTGTTTTTCCTTTCAATCTTAATCTCTCTTTATTTATATCTATAATAAATAGTAGTTTAACGCCTATTTCTTCCCATTATTATACACATTTCTACGATTTTTTTCCATCTTTTATCTTTCTTTTCTCCATCTCACCAAGATAATTTTCAAATCTCCAATCGTGCTTGTCATATGTATATGTCTCCAGCAGTTTTACCTCGGCCAATAATAGATTAAATATTTTATCATCGGGGTATCTATCATTCAGCAACTCTAACTTTTTCCTCATCGTCATAAAGTAGATATATATCTGCGGTTTGGCTGCGGTTTTAAATGGCATTGTACCTACTGCATTTGTATTAGTAGAATATTATTTTATTCCCTGTCTTTTATTCACTGGACACACGGACACACTGGACAGACTCTTTTTCATATTCCTATGCCTCGGCCCTTTTTCTACCAATATCTGTGTGGAAGTGGGTCGTTTCCCTACGATTCCATAGAATAAAGGCCCACATACATTTATTCTAAAAAGAGTATGTCTATTGTGTCCGTGTGTCCATAACTCCCTACCCCTCCGAAAGATAGGGAGGAATAGAATGGACACAATAGAGGACACAATAGAAAATAAAATATTTAGTCTGTCCTCCGAACGGACACACTCGGCTTAGTGTGTCCAGTGTGTCCAGTAGAGTCTGTCCTCTCGATTTAATAATATGGAATAATCTCACCCATTCCCGCTGTCCTGCGTATAATGTAAGTGATGAAGGCACGAGGTCGGCATCGGAATTCATAAAAATAGGAGATAAAGATTATGAAAAAATATATGGTAACGGTAAGAGGAACGAAGCC
>Ga0209434_1000414_pt1 | contig 20957 bp, 32 predicted proteins | sample ETNvirnome_2_300_FD_184068 | JGI IMG/M metagenome (GOLD analysis project Ga0209434, IMG submission 184068) | Marine viral communities from the Pacific Ocean - ETNP_2_300 (SPAdes) (version 2) | ecosystem: Environmental > Aquatic > Marine > Oceanic | place: Pacific Ocean | collected 2013-06-22
GAATATGCATTTGTCTTTTCACTCCACTTTTTAATCTTTGCATCAACTTTTTCCACCTGCTTCTCATACCTGTCCTCTTCGTTTTTCATTATGCTAATTATGTTTTCTCTTTCCTTTATAGCAAACTTTGAACACTCGCTAAGCCTAACGCGTAATTCACTTAATCTTGCAGCTTTTTCACTTTGTATTACAGTGCGCTGCTCTTTTAATTTTGCTATACGCACTTCATTTACTATCTCATAATCACCGTGGAGAACTGTTACTTTTTCCATAGCTTTCCACTTGCACATACGTGACTTACCTCGTGAGCCGTTTGCAGGTTCAAAGTAATCATCAATGGTCAACCCCTCAAAGAACAACACACAAAATTTATCAAATGTCTTATTTGCTATGATAAAGAGATAATCCAGAGATCCTTTCTTTTCTAGCGTCGCGTAATCAGTTTGCAAACTGTATGAAACGGAGTTATTTGATTTAGAACCACTCGTAAGCTTACACTCAAGTTCAGTATCAATGTCTTTTATATAGATGTCAGGCTTACCAGTGTTTCCGTCTTCAATCACTTCTTTAAATGATTGTCGTAATACTTGGGCAGTCTCTTTTTCTTGACACTTAGAGATGAGTGCATTTCTACGACCTGTGTTCTCTCTCAGGTCTAGGTCGTGCAATTGAAAAATCACGTTTAACACGCCCTCAAACTTTTGCATCTCTTTTAATACTTGCCGTGTTTGCTCTTTACTAAGATAAGACATACTACTCCTTGTGTAATTAGTTGTTGTCCTACCTTTATTATACACTATGTGATGTAAATTTACACGCACGTGTCATAAATGATCTTAGTGTAGATGATGATCGCCAAGATATAAGTTCCTGCCTCTAGGGTGTGATAAATCTTGTCTGTAACCTCAATAAACTTCTCATCACAGAACTTATCCCACTCCTCATTACCTTCAAGAGTTAAGAGGTATTTTGCCTTCTTGTAGTTCTCTTTTATCTTCGCTAACCTTTTCATTAGGATACCTTTTTAAAGTTCTCAGATTGACTGGTCAGACCTCTTTAAATTAACGTGGCCACCATATCTTCTCTATCACATTACCATCTGGGTCCTTGCAGTAAATATACTTGCTGTTGTCCCGATGTGTCTTTGTTTGTGAAGGTGGTACGCCCACCTGTTTAAATGCAATGTGAGGATCATGCTGGTGTTTCATAGTTAAAGCTAGTTTAGTTCCACCAATATCCAGCATCGCCCACGTCTCATCCTTGTACTCTACGGTTGCACTGAGTTCCTCTACATACCAAACTAGTGACGTATCAATATCTGTGACATTAATTGCTATGTGGTCTAGCTTCATCTAGTTGTAACCTATCTCTTTGATGTTGTCAAAAGAGATAAGAAAGATCTCATGTCCGATCATGCACATCACGTTATCACCGCTTTTATAGTCTTCCATATCTTCCATAGGTTCTACTTTGACTTGTAGTTTTATCTGAACATACGTCTTTCTATTAGCACTGTATAACCAGACTGCGTCACCCGGACCTTTATCATCCTCGTGATAGATGTAAAGTGGATTACATGTCTTTTTTAAATTTTCCTCAAACCAAGTTTGATTAACTAACTCTTTTAAAAAATCTTCCGTTGTAAAGCTTCCTGTTGTGTATTGACTCATCTAAATTTTCTCTTATTTAAGTATACTATGTATTCTATAAAATAAAACAAAAGTCACTTGACACGCTCCCAAGTGATGTGGATAGAATTATAAATCCCCCGCCACACTACACGTTTCCATCTGTTACCTTGTTGGTCAGTGACCTGTGGCTCAATATCCATCTCACTTAATTTATCTTCAATCTCTTGCTGTTTCATTTCTTTACCTCACAAGAGAATAATAAAGTGTGAGTGATGAATCTTCAAAATTATTTTAAGTATTTTGAGAGAAGGAGATCGGAGATAATTGCTGTTAATGATGCTTCGTGAATACGTGCCTCAGGCCTGTCAACAATGGCAGCCTCGGTGTCAGGTATGAAATGTGGTTCATCAACATCATCTAGCGAATTATAAATTTCAGCAAAGCCGGGAATTTCTGAGAGAACTGCTACTATTGTGCTTATCGTGTTATCAACATAAGCTATGACGTCCATTCGTGGTGCACTTGAGTCAATCATCATCGTTAAGCTGTCATTAAAATCAAGGAGTGCACTAGTGTAAGAATAAAGTATCTCTACTAAATTGTACTGATCTTCAGCATTTTCATTGATAAATTTATTAATGTCCATCACGATATCTGTTCTGCGCTCAAGGCTCAGTTCAAAATCTGTTCCTGATAATAAAGTCAAAGCAGCGAGTAACCTATTAAATTTTGCAGAGCTGTCAGGTAATCCTGCCCTGTCTAATGATGTTGTAACTGTATGGGTTGTTGACTTGACACTTTCTATAGCATCGTCTAATTCACTGGGTGTAAAACCGGGAGGGGCGTCACCTGGGGTATAAGTGCCTCCATACGAAGGAATTCCCACTGGATAAGTAGCTGTTTCAGAATCCACCTCAACATTCTTAAAGTGTGTAAATAGCCGGCTTAACTGCGAGCCATAGTACTCCTGTAATGCCGCCGCTAAGTCTGCAGGAATCTTACCAACACCTGCAATAAGATCGATTATGATAGTAAAATAAATATATTCGTATTTTGTGAATATCAACTCCTGCACGAATGTATCAAAATTAGATACTTTCTTATTCGTCACATTGCTTATAACCTTACCATATGCTATCGCAAACACGTCAGCCGTCGAGATCCAGTCTTTTAATTTTGCTGACTTATATTTTCCGCTCAGATCCATATCAACTCGTGGTGCTATCATCACTTCTTTCGGTGACCGTTGTTCTCGCGAGTTTGCGTGCCCTACAAAATATATCAAGGCGCGTGCCATTGCTTCAGAAGAAGGGAGGGCACTCTTATCATAAACCTTCTTAAGCTCAGCCAACATCGCCGCTTTATTATATTTTGAATACTTGTAATTTTTATTGCTACGTGCGTTAAGTTGTCTTTTCGTTGCGCGTGTTATTATTGTTGGTTCGAACTTTGCTGCTTGCTGTGCTAGCATATCTGCTGCAGCTATGCGAAGCTTATCATAGATATCATCAAGAGACGTAAGTGAACCTTTTATCACTTTTAAAACATCGCTGTTATCAACAGAAGTCGGCCACGATTTAGAGCTGTGTGGTTTCGTTAATAAAGTACCTAACTTATCAAGAAACTGTGTATCATTCTTATACACATCACTCTTTGGCTTGAGGTATCGGTTTGGTAATACTGACGTGCTATGCTTAAGTAGTGTAATCAATCCTAATAGATTTTGCCACTCAGCGTGATGTTTTGTGCCACCAGGGAACACTGACTTAATTTTCGTTGTGTGTTTGTATCCTCCAAAGACATACTTACGCACTTGTTTTAATGCTGTTTCCTGGGTTGCGAGCTTTGGATGGAGGTCAGTTCCGCTTTTTAAATTTGCTAATCTTATATTCGGCCGTTCAGGGATTGCAATTTGCACATCGTATACTAGCTTTTTTTCCTTATTTGACTGGTTAATGTTAAGCGAAACGTAAGCTGCACCTGCTTTTAAGTCAATGGATTCATAACGGTTATCTAGTGTTGCTGATCCTTTTAATAGTCTATTTACAGTTAACTGTCTTAGCTTATTAGGCTCACCTTTGCCCACAAACTTCTTTGGTGTTGCATTTGATTTAGCTGAAAGTACTGGGTATTTTTTTAATTCTTTTGCATCAATCCCTTCAATCTGTGCTGTACCGATAATGATGTCTGCAAATTCTGCATTTCCTGGTGTCTGATCTGTTTCCGTTGAGTTTTCAGACGGATTTAAATCTGACGCCTGCTTATTATAAAATTTATTTAAAATTGTAGTGATAATTTCCTCAAATTTTTGACCATAACCTGTACCCCCCGATGGGATACTACTGACAATCGCTTCAAGCAATACAAGTGCTTCCTTTCCTGCCACTGTAAAAGAATCACCGGGTGATTGCGTAGCAGTTTTGTTAATATCTTTGCTTTCTGTCAACAGCATCCTTAATACTTCTCTCAATGCACCCTCACCAATAAGCGCACGTTTGTCTACCTTCATCCTACATAAACCTCATCGCGAACACTATCGCTCCCATCGCAAACTGAACAACTGCGAATATCGTCACAGCTTTCGTCTTGAACAACTTTAACTCATCGACCTCTTGTTGTATATCCCTAAGTTGAGTAGGTGACACAACCTCATCGATCCTTTCCTTCCACTTTGCTAGCTCTTGGACCTTATCCTCACGCGCTCTCATCTCGGTGATGTCTCTCTTCACCTCCTGCAAGCTCTCATTGAGTTCCTTGATTCCTGCCGCTAGTGTCTCAAGTTCCTTGAGAACTAGCCTAGAGTACTCTCCCCAGCCATTATCATTGTTCATCAGCTGGTTCCTCAGTTGGCTCTAACACTTTGAGCACATCAGTAACTTTGTCTGCAACCTCTTCCTTAGATGCATTGTCACAATTGCATAGGTCCATGATGTCCTTGAGCTGATTTACCACCCAGTCTCTAGCTTGAAAAGCCTCACTCCAGTTCTGCTCTTTCGTGCACAACTTAGCTCTCAAGGATCTTAATTTCGCAAAGCGATCAGCAATTGCCTCTTTTCCCATCTCACACTCCTATCACACGCAGACAAAGTTACCAACATACCACAAACTAATTATGTTGCTACTTAAGTCTTTTCAGGATACAGGATCAAGAAATTTATCTAACAGCATAAGTTCCTCACCCTTAACCATCACAAGGTAAAAATTTTCCTTGTCCGAATCGATGCCCGGCATTTTCTTGGCCTTTCGAATTATAACACCGCACTGATGGTGAAATTTCTCATAGAATCGTTTCATTGCTGTGAGTTGAATGTGGGAAGGAATACCTACATTAATCCTTACGAGGTCACCACTTCTAAAAAGATCACTCACCTACATCCATCCGTACCTAAGCATTTTATAATATTCTTCAATCTCTTCTTTAAGCATTTCGTGTGTAAGTTTAGCATAGTGCTCCGGATCTTGACCGTGCTGTCTAATGTGAAGCCTTCTTACTTGACTGTTCCCTGGCCACACCCTTAAGGACTCTTTAAGTGCCTGATCGATAACGTCATTAGCCATTTTATCAAGTACTTCAGGTTGCCAAAAATGATCATGAATATGCTCCCACTTGCTACGCACCGGGTGAAAATCATTCCCCCAGAATTCATCATGAATTACATCGTTAACTGCATCGTATATAATCGCGTCCAAATCTCTGGAAGATATTCCTGACATTACAGATACGTCAATACTGTAAGGTTCTTCAGACCCCAGCGTTGTTGCTAATTCATGTGCCTGTAATGAATCCTCAGAGGTTGATGATTCCATTGACTCTAAGTTTTTAATCATTTCGTCATCCATACCCGCTCGATAACGGTGATATCTTTTAGGAAGGTTTGGAGAGAGCGCTTCCTCTAGAGTCACTCTAATTAATTGTCGCAAGTGACCTTCAGCTAATCCCATTGATGTTAGATAGTCACCAATCTGCTGATTAACGGGTTTAGATCCGGGAAGCCACCCCCTGTTCTCACCTTCTGGCCAGCCACCGTGTGAAGTAGGCTTATCAAGCATTAGATCTTTCAAAAGCTTGTTACTAGTCTTGCTCTTCTTTTTCTTCTTTCTCTTGCGGCGCTCTTCTAACTGTTGCATGATCAGTTCTCTTAGTTCGTATTTTTTTAAGTAAGACATTCTTAGCTCTCATTTTTTCAAGAATGGTATCAGGATCTTGATCCATCATCATCTTTTTAGATATAATACTAAGTATGCAGCACGCAGCGACACTTAAATTAAAAAATGCCATCATTGTGTTACCTACTTCTAAACTAATTCCAAAGAATACTATGTTTAGAAAAGCTAAGAACAACCAAAACCCAGCGTACCACCAACTCATTCTGCTTTTAATAAGTCTTGTGCTTTAATCTCATAGATAACTTTATCATCATCAGCTTGAAATTTAATGATCCACATCTTTGAGAATGATCCCGCTGCATTACCAGCAGTCACTGGCCGTTGATACATTTCAACTATAGTGCCTACCTTGCTCATGTGGTAACGTGGGCAAACTCTGTCACCAATTCTAAACATACTGTCTCCTGTTTTGATTATTATACAATGCTATCTAAGAAAGTTTTAGGAAAGAATTTTCTATTTTGCTTTAAGAACCGCTCCCAGTCTCCATCAAGAATGTAAGTGATAGCTGTATCCTCCATTGACCTTACACTACGACCTATCGACTGCATCACTGTCTTAGCAACCTGTGTTGAGTACCACCCATCAAACTTATGCATACGTTTTCTAATTAGTGGGTCACCTAGGTATGGGTAAGGAACCTTGCAGAGGATCTGAAACCTTGCTCTATCGTCCTTGAGATCAACCCCTTCTGACATTGACGGACTTATCAGGACAGTAGGCGTCCTTGACTTAATGTGTTTCTGAAGTATCTTATCTCTGTTCTCCGAATTATGAATGAGAACTCTCCTTGACTTTAGATTAGCCTTTAGATACTTGGCAATCTTATACGTGTGTGCGTGAATGATACCTTTCTCATTTGGATGTGCATCTAAGATTGCTTTAACAGATTTGAGGAGCTTTGGAAGAGTCGTGTCAATCACCTTAGCACTCATACTACCCACAGGTGAGAATAATACTGGTCTGTTCTCAAGTGGAAAGGGAGAGGGTATACTAATGAAAGCTGTTTCCGCTTCAGGCAATCCCATCGATCTACAAAACTGTTCCTTACTAAGGATGGTTGCAGACATAAATAGAACTTTCTTACCAAAGCGAGAGATATATCGTTCTGCAAAAGGAGAGACATCGATAGGTCTAAAACAAAATTTCTCTTGACTTCTATTCTGAGGTGGTACAACTTCCAGCAACCAGTTCTCTTTATTGTAAACTCGGAGGAATGTTGCAAGTTTTTCAACATGCCCGCTTAACATCTCTAATTGCCTATTAAGACCTTGAAACTCCTCGATACGTTTACTAAGTCCTAAATTTTCTAACTGATCTTTGAAGTGGGTCAATTTAATTTGTGCAACTGGAAAGTATTCATCACGAATCCACTTGAACACTGCGTACTGTGACTTCTTCCTTGGCCATTTTATTTTTAGCATCTGTTTGGTGAATCGTTTTGACACTATTACTTGAATAAAGCTACTTAGTTCTGTCTCCACATTGTGAGCCTCATCTACCACAAGAAACTTTCGAGGAACTATCTTACCAGAAAAAGTCGCCTCAGTTAAGAAGTAGGGAAAATTCGTCACAGACTCAGCTGAGGTTAAAAAGTCTTCCTTTGATTTTTTGTAAACACAGTTAAATGTGCATGACTTAAAAAATCTAGACTTATTGTCTTCTGTTTTTAGTAGTCGTTGTGAGTCTTGACATGTATTTTTCTTATGATACCCGCATCTATAATTAGATGAAGACTTAACGGAACACATTGCACCTCTTGACCCACCAAAGTCACTGGTGTACTGATCCTGCAGGATCTTCTGCGTAGTGACAAAATAGGTACCGGGATGATAGCCTTCTTCTAACATAGTGTCAGTATGATTAATGTACCGACCTAAGGTGAGGCCGATAGCAGATTTACCACATCCAGTTCCCGCTTCTAAAACCACGTATCGTTTGCCAGACTCAAATGCGTCTATGCAGAATTTAATTGCTTGTTCTTGTTCCTTGCGTATTACACGATGAGGAAACATTCGTTTAAAGTCACCTGTGGACATTAAACCCCCCTTGATTGTTTTAAGTTTCAATATTTTGTAAGAATTCAACTGAATTTAATATGCCACAACAGCTTAGTGCAAGAAAGTCTAACACTTCTTTCCAGGATGCACCGGTCGTTTCAATCTCATCAGATGTAATCACACTTAAATTATTCAGCGTGCCTAGCCTAATGTACAACTTTGAGAGTGTCTTTTTTCCGTTTATATCTAGCCTATAAGTGGGTAAATATTGGGCAGTCATTATTAAAACTTCATGACTAATGTCAAGCTTGTCACAAATTAAATCTGTGATAGCTTGTATGATTATCTGGTCAAATAAAAGATCTTCATCAGCAAACGTATAACTCATTTTTCCCCACATTATTCAGTATCTACTTAGTGTGCCAGTCTGCAACGGTCGATGAAGCCCATGACTTTGGTTTGATCTTGCAGATAAAGCCTGAGCCTCCAACCCATCCTCGTACTTGATCAACAAAAATATGGGTTGCAGATTTATTAGAAAGGCCAACATCAGCATGAACCTCTATCTTCTCATTTGGAAAATAAACACGCAGAGAACCAGCCACATCAAGAGATAATTTAACTTCACGCATAATCTTTTGTCGTAGATTTTTATAGCGCTTTTCTTTAGACTTGAGCTTATTAAAGTAATAGATTCCTACTTTATGTTCTAGGCTGTGTAAACAGATTACTGTTGCAAAAACACAACCCTTGTTTGTGAGCATGCTATCACTACCGATATAAATCTTACAACCCTTGTCTATGTATGGCTTCATGAGTATAGTAACTTCTGTAAATGTAAGTATGACATCGTTATTGTCGTGCCACAAGTTACTAATCTCAGGCATAGTACTCTCCGGACATTAAAGCGGAGGGGCGTGTTGATCCTCTCTTAATAAGTATTCTGCTTTATAGACCCTTTCCCGTAGATTAGATGAAGAATAATTATGTTTGCGTTGATTAAAGACAATAGGTAAATCTAGTTCGTCACCAGTGAATCTTTTACCACGCCAATCTTCACCAATTATTCTGACATCAAGCTGTTTATCATCAATAAAAGCTTTAAGTAAATTTAATAGGTCCTCTTCAGTATCGTATATCACTATCTCATCAATATGGCGTATACTTTCCAACATTATTCGACGTTCTTCAAATTCTTGTATAGGCTTATTTTTACTAGGCCTGTCAAGTGAGGGGTCTGATTGTAAACCTACAATAAGATAGTTGCAATGTTTCTTACACTCTTCCAACATTAGAACATGACCGGTATGCAAAAGATCAAAAGACCCACATGTAAATCCCACTTTAATCATTTGCCTCAACACACCAAATGTGTTATCTGTTGTATCACTCATAGAACCCGTAGTATACTTTTTAAAAGTTAGCATTACTGTGCTAGCACTTGTTATCATTGTAAAATGCGTGCTAGCTCTTGTTTAATAATTTCCATAAGTTCACCATGCGATAATTTATCCGCTTTTGTTGTGACATCTTTTCTTATGGCTGCGGGTGTCATCGGCCCTGAACCTGTATCTAGAAGTTGATAATCGGGTATGAACCCAAGCTGATCTTCAGTTTCAGATTCTATATCTACTGCTGTATACTCTTCTTCATCCTCGATCGGGGGTAACATCATCATAGAACGTTTCATTTTACCAATCTTTCTTTCTTCAGCAGCATCTAGCGCAGCTTTTTGTCTTGCATCGATCATATCTCTCATCGACAACTTAGCCGGCGTGGTTGGCAAAACATCAGTAGGATCATCTTCAGGAGGTCTCCAGCCACTTCCTCTTACTCTTGTAGTCTTGCTATCATCAATTTCAGTTGGTTCTAAATCAGATCGAAGTTTTTGACCTCTTATTTTTTGGGTCTTCACTTTCTCAGGAAAATCATGCATTCCTCGACGATAAGATTCGATATCTAGATACGCTTCCATAACTAGTTTTCTCAATTGTTTACGATTTAATTTCATTTTTATTTATTCCTCTCTACAAATTTCCTAATAATCTTCTTAACTTTCTTAACAGTGGTCCTACATTTTCATAAATTCCTGAATAATAATTGTACCATTTGTCTGTTTCTTGATTTATTCCCCCTACAGGTGTATCTGCGTATGAATGACCATGATGTTCCCACCTATCATTCCACAACTCCTCTAGAAAGTCCGGTGTGATCTCGCCGTACTCACCTTCTAGTAAATTGTAAATTTTAGTCAGGGATTCTATGTCATTCTGATTGGTATAATCTTCGATTAATCCTTCTAGTAAGATTGTTCCAGTTTCAATGAACTCTTCCTTACGCATCAGATCTAATGCTTTATAAGTTTCTTGCTCAGCTTTAGAAAGATTTTCCCACTCTTCTTGAGTAAACATCTCATCGAGCGATTCTTTTATTAATTTTCTTAGCTGCCTTCGTGTTATTTTCATTACTGCCTCAATTAAAAAGGAACGCCATGCGTTCCTTAATAACTATCTTACCTGTATGCTAAGTTAATGAAAATCAAGTGAAGTTTCTACAATTAATCTTGAAACTACATAAGGATCACAATTAGATGCAGGTCGTCTGTCTTCAACATACCCACACCAGCCATTATTTTCTACAGAAACCGGTACACGAATTGATGCACCTCTGTCACCAACACCCCAAGAAAACTGCCCTATGTGCTGTGTTTCATGCTCACCAGTCAATCGCTTATCATTACCTTCACCATACACAGCAATATGTTTATAATGTGTTTCTCCAAAGCTATCCATCATATCTGTCATTTGCTTTTCAGACCAATCTTCCCGCATTGCTTTGAAACTGAAATTAGTATGACAACCGCTGCCATTCCAATCTCCTTTGATTGGTTTGGGTGTGATATCAATACTGCAGTTATCCTTTTCCGCTATTCGATTTAACAAGTACCGAGACATCCAAAGGTCATCACAAGCTTTAAGCGTGTCTTTTGCAAAACATTGATACTCCCATTGCCCTAGGGCAACTTCGGCATTAATACCTGTTAACTCTATTCCTCGAGACAAACATGCCCATAAATGATGATTAGCCAGTTTTCTACCTACTACGTTGTTGCCACCAACTGCACAATAATACTCTCCTTGAGGTCTTGGGTGACCTTGATTGGGCCATCCCAATACAGCTCCAGATTCATCGCGAATAAAGTATTCCTGTTCAAATCCCCACCAAAACTCTTTGCGATCTGCTAGGTGGGTGTAACCTCTAAGGTGTGCTCTTTGGTTGGATGCGTGTGGGATCCCATCATAAAATGTGCCATCTTTGTTTGTAATTACGGTTTGATAAACCTCACACATTACTAAGTAACGCTGATCATTTTCCTCGTATCCCCTTACAGGAACTAAATGACATTCTGAACTGCCCCCTGGTGCTTGCTTTGTTGAGCTTCCATCGAAATTCCATACAGGTAATGACTTAACATCTAATTCATCATTGTCCCACGTTAGCTTGTCTTTGTCTATTACTTTAATCTTACTCCTTAAATTTTGTGTCTCGTAGCCATCTAACCACACGTATTCTAATAAAACTTTATTATCAATCATTAATAACCTCCAAATTGACGAATAATTATAAATCGCAGTGCTCAATCTGTACATAATAAAAAGGAGAAAATTATGGCAAGAACAGGAATAAGAGGAGGACAAATTCAAGATGAAACAATTGAATCGGAAGATCTCGCATCTGGGTCTATCAAAGCAGGTGAACTCAGTCAACAAGCAATTTCAAGTCAAACTCTAATCACAACAACTGATACCACAAATGATAGAGTTCTTATCTGGGATGCTACAGATTCGTCGCTTAAACAAGTTGCACCTACAAATTTAGGTCTGGGCGCAGCTACACCTGCAGGTTCTGATACAGCAGTACAGTTCAATGACGGCGGGTCTTCCTTTGGGGGAGATTCCGGTCTAACTTTTAATAAGACAACTAATGCACTGACAGTTACCGGCCCTGTGACTGCTAGCCACATAGACGTAGGAGAATACATTACCCATACCGGAGATTCAGATACTTTTATTCAATTTAGTGACGATGAGATAAACCTCCAAGCCGGCGCAAAGCAAATGATCAAGCTTTCCCAAGCAGGAACAAATAAAATAATTCTTAACAATGGTCAAGCAGATGTTGATTTGCAAGTCAAGAGTAAAGGAAATGCTAACGTATTCAGGACTGATGCATTCAACAATAGTGTTTATTTTGGTGGAAATGGCGCTTCTGGAGCTGATAATAACTTTTGGGTATCAGGTTCGATTGGGTCTAAAGATTCATCAACAAGAGGAACAGCTGTCTTTGGTGGCGATGTTGTAGTTAGTGGAACTTTGAGAGTTTCTGATGCATTCTCATTACCAAGATCAGACGGTGATTTAAATCAAGTCTTGCTAACAGATGGTGATGGGAGTGTTATTTGGGGAGATCAGGGTGGGCCTCCCAGCAAACTAGAAAGAGCCGTATCAAAACCCACAGCAACATTTTCAGCAGATCCTACAGCCTATAGTGTGTTTGCAGTTGATTGCAACGGAGGAGATGTTACTGCGACACTCCCAACACCTAGTTCACCCAATGAAGGCCTTCAAGCCACGTTTATAAAAAATGCTGGTACCAACACCTTAACAATCACTGCAGGTAATCTTAATATTTGGGATCAAGGGACAGCTATAACAAATTATGAAATTACAGATCACGGAAGAAATGTTACTTTAATTTGTATAAGTTATGCTTGGGTAGTTATTGCTGAAGCTTAAATTCATATTTAAAATTACTCATCATATAAGATCGCAAAGATATTTGTCTTATAAGCAACCCAGGCTATAAGAAATACCCAAATTGGTACACTTATTGGGCTAAACATTATAAAAAGTATGAGATCTTGCATATTAATCAGGCACCCAAAATTTTTCACCACCGTACTCATGTATAGGGTGCATCATGTGACCGGGTTTTTCAACGTGTGTCATACCAAAAGCGTGACCTAGCTCATGTTCAAGTAAGCGAGACATATGTTTATTCCTATTAGGAATTAGAATTGATGCTGCTATCATATCTTCTTTAAGCGCTAAACGCGTGGTGATTGCATAATTTTCTTCCGGAAGATCTCCGGTTCCTCTCACAAAAATAATTCCGGGGACAAATAACCCCTTGTTGCAAATGATGTTATCATTGTCATAGTGATAATAAGACACATTATGTCCTCTAATTCGCCACCAGTCTATTGCTCTATTAACACGATAAGGAGTTATTTGACTGTCTGGGCACACAACTATAACGGGATCATCATCCCATACTGCAATAATAAATTTATCAGCCTCTACTTCAAGCCTTATGATAAACCCAATAATGAACCCAACAACGCCAGCTAGAAATACGCATAAGAAGTTTTTCATTAACATCCCCAAACTGCGTATTCTATAATTATTGTCTGGTTAGGTTGCGGTATAGAATCATCAGCAAAAATTACAGAATTTGTATTGGGATCATATTCCCACCCAGTAGCTGATTGACCATTAACAGTCACTTCAATTGTATCGATAATTGGATCAGGTTCGTCTAGAGAAAAAGATCGATGAACTGTCACTGTATCAGCCAAGTCTTGCATCTGCTGTCCCCAATCCGAAGCACAGATAGAATACCAGTCGCCATTATAGCGTTGTGTCATGTCCCAGTAACCTGATCCAAAAGCCACGGTTCTAAAGTATCCATGTGAACTTGTCCACGTGCAACCGCTAGGGTAGTCTCCAATAACACCAAAATGTCTTACCATGTCCACACTTGGTTTGATTGCATCAAAGAAATTTGTATAAGCTACCCAAGTACCCATACTAAAATCGGGCTCATCAGAGACATAAATAATAACTAATGTTGCATCATCACGCCAAAATGGAGTGCCAGGTGCAGCGCCCTTTATGGAATCTGTATTTTCTAATACATTCTTTGCGTACTCTATTCCCTTTTCATATGAAGCTCCATGTACACCAATCGCAGTTATAACACCCTGGGCCCAGTCAACAGGCGTTGCAAATGTCTTGTCTATCCAATAAACAGAACCGGCGCCTTGTAAATATCCGCGATCAGTTGTCACAAAGCCAAGATGATAATCAGAATTCGATGAAACAAAGACATTCATAAATGTGGTCATCTGATTCGCCAGCTCTTGTTGAAATAAATTCATTGATCCCGAATTATCTATAACAAAAATGATGTCAAGTATGGGTATTTCTTCTTGAACATGTGTTTGAATTATCCACTGTTCAAAAATACCTTCTCCGTACTGCAAGACATCAACATCCGGTGTTTGTGGATCGTTGCCCGTAATTGTTATCGAACTGTCATCCACCCCTGTGTCGGAAGGGATATAAGAAACGAGAAAATCAACTTCTTGATTAGGCAATAATTGCCACGGTGGAGGCGGTAAGCTTCCAAACTCCATGATAATATCTGGAGGTTGCGTTACCATTTGTGAGATATTATCTACTGTTAGATCTAGATTCCCATCATTTCTAATAGTAATTCTTTCCTCATTATCGCAACCCATACTTATTGTGCCATAATCAAATTCTTCTGGAAAGACTGTCATGACAGGTGCGTCACCGCCACCTTGCAATAACACAACAACCTCAGGTTCGTCCTCATCATTAGAGACAACTTCAACAATTGCGCCATTTGATTCATAAGTCTCAGGAGTATAATAAACTTCTATGTCAACGAATTCACCTGCTTCTATTTCTAATGTCTCATCCCAACTCATTGAGAAGCGTTTACTTCCATCAATGAGCTCAGGTGGATCCAGTAGTAAGGTCTCATCACCAACATTAATAATTGCAAATGTTTCTACCTGTGACTCATAACCTGACAGTAGTCGTCCAAAATCAAGAATCTCGGGATGAACCAATATTTCAGGATCCCGAGATTGAACTTTTGATAAGACATGATCATTACAGCCGGTTAGTGTTATTAAAAACCACCCGACAACCCATGCTAGTTTTTTCATTTTTTTATCCCCCCCTAAAGTTATTTATCCTTTAGAAGGGAATTCAGTCAACTAAATTTAACGTATTTGCCTAAAATTAAATCTAATTTCTTTATACACCTTTCATAAACAACAGCTGCTTCGGATTGGCGCATAATTGCAGATCTTGGACTAGTTTTTCCGTCTAAGCTCTTATGAGCGTTAATAAGTGACTTACGTAATTCAATTAATGCTTGTACTTCTTCGTGTTTCATTTTTGCATACCTCTTAAAAATTTGTCAATAATTAATTGTACAGTTTCTTCTGTACATGTAACTTCAAAAGCACCCAGGCCTTCCTGTTTGACTTTTTCATATATTTCTCTATCATTACCCTGACCGGTACATTTATCACCGATAAAGTAACTCTGACTTACATCAACATGTTTTAATGCATAAGTTTTATCCCACCCAGCTGGGTATAAATCAATTGACGTTGATCCTCCGAGTGACATCTTTAATCCTTCAAGGGGGAATGCTCTGTCATTCAAATGACTAATTAGCATATTTAACATGTTTTCCCTTAACTTATAGACGTCATCTTGCATTTTAAAACGCTGTCGTTCTGTATCTTTAGAGTCTCTTCCAACTGGACACCAATTTAAAAGTGATTCACGATAAGATAAGAAGTGGCCTGTAAGTGGAATGTTAGCTAAAAATTCAGGATGGCGCATTGCCCAGTTTTGAACATGCATAATACAACGTATCAATTCTTGATATGTAGTATCACTAATTTTATCACGCATAGAAACAGAATAATTTTCTTTAAATGTATTGCCATCCACTACTGTATAAACTTGCGTACCGTTACAAGGCATAATTAATAATTTTGTTAAGTCTATGCTTATAAGATCATCCCACAATCTGTAACATTGTTGCTTAACATAGTCTAGACCGGATCCCGTCACTATTCCTATGTTACACACTTTAGATAATTGATCTAATATGGATACCATTTCATAACTAATTTTTTTCCTAGGCTCAGTAAGCGTTCCGTCCATATCAAAAAGTATAGTAAAACTCATTATGCTTTTTTCTCTTTGGCTGCGGCAACTAGTTCAGATGAACTTTGAATTTTTTCCCCACCTATATTCCACAATGTTTCAATATCCAATTCATTACATAGAGCGACCTCAGGCGTGTTTGTATCACCTCTGTCCCCACCATTAGCAAACATGTCCGGCTTAATTCTTCGTAAGCTTTCACACACAGAGCCATCATCATCTATAGCTTCAACAACGTCTACAACGCCTTTAATGCCATAAAGAATCTCTTGACGCTGCACATAATTCATGAAAACGTAACCTTTCTTTCTCATTAGCCACGCATCAGAATTTGCTATGACAATTACGTCTCCATGCCGTGCTGCTTCTCTAATCATTCTCACATGCCCTACATGCATAGGGTCAAACCCACCTGAGACACACACAATTTTATTTTTTCTTTTTCTTTTCATCTTATCTCACATTGTAACAAATTTAGTATTGATGATATGCCACTTACAGATCTTGCCTTTTATATAGACAGCAAGATAATCTTCATGATAGTCATCACGTTTTAGGAAGATTGCCATCTTTCGTACTAGGAGATGGTTTTCGACTTCTTCGTGTCGTTGATTTTGCTGTTCCCTTTCGACTAGCGCGCCTGGGTTTAGGCTGTCGAGCATCTTTCTTTTCTTTATTAGGTTCATTTTTTATTTCGTTTACAGCTCCGGGTATAGGCTTGAGGCCTTCCATTGCTGCGTTAAATACATCCTCCTGTGGAGGTCTAACTTTTAATCGCTTTAAAAGTTCTACAAATTTCGAATATTGTGTGATATTATTATTGATAATAATCATATGTGTAGTCAAGTTTCGACGTTTTAAAAAATAATCATAATCAAGCCTCAATGTCCCCTCCATTATTTTGATCGTCAATTAAATCTTTTTCATAACTTTGAACTAAATTAAATACTAAATCAACTAATTCATCAGAGTAATTATCACTTAACTTGATCTTTAATTCTTCAGCTGTGCTTGAATTATTAAGTGCTTCTGAAAACATTTTATTAAAAGCTGCACTCTCTTCTTCATCCCAATTAAAATGTTCTAAAATTTCCATTTGAAAATTTAAATCTTTGATTCCTCTAAATATTTGGGTGTACAGGGATTTCATATGAGAATCCCTGCTTCTTTAATTATCTGTGATAAACCGGACTGGAATCGAGGATCATTAGCAATTCGTTTAATATTAACTGCATTCACTTCAACTCCGTATAATTCACATGCATTTGCAGCAATCTTTTTCATTGAATTGAGGAAGACATTTCTTGCAGTGCTATGATTCATTTTATCACCACGATCAGTCATAATTTCTGAGATCTCTTTATAACTTTTCCCCCCTAAGCTAGAAGTGGTGGCATAGCCATGATCAATTTTGTATCCTTTGGGCATAGACATATTATTTTACCTCGTGTATGTGTGTTGTGTCAATTATTTCATCAAATCCAAATCGTAAACGCATTACCTGCTCCTCACGTTTAGATAAAAATTTTAGGCTATCTTTGATGAGTGCTCTTAGCTTTTCATTATCTAATCTTTCATCAATTGCCTTGTAAGAGTTATCAGGAATAATATCCTTAATTGTTCTATTACCTTCATCTCCAATCGGCTTATCAATTGAGATAAGATATCTTAAGTTCATAGAATCTTTTACAACGTTAACTAAATTTTCTGATACTCCTAAAATTTCTGCAATTTCAGAACTTTCAGGAACTGTGTCAAATTCCTCTTGATACTCCCTTATCATTGCGCTTATTTTAATACTCAGTGACGTAGCATGAGCAGGAATTCTAACTGTATTTTTTTGCATACTAATATGACGTGTAACTGCTTGTCGAATCCACCAGCACGCATAAGTGGAAAATTTAAAACCTTTTCTCCAGTCAAATTTCTCCACTGCTTTCATCAAGCCTATGTTAGACTCTTGAATCAGATCTTCCAGATTACACCCTGAATAATAATATTTTTTAGCAATACTAATTGCTAATCTTAGATTCGATTCTATCATTTTTTGCCGTGCAAATTGATCTCCCTTTTCAATTCGTTTAGCTAAATCCACTTCCTCTGCTTTAGACAACAACTTGTGTCGTCCTACTTCTTTAAAATATCTATTGAGTACTTCACTCATATTTATTCTCCTGACTTTAATGTTTAATGTTTAATTTTTAATGGTTATAGTTTTATTATACAATGTATTTGGGGGATGTGCATGCACATCCCCCAAATAATTATTTTTAATTAATAGAGGCTTTTTTGCTTACCTCACTTTCTTTTTCTTTTGTTAAAAAGTCATTTGACATATAGCTTGTCTTTGGACGCCTGATAAGCATAAATTGTCCTCCTCAATTATAATTAAATGTAAGCTTATTATACACTCTAAAGTTAGAGTTTACAAAAACATAGGTTTAAAATTACCTATAGTTAAATTATAATCACCGTTTATGTGATGAAAACCCTTCATGCAACTTTTTTGCAAATAATTTTCTACCATGTCTAATTGACATTTCACGTTGCACATAACACAAATCAATTTCTAGTCTTTTAAGCACACGTTTGTTTCTTTTATTACTTCTTTCTTGATATATTTTAGATCTGGTTTCTAGAAACAGCTGTCTTAAAAGAGAATCGTCCATCTTTGCTAATGTTAAATCATTAATAATTACTTTCATGCTCATTAATCTTCTCCTTTCTCTTAATAAATTAAGTTAATAAATAAAATGGGCTAATTAATAATAATTAGAAAATTAACTTTTTACCATCTTTTTGTATCTTTTTTTTATTATGTTGAAGAACGGCAACTGATTTTACGCCCGGTAACGTTTTAATCATCATGCTTAACGATTTTATATTTACCATAATATCCTCAGTGTCAGCTAAATATTTCACGCCTAAAAAAAGTTGTGCATCACCATCAAAAAATCGTCGTACTTTTGCTTTTTGACCTACAACAGCAACTGATGGGAGCACCCTAATACGAGTCATCAAATCAGGGACATGTGTGTCACGTTCTAATTTTAGACTCAACAAAGAATCAGAAATTTTTCTTTCTAGTTTATATAGAGATTCTAGAATTTCATTATGTATGTGTGAATTTTCCATATGAGTAATTATGCATTACGCGGGTAAAGTATCATCATTTTCTTCAATCATTGCTGCCCCTACTGAAAGTAACATTGATGCTGTTGATGCTGCATTTTCTAATGCGCACCTTACAACTTTATGTGGATCCAGAATTCCCAGTTCTATCATATCGCCAAATTTTTCTAAACGCGCGTCATAACCGATGTTTGTGTCATAAGACTTTACTTTCTCTAATATTAAATCAGGAGACTTGCCAGCATTCGTTACAATCTGTCTTAGTGGTTCTTCACATGCTAATTTTATAATTCTCATACCGGCATAAACATCATCACTAACTTCACCTTTGCATTCTAATAATTTTTGTGCTGCTCTTACTAAAGCTACCCCGCCCCCTGGAAGTATTCCTTCGTCTAGTGCTGCTTTGGTAGCATTTAAAGCATCATCAACTCTATCTTTTCTCTCCACCAACTCAGCTTCAGTGCTTGCGCCTACTTTTAAAACAGCGATCCCACCTGATAATTGATTAAGACGATACTTGATTACTTTTGCTTCATCAGCTTCTAAATCATGCTCTTGCAAACGTTCCCGTAAATTAATGATTCTTTTTTCTATTGCATCATCGTTCTTACCGTTTCCAATAAAAAGTGTACTAGTACGTTTAACTATAATACGTTTACATTGACCAAAATCCTCAAAAGTAAATTCTGAAAGATCATCCGCTTCATTAATAACTCTTCCTCCGGTTATTATAGATAAGTCATTCATCATCTCAACTCTTTCTTGTCCAAATCCTGGCGACTTAACAGCGCATACTTTTAAGCCGCCTTTAACCTTATTGAGGACAATGCCTTGCATAGCGTCACCTTCAATTTCATTACCCACTATTAATACACCTTTATCTGATTCAAGCACTAATTCTAAAGGTTTCATGAGAGATTTTAAACTATCCAACTTTCGATTGCAGAGAAGGACTAAACAATCATCTAAAAGCGATATCATCTTATCTTGATTTGTTACAAAGTATGGCGATAAAAAACCTCTATCGATCTTAATCCCCTCAACAAATGTTAAACTACTACTGTAGCCTTTGGCATCCTCTACTGTGACTGTTCCTTCACGACCCACTTGTTTAACAGCATCACTAATTAATTTTGCAGTATCGATCTCTCCGTTTGCTGATACCAACGCAACTTGATAAAGTTCTTCATCGCTATCTAAAACTTTTCTCATCGCCTTAAGTTCATTTAGAACATGCTTTACACCTTGTGTCATTCCGTGACGTACATTAACAGTATCGTGACCTGCAGCTATCATCTTAAGACCTTCAGCAAAAACTGCGTGAGCCAATACAGTTGCAGTTGTTGTTCCGTCACCTGCTTCGTCAGCAGTACGAGCTGCAGCTTCTTTTATTACTTGTACACCCAGATTTTGTAATTGATCTTTAAGATTAATTGCTTTAGCTACTGTAACCCCGTCTTTAGTAACGATTGGGTGTTGACCTGGACGTTCAATAAGAACATTTTTTCCTCGGGGACCCATTGTCATTTTAACTGCCGCTGTTAGTATGTTAATACCTGCTAACAGTTTTTCATGTAAATTTGAATCAAGTTTAACTGCACGTTTAATTTCGTACATTGTCTATCCTTTTAAAATACGACGATTAGTCCCTTCCGATAAGACACCATCAATACTTATTTGCCTCTTTGTACCGGTAAGGATATTTTCAGCCACAAATAAATCACCTACTTTATAGACGATCTCTTGTGCATTAATAATTTGTGCTTCTCTCAATAGTGTAAGCTTATCATCACTTAAAGCTTCTTTCATATGTCACCTCTAATTGTTTTATTTTAAAACATTTAGGTTGACTGTAAACCATCAAAAGTATTACAATACTTTGCCCAAGGTTTTTCCCCAACCATCGACACGAATTCAAATGATTCAAAAGTTTCCTTAAGGATGTCTGGATTAAAATTTCCAAA
>Ga0209434_1000415_pt1 | contig 20907 bp, 28 predicted proteins | sample ETNvirnome_2_300_FD_184068 | JGI IMG/M metagenome (GOLD analysis project Ga0209434, IMG submission 184068) | Marine viral communities from the Pacific Ocean - ETNP_2_300 (SPAdes) (version 2) | ecosystem: Environmental > Aquatic > Marine > Oceanic | place: Pacific Ocean | collected 2013-06-22
ATCACCATCACCATCACCATCACCTATAACTATAGGGGCACCATCTGGGTCGGCTACTGAGTCGTCATCACCGCCCAAATCTACAGTAACTTGAGTCTCAGGAGTAATATCGTCATCATCAAAGGCCACATTTTTCGTAAGCACTCCTGTAGACACACCACTTGTTATAATGTCCACTACGTCGTCCCAAGTTACACCACCTTCAAGCCATCCACCCCCAAGAAGTTCTCGGCCTACATAATCCCAGATAGTTCCGGTTTGTACGCCCGTTTGAGTAGTTCCAGCAGTACCTGTAGGTATATATGGAGCAGTTCCTTGTGGGTCTCCCCATACAACTGTAGCCCCCGGCATATTGGGTTGGAATATCAATTCATCAGGTACTGGGATGCCTAAAATGTCAGCAATAGTACCTATACCCACACCACCAGCACCTAATACCTCACCCCACAACGCACCGGGGTCAAACGTTGCACCCCTTGACTGCATTTCTTCGTTTAAACCCCGTAGTTCTTCCTGTAATCTCCCCAACTCTTCAGCGTATTCCCATGAATCACGATCATAAGCATTCTGGGAAAAAGTACCCAACCCTGCAGTTTTTTCTTCAATATACCTAGCTAAATGTTCGTCAGATAAAGTACTGATATTCCCCGTAGAAATTGCATTGTCCCTTGCGGTTGTGTATTCCTGCTCTGCTGCCGTGGGGCCTATCCCCCCTGCGGGCGCTAAATCAGTAGCAAACGGACTTTCGCCCGCATCTACCTCAGTAATCGGATTACCGCTAACATCGTACCCTCCCGCCTCAAGCTCGGTCATTACATCATCGAAAGAATAATCTGTAACGTCTTCTATAGCATAAGCACTGAATCCAGACTCCCTTAATATTTCTGCAACAGCATCAACTTGCTCCTGCTGGGACATATCGGAATTGCGAATACCCCATACGGCATTGTGTAAAGCCGCAAACCTATTTTCAGCGTCTGTATACTGCCCCTCAGTATCTGCCTGCATAATAGCATCAAGAACTGCTGCCCAATCATAAAAGCCACCGAGGCTCGGCCCAGTAGTATTGATAATGGGGTCGTTAGTCAGGCCGTCACCATTACTCATACTATTATCCAATTAGCGCCGTTGCTCATAAACTTCATAGCATCGTACTGCCCAAGTATTTTAGTAGCTTCACCGTCCATAGTTTCAGAACCATTAGGGACTAATGTTATAGTTCCAGTACCGCTGTTTTTAACCTGAAATTCTTGTCCTGCAATTCCTACTGCGGTTCGCAACGTAACGGTAAATGTGCCGGTGCACTCAACTAAGAAATCGAACTCTGTTATGGTGTATGCAGCAGTCTTAGCTGCGTATGCTTTCCTTGATGCGCCTGCCGTATCGGAAATAAGCTCTTCTATTACGTTATCAAGCGAATGGAAATACAAACGCAGCACATTATTATGCTGGTCGAAATTCATTTTCTTATAGTCTGCCGGGGCGTTCGGCAAAGCTGGGGGCGCTACTCGCTTTAATTCAACATGCGACATGACTACCCCCTACGTCCATCTGGGCGCATATCTACACGCGGTGAACCTAACTGCCATGCAACTCCTTCAGCAGAAGAACTAACTTTCACTACCAACTGTCGCCCGCGCACGCGCACGTATACCTGATCTGTAAACTGCTCTATCACCGATGTGGATGTTCTAGTAACCGTAGCGCTACTATTGCCACCTTCGGACGGAGTAGCTAAAAATCCCGAACCCGCATTGGTCATTGGCTTCAGTTCCATAGTAAGTGCGGGGCTGGCAGCATCAGAGCCTTCAAAAGTAACATCGGGCAGCATTCGGTTAATGAACATGAACTTGTCCCCGTCATCCAGATCAATCTCAGAGGACGTAATTTCCGCTGCTATAGCAGCAGTGGTGCCTGTTTCTTTGTCGTCATTACCCAGCTCGTGATACACAAGGTTATTAGTATACGTAGCAGCCAGAGGATTAGTTCTAAGCCCCGAGTCTACCCATGCGGTACGGGCGAGGGTTCCAACAGCCCATGACTTCTCGACGTAGTTGTATAATACATACTTATCTATCGCCGTTACTCCAGCCGAGCAATAGAACCACCAGACTTCATTAAACTCTTCTACAATTCCAGAAAATGTCTGACCCAACTGAGTTTCATTTATGTCGTTGTAAATAAACCGCCGCACGTCACAGATGAGCGTTTGAACCGTGCCATCGTAAAAATAGAACTTATCTTGCCCCATCCAAAACGCAGTATTGCCCACGTACGCAGCGGCGTTCGGGCTTATTATGGAGCTGTTAGTACCTAATATCTGTGCCCCCCAACCTTCAGGGGGGCCTAAATACTGTAATCCATATAATGCGGTGTCTGTCCATACCAACACTTCTTGACGAGCTTGGGTTGCAGTAACAATCCTAGACCCATGCGATAACCGCAAGTCCCCAGACTCGTTAGTAGCTGTGGGAGTCCAATCGGCTACATCTTCCTTATCTGACCAACGGATAAGTAGTGGGTCTAACGTACTTGTACCAGCAGCATTACAGCCAAAAACAAAGGCAAACCTGTTTATGTCAGACACCAAGCTAAAAAGTACCAGCGTAGGCACGTCCGTAGCTCCAGTTAAAGAAGTAACGTTAACCCCACGAGTAGCTACTAAATTAGTTGCGTCCCAGTAATACAACCCCCCACCACGAGGGTTAAATAATAAATCCTCGCCAAAGTTAGACTGCCCCCATAAACGTAAGTTACTCGTTGTTGTTTCACCCGTACTCCATACACCTATACCATATGCCCCACCACCCCAACCAGCCGTTGGTACTTCAATATCTGAACCACTAGGTATCTGGTACGCACCTATTACAGCAGCACCTCCATTACCTGTGTCACTTGAGTTCGCAGCTATAGCCGCATCATTGGCATCAAGTGCCGTTATTTTATAGTCGTTAGTATCAACTACATCGTCTATCTGGTATTCCTTATTCAGTATCGCAGCGGTTATAACTCCACCTAAAGAAACAGCACCACTAAAAGTAACAAAATCATTGGGTAAGGCCCCATGTGCAGTATCTGTAATTGTTATAGCGGTAGACCCATCAGTAGCCGCGAAAGTAATGTCCCCCGCATTAGTAGTAACACGTATAGGGGTTATGTCACTATAAGAAGTACCTAGTTCGAGATACATTTTTAAGTGAGTACCAACCCCTACTATGTTCTGCCCGCCAAGAGTTACCCAGTTCCATAAAGAGCGGCATACACCAAGAAAGGTAGCTGTTGAAATTTGCTCCCACCCACCTATCTTTTCGGGTAAACCTTGACGAAACCGTACTTTATCACTGTCAAACCAACCCCCCTCGGAAGAATACTGAGTACGCTCTTTGTTTACCCCGCTTTTAAATTCTAGTTTCTTAAGCGGCATTATTCACCCCACCGTGCTGGGCCGTTAGTTCTAGAATCAATGTGATTGAACGTTTCATACAAACCAAACCCATATTTATCTGGGTATTCAACAGTAAGATACTTATGCACTATATCGGTAGGCACATTATGAAATTGACAATCTGCGGCTCTACCGTATAGATGCTGAGATTTTTTACCACCCCCAACCTTTGAGTTATGTTTTTCACATCTATGCCCAGAATTTATAGTTACTCGGCAAGTAAAATAATTACAAACTTCCTGAATAATCTCAGCGGTTTTCATATCAAGAGTATCGCACCCACATTGGCAAGCGCATTCAAACTCATATCTTGACAAATTTTTAGTAAGGTTACCCACTATAACTGTGCCCTTAATTCTTGAAGCCTCGCACTCTCGTTTATCTTCATCTGAAGATCAGCGCTAACTGCCTGCCAGCGCGCCTGCTCTTGGGGTGTGATTACTCCGGCCTCAGACTTGGCGCGATAAAGATATTCAATCCCTGTAAGTCGAGCTACTTCAAGATTAACCGTATAGATATTGGCATTGTATTCTGTCTCCTTATGTCCATTATCTACCCAGCCATTAAGGAAAAATACACCCGCTATTATGCCAATTAACATAGTTGCAGGAATCTTGAGTTGTGTTATATCAACGCTCATCTCGATCACCGCATATAGGCTCCCAAGAAGGAGCTACAGTTGCTTGAATCCACCCAACTAGAATGGTTTCCACATTGTGAAAAAATGGAGTGTCGCAATACACCTTTCCAGTAACCTCGTACGTATTAGCTAACCGTTCTGGAACCTCGGCAGTCGCACACCCAACAAGAAAAAATAAACTAGCCAGTAACAACAATAGCTTCATTTTTACCGCTCCAGAAGGCAGGCCCACCCATAAGATCGACTGCCATATAATATTTAACTGCCCGCTTTGTTCGTAAAAACTTCATTACTCTATTAGCACTACGTATTTGAATTAGCCGCAGCGTATTGTTAAGCATCCGTCTGTCTTCCCGCTGTTTATCCTCTATTGTTTTGCCTATGTGATACCCAAAGTCATGCGGATTACAAGCAGGGCGAACAGACATACCATATATAGTATCAGGTACAAAATCTATCAACGCTTCCTTAGCGCCACAGCCATTACAGATATACATCAACTCTGCAAGACTCGTATTAAGGAAACGCGGATCAACATCAATTAACCCAGCTCGCGCCATCTCTATAGTCTCAAGAACTGACTCCTGTAACGTTTGTTTCACAAAAAATTACTTCCTATGATGGAAGCGCATATAGTTATCACCCCTGCCACAACAGCCCATACCAATTTATTACTAAAACCATCCACAGCTTCGTTCACAGCAAGCCCCGTTTGAACTTTACCTATATCCCTATTTACTCCGTCCACGTGCTCCCACAGCTTAACGATTTGTTGTGAATTTTTTTCTGAGATACTAAGCAACGATGCTATACGCTCTTCAACACGAACAAGTTGGCTCAAATCAGACTTAACCACCTTCATATCACCTTTCACTTCGTCCACAGAACGTTGTAGAGACTCTAAATCAACCATGTTTGTATCCTTTTATGCTACTACCCTGTTTAACTCGGCCAACCGGTATCTATATCGATGGCTTGAAGTGCTGCAATATCCGTTTTGACTGCTTCAATCGCGTCATCAATACGCGCAACGGTGATTAAAACGTCCTGTAAATCTGACTGCATTGAGGGCTTTCTACTAGACGGCATGGCAAGCGTATCCTGTCTAGTTAAGGTTTTCTTAGCCTGACAGCTAATTTCGCATTATATCGATCCATAGTAACGCTATCTACACGCCCTTGTTGATCTGCGGACATAGACGTTATGATGTTCTCAATTGTTCTGGTAACTCCCAGGAAGTCATAGCCTTGCAACTCTCTAATCCATTCGTTTAAAATTTCTTCCTCTGTCGGCTTGGGAGTTTTGAACGTGCGGCCGTTGTACAAATCACCAATATTCTGCCCATCAGAATAAACCATCTTCAAGCCATCGGGATGCTTTAGGGTATCTGTATCGGTAGCACCAACTACTACACCATTGTCAATTATTACTGCTCTTTTCATCACGCCTCTCCCCATATCCTACCTAATCCTGCACCACCAGCACCACCAGCACCGGAGTTGAACGTGTCGTTCTTGCCTCCACCCCCACCACCGCCGCCGCCAGCCGCACCGCCAGCCGCACCGGCTCCTGCTCCAGAGGCCGAACGACAATAGCCTCCACCGCCACCCTCAAATGCACTTCCAGCACCAGCAGCCGATCCTCCAGTTGTCCCCCCTGTTCCACCGCCACCGGACTCTCCTGCTCTGCTGCCTCCTGCTCCACCGGCCTTATTTCCACCTAACCCAGCGCCGCTACCGCCTCCAGCGCCTCCGTGTGAAGAACATCCTCCATCATGACCAGTGTTCGTCTCGTCTCCACCCGCACCGTTGCCTCCACCGTAACCGCTACTATAACCATCCTCATTATCGTTGTTATTCCAAGCCCCACCAAATGCACCAGCGCCGGGATTTGAACCCATATATGGCTCACCACCAGCGGTAGTCGAACCAGCAGATAATGTTCCTCCACCGCCGCCGCCTTTTCGCTCGTTGGGCGCTTGTCCTTGTCCGCCGCCATAAGCAGTGCTTAGTGATCCAAAAGTAGTGTTAGCGCCTACGCCTCCTGCGATTCCCCATGTGCCGTTGGTAGATTGTGCTGCTCCTCCTGAGCCTCCTGCGCCAATTGTTACTGTTTCGGTGGTTCCAATATCAGCAGCTTTTATTTCTCTATGAACATAAGAGCCACCACCACCACCATTGCCACCTGTCGCACCGGCTCCGCCCGTTCCTTTTCCTCCACTAGAACCACCGCCACCCGCTCCCCACAAATCTACTTGAAAAGACTTATAGCCGGGAGGTTTAGTAAAAGTATTCGCTCCAGAAGTGTATTCAATATAAAATCCTGTCAAGACAACAGAGAAGAAATTGCTGCCATCACAAGTAATCAGTCTAGCCTCTCCCGGATAACAAACGAAAGTAGTCAGAGCGTCTATAGTCTCTGACCCGTCTGGATTAAAAGTGACCTCGCCCGTGCCAGAGTTTCTGTAATAGCAAAACCACCCCGCACCAAGCGTTGCAGCAGCGGTGAATGTTTGGGTGAAAGTGTTCGCAGTCGCGTCAACTAAATTCCCATTATCATCTGCATCTAGGGCGGTATCCGATGTTACGGCAGTTCTTGTTACACTTGCCCCCGCAGCAACAGCTTGAAAGGTCGGAGCTGCCCCTGCTCCGTTAGATGTTAGTACTTGGGTGCTATCCCCGGCCGCTACCGCCGCTATTACCCCAGAGGAATCCCATGTGATTAATTCACCGTCAGTACCGTCAGCTAATTTTGATATAGCTATAGCCTTGGCTGCGATGGCTGTGGCGTTACCTGACGAGGTTACTACTCCGGTCAGGTTGGCGTTTGTGGTGACGTTACCCGCAGTTAGCGAGGCCGCTGTGCCTGAAACATTGGTCATTACCCCCGAAGCTGGAGTACCCAGAGCAGGGGTTACCAAGGCAGGAGAAGTGGCAAATACCAATGCCCCAGAGCCGGTTTCGCCAGTTATTGCGGTAGCCAGATTGGATGAGGATGGTGTCCCCAGAAAGGTAGCAACATTAGCCGCAAGTCCTGATACTCCCGAGGAAATTGGTAATCCTGTTGCATTAGTTAACGTCCCCCCTGATGGTGTGCCTAGCGCACCATTCAACACGACAGGAGCGCCAGCAGAACCTACGTTGACCGCTAGGGCAGTTGCTACACCTGTACCCAATCCTGATATTCCGGTGGATACGGGTAGACCAGTTATGTTAGTCGCAACACCACTTGCGGGTGTTCCTAAAGCGGGAGTTACCAAGGTAGGAGAAGTGGCAAATACCAAAGACCCCGAGCCTGTCTCATCTGATATTACGCCTAACAATTGTGATGAGGTAGTAGCAGCGAATTGGCTAAGATCAGTCCCTGTAGCCGCAGCTCCTAATGATGTTAATGCAGTAGCCCCTGACTCGTAAGCAAACGCGCCTGCACCTGTCCCAACTAAGAACTCACCATCTGCCGTAGCTGCGCCTAACGTGTTTAGATCATCTAAAACCGCCCCCTGTGCTTGAACATCGGTTCCAATTTCCAAACTTAAATCGGCTTTCATCTCAGCGTATGACCGACCTTGCATAACAGAAGCGCTTGTAAACTGAGCGTAGTCGAGATTAACTGGTGTACCGGTTATTGACACCGCTCCCGCAGATACCATAAGGTCATCCATGTATTTCTTAGCAGCTTGTTGCGTGGTTCCGTGTGTTGCAGAATCTGACACCATATCGTCTTCATCTAAAATCCCAGTTATGGTCGCGCCACTTGCCCCTACTAGTGATTCGAAAGTAAGGCTACCCCCGGCTACAGCAATATCATTTGCTGAGTGAGTGATTGTTACGTCACCCGCATTGAAGTTTATAGCCCCGCCAGAACCGAACAGGATGTCATCCCCTACGTAAATATCCTTGGCTACACCCAAACCACCGTCTGTGTGTATAGAACCTGTAGTAGCTGAAGTAGAGTCAGTGGTGTCATCAACTGAAAGAACGCCGGAAAACGTGCCTGTAGTACCTGCAATAGTAGTGGCTGTGAAAGCCCCACTGCCAAAAGTACCTGTAGTGACTAAATTCTCATCACCAAACGTAATCGAACCAGAAGCGTCTGTAATGGACCCTGCCGCAAGAACCAAAGTTCCGGGTTTAAATGTAGTACCCGTAACAGTGTCTGACCAAGTATTAAGCCATCGAACACCAGTAGAACCAAGATTGTCTGTAGAGTCTGTGTCAGAAAGAACATCCGCGCCAAAGGTCGCGCCCAAATCCTTAAGGATTACACCCTCTATGGTTACACCACCATCAGCAGTAGTTTCGTCAATCGTATCAACAGTTATCTTCTGCCCAGCAGTTATTACAACATCGGTAGCACCAGAAGAGTTACCCAGTGCAAGAACTTCGGCCCATGTATCTACTGTATCTTGTGCTGCATCTACATACGCGGTGGTTGCCAGTTTAGTTGAGTTATTGTTTGCTGATTGAGTTATACCTACTGCCCCTGTAGGTAGTGATATAGAAGCAAATGCGTCAATTACGGCAGCACCAGCACCAGCACCGTCTGTATAAATAATCGCAGTAGTTCCGGTTAGTATAGTTACATTCGCCCCGCTTCCTTGGCTAATGGTTATACTCTGACTACCTGTGGTGGCGTTCTCAACAAGCCATACTTTAGATATGGTATTAGGGGCGAAAGTGAGTGTGCGTGTAGCAGTTAAAGAACCAACAGAGGTAATTTTTACGTAGATACTACGTAGTTCATCTGTAGCGCCATCGGCTATGGTGAACGTTTCATTAGCATCTGCTGCAACTTGAAACGTGCCGTAACTAAACCCTTCCGCGATAAGTGACAGGTTAGTATTAGTGGAAGTGCCCCAAGTACCGTCCTCGTCACCGACAACGATTTCTTTAAGCCTTAAATCATTAGTAAAAACAGCCATTTTATGAGGTCCTTACAATTGCATTCGCTGCGTCTGCCGCTGGAAACTGCACGACAAAATTAGCTGAACTAGTTGTTTTATCTTCCCCAAAATCGAGTACCGCCACAGAGGGGTTAGTAGCCCCATCCGCGTTATAAATTAACGCGCCTCTCGCAGTAATAGAGGACGATGTCCACGTAGCATCTGAAAAATCTAAGTACGCTACGGTGCCTGATGATGTTGGATTAGTTGCTATTGTTAGTGTCGCACCCCCAGCAGTATACCCAGTGCCGCTTACCTCATTTGTTGTTGAGTAAGCTGTAGTGGCAGCACCTAGCGTAGCAGACGATGTATACAACGCTATCTTAAATGTCTGGGACGTATCACTACTAAAGTCCATCTCACCGTCAAGCAGCGCGACTTTAAAAGAGGTAGCCATTCCTGCTGTTATAGCCATTACTTAGCCGCCACCCTATTTTCACCAGAACGGTACATATCCTGACGTAGTTTACCCGCTCCGAGGTTGCGCAATAACATGATTGATTGTGTAAAATGGGTGGTGTAGTTCGCAATTGTATCGGGTTCTAGTTTAAGGAATCGTGCAGCTTCAACTAATGTTCCGTTTAACAAAGCAGAATCAAATTCATTACCCAACCATGTAGTACTTGCGGTAACAATAGATTCTGGATAAAACCCGTATTGAAGTTCAGTACTTAACGCTGCGTCGGGAGTTGGCCCCAGTATCAATTTAGTATCACTCAATATTGCATAATGCTTTGGTGTGCCTTTAGTAGCGTTAACTGGGTATGCCTCGTGTATAAAGTTAGCGTCCTTCTCAAGCAAATATATGTACTCACTCGACGCATTTATAACAGCAAACGAATACATATAAAGAAAATCAGTCGGGAGCGTTATAGTGTCCGTGCCATCTACGGTTGATATAGAAGTGCTTTCTTTCCGCAGCGCAGGTATCTGCACAGTGTTGTAAATAGTCTGTTCGGCTAACCCGGTGAACATATCTAACTGCGCAGTAGTGAACTCGTTCTCAACTATGTCTTGAACGTTCGCCTTAAGCTGTGTGTATGTCATTGTCATGTTGTACTCACCGCCACCGTACCTAAATATAAACGTAGCGCCACCGCTGTCACAGGAACTATTATGGCTCTACTTGAAGCATACCCAACAAAGTCCGGGCGAGGGTTGCGTATTGCTATCGCATCAACTACTGGATAGCGCCCTAATTGCTGCTGCGGGTGGTCTTCATTCCAACAAGTAGGGCAAGCAAGTATGTTAGTGCCCCTTTCATTACGGAAAATTTCCTTTAAACGCTTTAATTTATATCGGAAACCACAAATATCGCACTCCGCAATCGCTCGTTTATTAGAAGCAAATCTAGTAGTTGACATAGTTAGCCCCGTATCCTTGGCACTAGCCTAAACGTAGCTTTCTCCCTATCCTCTTCAGCCGCTAATTGAAACTGCTCCATATAATCCTGTTTCAACTCCATCCGCCGTTCCATAGTAACTTCAGAGATTTTCATGGCTATGTAATACGCCAACCCAGCGATTAGGGCAGGTAAAAATCTGAAATTAACGTCCGGGGTGTTATCCCCCGTCCCTGAGTCTTCTATACGGCGCATACGCCAGTATACCAACGTGTATGTGGATGAAGCATCCGGTACAGGCCAAACAGTCACAGTTGGCGTAGCTATCGCTCTATCTATGTAAACCTGTATAGGGCGGCTCTCAGTGTTCTTATTGGGGATTGAAGAGTAGGTGGACATGCTAATGCGTGTCATATTCAGATCAGACTGCGTGCTGCCACTCCCAGTACGTATAACGTGTTCTAGAAGGTCAACGGTGTCGGCAGGTAAATTGTAAGTAGCGGTGCCATCAACCATAGCAATAGTGCCCTCGTCGATAGTCCACATATTGATGCCACGGTTCTGCCACTCAATAGTAAGCAAATCCATAGACCGGCGAGCAGTTCTCAGATCATACCCAGAACGCATTTCACGCCCCGCACGCTCCCACGCTTCCTCTGCGATTTCAGTAAAGTCGGGGCCAAATGCAGTTGTTCCTGATGTTGCCATTATCCACCCTTATCTGTGCGAGTCCCACTCGGCAAAAGCAAGTCCTGTGGGTACTTTTGTATATACAATTAGAACGGTTGCATCACCAGCACCGCCTGTAATCATGTCGATCCTCGCATCTTTCCATCCCTGTACCTTCCCCCCAAAAGCCGCTGCAATATTGGGCGGAGCGTCTACTTGTGAGGCCAAAAACAAGGTCACACTATCTACCCCGTCTGTAAATCTGATTTCTGTAGAAGACCCTGCTTGTTTCTCACCGCCTATGATTATGTCAGTTACTATCAAGCTCCCATCACCATTAGGGCTTACAACCGTTGTAGTTCCTGCTGTGGTACGAGTTGCTGACTTAAAAGTACTATGTGCTCTTATTATATCAATTACACACAGCGAATCTCTGACTTCCCCCTCTATCTCCCCGCCCTTAAGGGGGTTAATAGTGTCCAAGGTCTCCTTTGTACCGGGCGTGGTCAGGATGACGTGATTTGCCACTTAGCCGTTACCACCCGGTTGAATCATCATAAAAGTAACTCGAACTTTGCACTCACCCGTTCCAGAGGATACAAATCTAGTCTCGAATGTGTCGTTTAGGTTAAGAATTAATGAACCCTGCTTGTCGTATTTTTGCTCTTTTCCATCGGCCTCGATGTACCAACTGTCGATGGGGGTAAAAGTCCCCGCCATTGTGGGGTCAATTCCTGTACAGGTTACGGGGGCTGTTTTACCTGAACCTACGTTCATGTTTACTGGGGTGGATGCTGTACCTCCAGAAGCGACAGTCCGGCCGAAACCACACTCTATATAATCCGTAACCGCCGGTACTGAGGCAGAAAGACCCACGGCCTGAACCCGCATAAACGATATAACACATATATGCGTTGAGGAATCGTTTTGCATATGCATGATCGTCTGGGTTTTTGCTGTAATCCCAGTATCTATCGACAATACCTGATAAGTGTTTTCGTGGTGTCTTGATACGTGATGCTGAAGTTCGTGTGATTCAGACTGAGTTGTTATCTGCCCATCATTAGATAAAAGAGCGATTTTGCCAGATGTAGGGTCTTGTATTTGCATTAGACTAACGCCTCAAAGTACATTCGTATTCCGCATTCAAACTCACCACCACCAGCCACCTTGTATTCAACAGTAAGCGAGTTCCCTTGTCCTAAAATAATCGACCCATCAATGGGGTGTACGGTAAAGCCTGCGCCGGTTATAAATGACTTCATCGTAGTTCCCCCAGAAAGCCCCGTCATTCCATCCCCAACTTCATCCCAGTTGTAGCACGTAACAGGAGCGGCTACATTTGACCTAAAATTCAAGTTTACAGGGGCGTGGGTGTTATTGTTTCCGATGGTTCCCACTACATTGTTCCTTTTCCAGACTACAACCCCGTCAGCGGTATCTGCGGATGTTAAGACCTTCTCGATAACTAACTGTTGAGTTCCACTGGTGTTTTCGACATACAGCATAGCCCCGCCAGTTGCGGTTGCCGTAAGGGTATTGGCTGTGTCGGTTGTGTTTGCAAAGAAAGTAAAAGAATTTCTTTCCGAGGCATCGTGCTCGGCGGATTTATTTACCGCAAGAACATGGAGCTGTAATTGCTCGTCAACCTTGGCTACAAATCCACTCGAACCATCTTTTATCGTTGTGCTCATTCTTCTATACCCTCAATTATGTCTACTTCAACAATCTTGGTGTCGTGGACTTCTTCAAACCGCATGTTGAGAAGCTTTAGCTCCACTAGAATCCGAGCCAATAACTCAATAGCATCGACATCTTCGGCAAATACTTCTTTAAAGTAGCTCATAGGAACGCTCCAGATTATCCGGCCGTCGTTCTATTAACTAAGCCTTACTTTTAAGATTAAAGACCCAGCATTACCAGCAGTATCAAAGTTATTAGTAGAGAATAAAAGTTTCCCTGTCCCATCAGTGTCACTTCTATCTAATAACCCCCCATAAGGTAGGAAATTTACATAGCTCCCTGTATCGCCCGGTAAAACCCATGCAAGCGTATCATCAACAAGGTACTCAAAATGCAATCTACCAGTGAACCCATCGAAGCCCCACGTAACATCCTCAAGAGTAAATCTTGTGTGTCCGTGCATATCCTCAGTAGCGGGGTCTATCAACGCAAAACTATCAATATCCCCCGCAGCACCGTCACTTTCAAGATAGGCGTGGTATATCAAATACCGAGGGCCGTCCTGAAGTTTTGTAACTTCTACACGATTAGCCATGATAACCCCTCAATTTACTCGTCTATTTCGGCCCACGTGAAAGAACCTACTCCTGTACGAGCAGCCGTCAGAGCCATAATACCGATGTATTGCCCCGGAGGAATTATCACATCCCCATCCATGTTAGCTTCATTCATGCCCGTTTCAACACCGGCTGTCATAATCACTTTGCCCATTGTTCTGAGCCATACTGGAGTTGTTAATAGCGTTGCAACACTAAAAACAGTACCTACACCCGGATTAGAATCAGAGCCAGATTCCAGCCCGTTGTGTACAACTTCCTTCGTCCCTGTCTGAATAGCAACCAACATTGTTGGTGACACGGCTAAACCTACTTCGGAAGTAACCCCCAGAGTTGTTATAGACAGTTGTGCACTCTTCATTACAAGAAGCTTGCCACTATTTACCGGATTTGACAGCGTCAGCCCCGTATTTGTTGCGTGAATAGCTGTAAAAGCTTTTGCAGCCGAGTTGTGGGAATGGTAAACATTGCCCAGTCTTGCTTGATCAAAAAACCACTTATCCATACTCATAATTATTTCCTCAAAAATTAACAGCGAACCTACTCAAAGATTATCCTTACCGTATTTAGCGGCGAACTCATCATGCTGACAAGGGGTTAATCCACCAGCCGATACGATCAGGTAATCACCTCGGTGAAACTCCTGAGGTCCATCAGCAGACGAAACTGAGCAACAGGCAGCAGTCAGGCAGGTTATGGTTTGCCCCTTGTACTTAAAAGACTCCGAATCCCCATCCCGGTGTGCCATAAGATCATCGAACTTAATCGCAACAACCTTCTTCCGAGAAGGGGCCTTCTGTTTTACAGCAGCTTTCTTTTTTACTGTAGCCATGAATCACCTCTTACTCAAAATTAACTTATTAGCACACTGATACCTTCATAGTGCACTTCTACTGCTTCAGCAGCGCCCGCGCCCGCCTCAATCCCAATACAAGGGATTAGATCAACAGCAGTAAGGGCATTACTCCTAGTAACGGCAGTACCGGGGCGAACCGAAGTTGCCGCTGTACCACCCGTGCTACCTGCAGTATTAGCAATATTATATTGAACACCGTTAACCCAAATAGTAGCCTGTCGGTTTGAATCAATATCAATAACCAAGTCGTAGACAGTGTTAGCCGCTACTGTAATAGGCAGGGCAGTGATGTAATCTGTATTAGCAACACTATAGACAAAATGAAGAAGTGTGTAATCAGTGAAGGCTTCACTGTTAGTGGCATCAGTTTGAAATTTGAAATAGGCTTGATCAGCATCAGTTGCAACAAGCTGGTCGCTAGTTAGCTTCAACCCCGCCCAAAGTTTCTGGTTATCAATAGCAGTTGTTGAAATTACAGCTTGCCACCGTAAAGACTGCTCGGTGGGCCACACTGTGTCAGTCCAAGAGGTTTGCGTACTGTCCAGATGGGGGACAAGTATTGCCTGATCCTCATCCGAAGTCGCCGTGGTGAGTACAATACCACCAGTAACGGCGTTAAACGTACACAGTGCCGTAGTCATACTAGTGCCAAGAACCTCAAAATCTTTATTGGCTATAACTCGGGCAGTAGTAATGGCTGTATTGGACGCGTTTGTGGCATCAGCGTTGTCGTACGGCTCAGCAATAACAGCATTAAGCGCAGGGCGCTTTTTAAATCTTTCTTCGAGGGTGTAGCGACGAGAATCCCCGCCACCAGCAAGGTTGTGTACGGTGTGTAAACCAGTAGTACTATTTTTAGCTACATGCTGGAAACCGTTTTGCGAGCGAACCGGCCCGCTTAATGTTGATTTACCCATGTCATTTCTCCTGTCGGGGTAAGTGTCGTCATCGCAGTATGCGAATCAGTCAGGATAAAGGTTAAACAATAACTTTAAAAAGTGGGGGTAGCGAACTACCCCCTAATCCAGCCTTGACACCAATTAAGATGCGCCGGGGCTACCGTAGACACCCAATGGGTCTGACACACCAAATGAATAGCGCTCACGAGACTTGTAACGTGAGTTACCAGTATCGAAATCAGCGTCCATCGAGGTGCTCAGGGCAGTTCTGGTGAAGTGCTTCAATCCGTTAGGAATATCAGTCATCAGGAACCACGCATTAGTATCAGTAAGGTAATGGTTAACTGCGTAACCACCCGGAATTGCAGATATATTCTTCAGTGCGTTTAAATCGTTATCAGCAGTGCCAACACGAAGCTCAGTCTTCAACACCCTAGTCGCAACGAATTGCAACGCAGGTGGGATGATTAACTTCTTAGGCTTACCAGTAACTAACAATCCACGTTCATCAGTCCATGCTGCAATATCAATGCAAGCCTGCTCCAATGAAGTTTCATTCAGATCAACACCTGTAGTCGGGCGGTTAGAATTAGTACCACCAGACACCAATGGGTGTGCAGTGGAACATAATACTACTCCGTCACCGTAGGTAGGGCCACCTGTAAAGGCATTATTTAAGATTGCCGCACCTTTAACCTGCTTGGTATACGCCATAGCCCGTGCAAGCGCCTTGGTATACCGCTTAGAAAGAGAGGCATACAGATTGTCCTCAATCGACTCCTCAGTGAGCGAGAAGCCCATTGCGATAGTCTCGTGATTAAACCGTGCAGTCCACGCTTCCTGTGCATTGTCATATGCAATGGACGAACCCTCGTTTTTAACGGGAGCAGAACCAAACCCTGACAATTTAACTTCTTCTTCAAAAGAGCGGTTGGAGGATTCTGCCTCGAATATCTCCTTATGCTCTTGTTCATACTGTCCATACTCCAAACCGAACAGGTGGTTTAACCCCGGCACAAGTTCTTTAAGGAGTTGTGCTCTTGAAATAGCCATTAGTTAGCTCCTTATAGACCTACGTTATTAGTTGCGCGTGTAAAACCAAAGCTAAACGCCACCAGTACATCTGGATAAGCATCGCCGGGATCGGACACATGAGCAACTATTCGGAACGCTTTGGCGGTTGTCGCTATAGTAGCGTCCAAAGCAGAAGTAGAATTACCGGTAGTAGTGCTACCTGTCGAAGTACTCTGTACAGCGGCAAAAGTAGTATTTGTACCAATAATCGTTTGGGCACCTGTATCGTCCAATTGTGCTTGAAACAGCACGTTAGGGTCATCAATCACGTATGCCTTAATAGGCCCGCCGTTAGATGTACCACTAGGGTAGTACTGATCCTGAACTACTTGCCCAGAACTATTGGTATATTCACAACCAACAAACACGCCAAGAGCACCAATGCTAGAACCACCAAGGTTATTGGTAGTGGCATCTGCGCCAGAAGCGGTTGCCAGTGCGACGTAACCATCAGCACCTAGAATCACAACCTGCCCGTAGAAGAGGTTTGTAGCCTCCCCATCAGGGTCAATCAAGTACTGATTTGTAGCACCTGAATAAGGTAGCCCATCAGTACGTCTTACGGGCTTCAGCCCGTAGGGAGTAGCTGCACTAGCCATACTCTCCTCCTTTTATCCTTTTCCGAAAGTAACCTCAGACTTACGCTCACTAAACATGGGCATACGAGGGTCGCTTTCACGCATTAAGTTGTTATCGACTGCGTTCATTTGCGCATTGGTTTGTTCCTGATAATGCTCAGTGCGCTCCTTAACAAGCTCCACGGGGGCTTTGCATAGCATCAAACCGCCGAGAACAATATTGTCCTCAAAGCGCTCATTTTCTACTATTGCTATTTTAATCTCAGGATGATCTTTAGCCCTGCATGGTTCCCAGCCTTCTCGTAATTTCGCAGAGATATTAGTGGCATCAGGTTCACCAAATATACTCACTCGAACCCAGTGAAACGTCCAGCCTTCTTGCGGGTCAGGGGAGGGCAGTACTTCGGGCCTTTTCCACTGCGGGTTACGGGCTTTCTTTTCTCTAGTCTCTTCTGATCTACTTAGTCGATTATCAGCCATTATCTCGCTTCCTTTTGCATATCTGCAGCAACCTGTGCGGCGTAGTCTTCAATTGAAATACCTAGTTCCTTAGCTATCGCTACCTGTGTTCGCGTTAATTTGACCTTTTTAGGTACATTGCTCCGGGTTACGGGCGCGACTACAGATGGTGCTTTCTCCCCAGCTACGTCATCAAATTTACTTGGAAAAACTTCTCGCATACGTCCGTTGATACGGTCGTAGTATTCGTTCGATTTAGGGTCTAAACCCTCTTTCGTTACTAACTTATTATGTACGCCCAGTGCAAATGAGGTCATTTCATCATCATCACCGAACCATGTGTTATTCTTTGCCCACTCCTCTGCCTGTGGATCACGTTGAGAAGTTTGTGTACCTTCAGGTATTTGTACAGCAGAATCCTTTTCTTGTAAAGGGGGTGCTTTTATATTTGCTAATTTATCTGCTCGTATAGTCGCAGTTGTTAGCTTCTCTTGTGCAGCTAATACTGCATCAGGTTCCCCACTTTCATATGCTGTTTTATATTCTTGCTTTGCAGCATTGACTTCCGCACTAATTGTTCGTTTCGCTTGTTCCAGTAAAATAGTACGGTTTTTGCCTACTGTACCTTTAAGGCTATCGTTCTCTTCCATTAGATTTTTAGTAAGTGCTACAAGTTCATCCTTTTCCCGTACAGCTTTTTCTTTAGCCCTACGTTCATCGTGGTAGCCCTTACTAAAATGCTTAATACGTTTATTGGCCTTCTCAGAATAGTTGACCATCTCCTCTTCAGTAATCTCTTCCGGAGGGTCTGAAGGTGTTCTGCCCCTATCTTCTGGGGGTGTATCATCCTCAACCTCAATGTCAAACTCATCTTCTGAAGGTTCTGTGATTACCTCAGTTTCTTCCGTAGTGGTATCTTCCTTAACCACCGTTGTTTCTGGTTTTGCTTCCAGAACATCCTCAGTTATCCCTACGGCAGGCTCAACTTCTACCGGGTATTCTTCCGGTACTTCCTTTCCTACAGGGAGTTCATACTGCACCTGTTGCATCGTCATTGTTGTACTCCTCTATGCACGCGATATAAGTTGCGGTTTTGGTACGACAGCTTGAACGGAATCGTCGGATAATAGCCGAAATTCCTTCCCAGCGATTTTAAATCTTGTTCCTGTATTCGGGCGAAACATTACGAAATCACCCTCTTTACACCATGGCTCACCCGGAAAACGCTCTTTATCCGTGTAGGCTTGGGCACCTAATTCTAACACCATACCAAGCGTAGAGAGTATGTGTTCCTCCCGTTTAGTACTGTCTGCCTTAGCAATACTGCTTTCACCAAACGTTTCTTCTATATCAGGAAGGGCAATAAGAATCATATACCCCGCAGGTGTTGGTAGTGCTTCATCCAACATTTCACTAAACTCGGCTTCCTGCGCCTGCTGTTGGGCAATATTGCCCGCCCGCTTGCGTTCCAGCTCAGTCATTTCTGGTGCAGTTTCACTCATCTTCTTTTTCTCCATAATTATCCGCAAGGTCTTTAATTTCCATCTTTGCAGAGTTCAGCCCTCGAATGAAACCGCACAAATCTCTGTAAGCGGCAAAATCTTCCGCAGCACCCGTAATCGCAGCGTTTTTAGCTGGTTCTATTAGTGCGTCTATCTTATCTTCCAGCACCTCAAAGAGGGTTTTAGCCATTATTTAGCTCCCGGTTGTGCCTTATTTCGGGCGTTTATTATCGTTTTGGCAATATCTGCATCTATCTTTTTATCCGTTTCAGCACGTTGTTCCTTGAGTTTTACCCCCTCTTTGGCAGCATCTATCTGTATTCCCTGCGCTTTTAGCCCCAATTCTGCCTCCGCCAGCTCCTTATCATCCGCGTCTTTCTTCTCTTTGCGCATCTGATCGCGGGCTTTGATCTCTAATTCACCCTTCTGCATCTGAATAAGTGGGTCTTCAGCCTGTTTCTGAGCTTCCTGTTGGGCAGCTTGCTGTTGGTGTGATTGTGTTAACTGAGTTCCAGCTTGTGCAACTAGTCTGGATAACTCTACCTCTATCTCTGGTGGTAACTCTTCGTTCGGTGGGGGTAATGGTGCTCCAACTTTCTCTTCGACCTGTTTACGATAGGTGAATGCCAAATGCTCTGTAATATGCGCGTGCAACGCCGCCATAATCTGCTGCGCCATGGGGTTTTGCCCAATAGTCTGCATTATCATGGGGTCTTGCATGAATGACTGGTGCGCCGCCATGTGTGCATCGTGATCTTGGTGTATAAAGGCTTTTACAGGTTTCCCCACTAAAACATCCATATTCTCACTGATTGGGTCTTGCGGAATAACATCCTCATCTGTATTCGGTACAATTTTATCCGCGTTAGGAACCCCTAAAATCTCTATTGTCTGCCGATGCAGGTAAGGCATATCGTATATCTGGGGGGATGTAGTAGCTAGTTGCTGTACTGCTTGGTACTGCACGACACGCTGGGCCATTGTAGAACTATTCGGGTCGCTAACAGGGATAACCTCTATCGTAGCGTAGTCCTCTCGTCTTGCCCGTGGCTCCGCACGGTTCGGGATATACCCATAATTAGGTGGTGCGTGCTCCGCAATTATGGCATGCAGGAGTTTAAATTCCTGCTTCATTGCATAATGAACCCGCGCTTGTACCGCTGCCATAGGCTTCAAAGTACGCTCAAGTAGCGCAAGAGTTGTACCAACTGGGGCGTTCGCGCTCATATCGGAGATATTCATGTCCGAAATAGCCCCTAAACGCCGCCCCTCCTCGGTGATCTGATTCAACAAAGCCAGCAATGTCTGACTGGGTTCGCCGTATGGCATCGGCATAATATTGTCTTTCAGCACCCCACTGGGCACATCAACGTCCTTCCAATCCCCCGGCCCAACAGGAACATCGTCCCCTTTAATACGCATACCACGGGTTTTCAAACCTCCGGGTAAATTCGACAGGGTGCCTGCGTCAACTAATTGACGGATAAGGGACGTGCCCGCGCGCGCGTAACCGCCGATGATGTGAATAAGGCCGAGGCCGTAGAACCCGAAGCCCGGAATGTACACATAATGTACAAAATGTTGACGCTTAGTCATCTTCTCGTCATTGGGTTCCCAATTACGACGAATTGCTAATACATCACCGGAACCACACTCGATAGTAACCACGTAGGGGCGGGCAATCTGCTTTAGGTTATCTACCGCATTCGTGTCTTCTTTTTCTACGGCCTCGTCCAATACTGGGGCGGAGCCACAACAGGGATCGCTAAACCCCGGAAGTACTAGATCAGCGTGTATCTCATATATAGTGTACCGATTATCCTCATTTAGTGTATACCCGCCTTCTTCGACTTTCTTCTCCTCAACATCTGTATGAAACGGAGCAGGGTCTTTCAGGGTTATATCCGTATAAAAGCCGACCTCCTGTAGTTTAAGGACTTCGTTGGGGGTTTTGCGCATAACGTGGGTTACACGCTCTGCTGATTCAATATTAGACGCACCATATGGCACTAATACGTCCTCTGCGGGGATGTGCAGTGCTGTTTGGCGACGTAGGCTAGGGTCAAAGTAAACTTTCTTGAAAGATGACCCCGCTAAACCGAGGTTATACAGCATACGTTCGTGTTCGGGGCGGTATTCTGACATTACTTCTGTCAGTTCATAATTCATGTCCACACGGACTCGTTCCGCTGCTTCCCGTG